>ENA-UOWO01003877-UOWO01003877.1-activated-sludge-metagenome-genome-assembly--contig:-NODE-3877-length-16944-cov-4.640713_pt1 | contig 16944 bp, 11 predicted proteins | sample MGYA00238148_ERZ761564 | MGnify/ENA primary metagenome ERZ761564 (study PRJEB28885, sample SAMN05720194) | activated sludge metagenome | isolation source: Anaerobic digester | place: USA...
TAATTAATAATATTTTAGATTAAAACGCTGTTAGATTGTATCAGCAAGTTTAAGGTTATGCAACATATAAGCTTAATTTATTTGCCGGGATTCATTTTGGTGGTGAGTTCGGTTTGGATATCGCGAGGAACTGGGTCATAATGACTTGGTTCCATATAAAAAGAACCTCGGCCTTGAGTCAAACTTCTGATGACAGTGGCATAACCGCGAACATCTTCAAGAGGAATAAAAGCATCGACGGTGGTGAAATTGGCTGATTCAACAGTGCCATTAATTTGACCTCGACGAGATGATAAATCACCGATAACTGATCCTAGATATTCAGATGGAGTACTAACTTCAAATTTCATAATTGGCTCCAAAACTAGGGGTTTGGCGGCCTGAAAAGCATCTTTGATGGCGTATGATCCGGCTAATTTGAAGGCCATTTCAGATGAATCAACCTCATGGTAGGTTCCGTCGTAAACAGTGACTTTAATATCGGTACAAGGGTAACCAGCAATAATCCCCTTTTGAAGAGTTTCTTTGACTCCTTTTTCAATAGCAGGAATAAAGTTGGCAGGAATTGCTCCACCTTTGACGGCATTGACAAATTCATAACCTTCACCGCGATTTTTTGGCTCGACTTTTATTTTACAATGTCCATATTGTCCATGACCACCGGATTGGTGGATGTATTTACCCTCACCATCGGCATTTTGGGAGATAGTTTCTCGATAAGCAACTTGAGGAGAACCAGTTTTAACATTGACACCGAATTCTCGCTTAAGACGGTCGACAATAATTTCTAGATAAAGCTCCCCCATACCAGCAATGATGGTTTGACCGGTTTCATGATTGTAAGAAACTTTGAAAGTTGGATCTTCAATTGCCAAACGATTTAATGCGGCTCCCATTTTTTCTTGATCATCGGCAGTTGAAGGTTCGATTGATAAAGAAATAACTGGTTCAGCAAATTGAATTGGAGAAAGAGAAATAACATTGTTAGCGTCACAAAGAGTATCACCAGTAGTGGATTCTTTTAAACCGATACAAGCAACGATTTCCCCGGCAAAACCTTCTTCGATACCTTCACGCTTATCAGCATGCATCAACAACAATCTTCCGATACGTTCGGATTTTTGCTTGGTGGTATTGTATACTTCAGAACCAGATTTGAGAGTACCAGAATAAACACGAACATAGGATAAAGTACCAACGTGTGGATCGGATTGTACCTTAAACAAAAGAGCTGATAATGGTTCTGTTTTAATTGGTTTTCGAGTAATAACTTCATTATTTTCAGGATTGAAACCTTCAATTGGAGGTAAATCAAGAGGCGAAGGAAGATAATCAATAATTCCATCCAAAACAGGATGAATTCCTTTATTTCTCCAAGCGGCACCACAAAATATGGGAAATAATTTTCTCTCAACTGTGGCTTTTCTCAAAACTGCTTTTAGTTCAGGAACAGTAATTTCTTGATCGTTTAGGAACTTCTCCATCAAAACTTCATCTTCGCCGGCAATTTTTTCTACCATTTGAGAACGATATTTATGAACTTTGTCTTTGTAATCATCAGTAACATCTTTAACGGTAAATTCCATACCTTCTTCGTCTTTGTCGTAAATAATCATCTTTTGATTCATCAAATCGATGACTCCAATAAAATCGTGTTCCTCACCAATTGGAATGACAACTGGGACTACGGGAGCTCGAAGTTTGTCATGAATACTCAAAAGAGTGTTGTCAAAAGAGGCACCAATCTTGTCCATTTTATTAACGAAAGCGATGCGTGGAACTCCGTATTTGTCAGCTTGTCGCCAGACGGTTTCGGATTGAGCTTGAACACCGGCATTACCATCAAAAATCATAATGGCACCATCAAGGACACGAAGTGATCGTTCAACTTCGGCGGTAAAATCCACATGTCCAGGAGTATCGATAATATTTAGACGATGTTCTTTCCAAAAGGTGGTAACACAGGCTGATTGAATAGTAATTCCCCGCTCTCTTTCTTGGATCATAGAGTCGGTGGTAGTGGTACCCTCGTCGACTGAACCAATTTTGTGAATATTGCCGGTATAGAATAAAAGACGTTCAGTGGTTGTAGTTTTACCACCGTCGATATGAGCTATAATACCGATATTTCGGACTTTTTCCATAGCAACGTCACGATTTTTAGTAAGTTTGATTTGGTCGGCCATGATTTAGTTAATAGATCGTAGATTGTAGATCGTAGATACTAATTTGATTAATTTAAATAATAAAAAACTGCTGCAAATATGCAACAGATGACTGATTATGATAGCATATTGATTAATAAATATGAATAAGAAAATTGCAATAGTTGGCGGAGGAATTGGTGGATTGGTCGCTGGATATAAACTAAGTCAAAAAGGAAATAAGGTTACAATTTTTGAAAAAGAAAATTCTTTGGGCGGATTGATGGCTGATTTTGAAATTGAAGGTCAAAATATTGAGAGGTTTTATCATCATATTTTTAAAACCGATACAGAAATTATTGGGCTAATCAAAGAGTTGGGGTTAGAAAACAAGCTAAAGTGGCACAAAAGTAGGGTGTCTCTTTATTATGATAATAAATATTCTCCATTTAATGGATCGGTTGATTTGTTAAAGTTTAAAGGCTTGGATTTATTTTCTAAAATAAGATTAGGTTTGGTTTATATTTGGCTTAAGTTGGACAAAAACTGGCAAAAATATCAAAAAATAACTGCCATAGAGTGGATGAAAAAATGGGCTGGTAAAAAGGCTTATCGAGTTATTTGGGAACCATTAATAAAAGGTAAATTCCATCACTTTAGCGATAAAATCTCAATGGCTTGGTTGTGGGCTAGAATTCATACTCGAGGTGGTTCTAAAGATGAAAAGGGCAAGGAAGTATTGGGTTATTTAGATGGGGGTTTTGGACAAATTACTCAAAAATTAGCATCGGATATTAGGGAAAATGGTGGAAAAATAATTCTCAACGAAAATATTGATGATAAAAAAATAAAAGAGTTAGAAAAAAAATACGATTTAATTATTGATACTCGACCGATAAAAAATATCGAATATTTAGGATCTATAGTATCAGTTTTTAGTTCAAAACAGAATTTGAGTCAATATTATTGGCACAACATAAACGATCTAAACTCCCCTTTTATAGCTTTTATTCAACATACTAATTTTATTGACAAATCTAATTACAATAATAAACATATTTATTATCTTGGGGCTTATGTTCCCCAAAATCATAAATATTTTAAAAATAATGATAAAGAAATTGAAAAAGAATTTTTGGATTATTTAGCAAAAATCAAACCAGAATTTGATAAAAATAAAATTTCAGAAATAAAAATATCTAAATCACTTTATGCCCAACATATAGTGAGTAAAAAGTATAAAGTGGAAAGTTATAAAGTAAAAAATAATTACTATCGGTTAAATTTTGCCCAAATTTATCCACAGGATAGAGGAATTAATTTTGCAGTGAGAGAAGCGGAAAAAATAATATCTAGAATTTAGTATTAAGTATTTGAGATTTGTTTTTTGATTTCGTCTAGACCTTCGGAAAGAGTATTGAATTTTATACCTAAAGACGTCACTTTTTGATTGGAGGTGATTAGGGTTTTTTGCCAAGGACGACTCCCTTCTGGTTGGGATTTGACATAATCATTTAAACTTGACGATTTTATTATATTTTGATCAAAACCAAAAATGGAGGCGACTAATTTGGCCATTTCATAGGGAGAATGAGATGATGAGCCAACCAAATGATAAATTCCGGTATTTTTATTTTCCAAAAAATATCCCAACGAAGTGGCGATATCGTCGATAAAAGTATAAGTACAGGTTTGGTCAGAAAACATTTTAACCTCTTCGCCATTTTTAAGTTTGGCTAAAACTTTTCGGATAATATCAATTTTGGCATCGAAATTGGCGCGATAGGGATAAGTAATTCGAGAAATATTGTAATTAGAATATCCTGAATCTTGAATTAATTTTTCACCTAAATATTTGGTTTCGCCATACCACTCGATAGGGTTAGGGATATCGGTTTCTAAATATGGAGTAGTCTTGGAACCATCAAAAACGAAATCGGTGGAAATATATATTAGATATTGGTTGTATTTTTGGGCTAAATCTAAAATATTTTGAGTGCCAACAACATTAAGTTGGTAACAAACACCAGTTTTGTCCCCTCTTTGCTCCCAGGCTGCATTAGTGTCTGTAAAAGCAGCTAGGTGTAATACTGCAACGGCATCTTTGTGTTTTTCAAACACAGTAGCGAGATTTTCTTTGTCTAAAACATTAACACCACTATCAAGGGAAAAATCAATAAATTCATATTTATCTTTTAAAAGCTCAACTATTCGTGAGCCAACTAAACCACTAAGACCTGTACCAATTATTTTTTGTTTCATAAACCCTTTCCCTCGACCAGCTCGGGATTTCCCTTAAAAAGGGCAATTATTAATAATTTTAAAAGACTGGATTTGTTTTAATTTCTGAAAGTGTGGGCCAGAGTTTGTCTTTGTCGGATAAAATTAAATCCATTTGGGGCCAATCTATTTTTAATTCTGGATCATTAAATAAAAGTCCGTTTTCAGATTCTTTGTTGTAAAAATTGCTACATTTATACTGGAAATCGGCAATTTCTGATAAAACTAGAAATCCGTGGGCAAAACCTTTGGGAATAAAAAACATGGTTTTGTTTTCTTCAGATAACAAAACTGATTCGTATTGGCCAAATGTGGGGGAATCTTTTCTGATATCGACAGCCACATCTAAAACTTCACCTTTGGTGCATCGAACTAATTTATCTTGAGCAAAGGGTGGTTTTTGAAAATGAAGACCACGAAGTACTCCTTTAGTAGAGCGGGAATGGTTGTCTTGAACAAATTCGATATCGATGCCATTTTCCGTAAATACTTTTTTGGAATAACTTTCCATAAAAAAACCGCGTTCGTCGGGAAAAACTAACGGTTGAATTATTATTAATCCTTCAATTTTAGTTTTAGTAAAGGTTGGCATTATTTTTTGAGACTATTTAATTTTAGGTAAAACTCTTCAGCTTCTTTTTTGGTTTCTTGCCACCATGTTGAATTGGCAGTGTACCAATCAATTGTTTGTTTAAGTCCGGTTTCAAAATTATATTTTGGTTCCCAGCCAAGTTCCCTTTTAATTTTTTCCCAATTGACGGCATAATTGTCGTGGGCCGGGCGGTCGGCGACGTATTCCAGTGACTCTTCACCCTTATTCATTATTTTTAATAATAATTTAACCAATTCCATATTACTAGTACCCTTTTTTAGACCACCGATACAATAAGTCTCGCCTATTTTTCCGTTTAACAAAATCATTTCAATAGCTCGACAATGATCCTCAACGTGTAGCCAGTCTCTAAAATTTAGACCTTGGCCATAAATTTTGATTTTGCCACCGCTAAGTAAACTTGTAATTGAACGAGGAATCATTTTTTCGGGATGTTGATAGGGACCATAATTGTTGGAACAATTACTAATGGTTACCGGTAATCCAAAAGTTTTGAAAAATGATCTAACTAAATGGTCAGAAGAGGCCTTGGAGGCAGAGTATGGACTTGAAGGATCGTAGGGAGTATTTTCATTAAACTGATCACTGGAATCTAGCTCGATAGTCCCAAAGACTTCGTCAGTCGATATGTGGTGGAAACGCTTTTGATATTTCTTGGCGGCCATCAAAAGATTGTAAGTACCTAAGACATTGGTGCGAACAAAAAGTGAGGGATCATCAATAGATCTATCAACATGTGATTCGGCAGCGAAATGAACGATAGCATCAACTTGAGATACTAACTCATCAACTAGTTTTTCGTCTAAAATATCACCTTTTACAAATTTATAATTCTGATTACTTTCGAACTCGACTAAATTCCGAGGATTGGCAGCATAAGTCATCTTGTCAAGATTTATGATGGAATCTTGGGGATGATTTGCAAACCAATGTTTAATAAAATTTGTACCAATAAAACCTAGACCACCTGTGATTAATAGTTTCATAGTAAGATAATTTTAATCTAAAATAGACGATAAAACAAACTGACACGTTTATTCTTCAGTTACAGTAGGAGTAACGGTTTTAGTGACACTGGGAGTAGCAGTTTTGGTAATATCACTAGCACCACCACTTAAATCTGTACCGATTGTGAAAACAGCATCGTAAGTGGCGGTTTCTTTTAAGTCGGTAGTATAAGTAGCAGGGAAGTCTGATTTTAAAACTGATTCAAAATATGCCGAGACATCGGCCGATTTTACTTGAACAAAATTTTCAGTTGCATTTTTGGCAGCATTACCGACGGAAACATTTTCAAAACCAAGGGTAACTAATTTAGCCTTAAAAGTAGCAGCCAAACCGTTAATGGGAGGATCGGTGGCATTTAAAACCTGAATTTTTATATCTTTTTTAATTTGAGCAACTGTAGGAGTGGGAATTTCGGTAACAATTGGAGCTGAAGTGGGAATATTGTTGATAACATCAGCATCAACCATATCTTCTTTGTTGTTTCTCAAAATACTATAAACGATGAAAGAAACTATGGTAAAAGACAAGACAGCAACCGCTATTATAGGTAAAATGTTTTTTTTGTTGTTCATTTTTGTTTTGGAAACTAAACTAATATCTTTTGGTGAGTTAATTATATCACTTATACTACCGATTACCGGGAGGGGTAAATTGACGGGCTTGTTAAAACTTTGGGCAATTTGACTCTCATTATAGGTAGTTTTTTCAATTTCTGACGTACTGCTGATTTCTATCTCTTTAGTCTCTGGAATATATATTTTTTTGACTGGAGTAGAAAAATACAACTGGGCATAGTTTAGTGTCTTTTGAATTTCAAAGACAGGACCCTTAAAATTGGTACTTAAATATACTTGATTGTTTTTTGCCAGAAATAAAGTAAATTCGTGGTTGTTAAGTGGATAAATCAAAAAATATTCGCTTAAGTAAATATTGGAAACAACATTGGCGATGGCACTAGAAACCGGTCTAAAAAAATTAATATTTAAACCAGTTTTAGATAAATTGTTTTTGAGAGAGTCAAGTTTTGATTTGTCAAAAATTATGGCGTTGATAATAGTCTTGCTGTCTTGTTGAACTAGAGAATATTCGATAGATTCGGGGCTAATTTCGAAATTGACACAATCTGATGCCAAACCTACAACCTCTTTTTTATCAATATTTTCGATTTTGGTGTCGTAAACAAAAGATTTGGTAACGGCAATATCGTCGGTAACAAGAACTGAACAATTTGTAATTTTATTTTGATTGATAAAAAACAAAAAACTTTCTAATTCTTTTTCATTAAGTTTTTTGTCCCACAAATTGACATCAAGACTAAAAAAATTATTCTCTTTACGATCGAAAAAAATTTCTAGGGACTTATTTTTTGGCCAAATAACAACTTTCGGTTTTGAAAATAAAGACATATATATGTTTAGTATGAACAATATTTCCAATTAAAGCAAGCAGTAGTTTGATACAGAAGTTACCACCTTAAATGGGCGAAAGCTTTGTTGGCATCGGCCATACGTTCGACTTCGACTCTCTTGGAGACAGCAGCACCGCTATTACTTAGAGCGTCAGAAACTTCGGCAACAAATTTTTGGGCAAAAGTATGATATTGTTTGTTGCTTCTAGCCCTAGCGGCAGAAATTAACCATCTGATAGCCAGTGAATTTTGACGATTACCCCGAACTGGAGTCGGAATTTGATAAACGGCTCCACCAATACGTCGAGGACGAACCTCGACCTTTGGCTTAATATTTTCCATAGCTCTTTGAAAAACTTCAATTTCTGATTCTTTGGGAAAATCTTTTTTGATCAATTCAAGGGCTTGATAAATTTGTTTTTCGGCAGCATTGCGTTTACCATCTCTCATCGCGGCATTGATAATTTTGGCAATCAAAACATTGTTGTAGATAGTATCTGGTTCTACTTTTCTAATTTTACTAGTTCCCTTTCTGGACATAATTTAGTTGATTAGCTATAAGCTTTTAGTAAATAGTAAATAATAATTTGTTAGGCAGTTTTGGCACTGGGTTTTTTGGCACCATATTTGCTTCGCGACTGAAGTCGGCCAGCAACAGCACCAGCATCAAATTTGCCTCTAATAACGTGATAACGGACACCTGGCAAATCTCGAACCCGACCGCCACGAATAGAGACGATACTGTGTTCAGCCAAATTGTGACCAATGCCAGGAATATAAGCGGTCACCAAATTGCGATTGCTTAATTTTACTTTACAAATTTTTCTCAAGGCCGAATGAGGTTTTTTGGGGGTCATGGTTTTGACTACAGTAACGACACCCTTTTTGACAGGATTGATAGTTTTGGCAAAACGATTGGTAATCGTATTGAAATTGTCACGAAGTGCACCGGTTTTGAGTTTTTTAACTCTAACAACTCGGCCTTTTTTGATTAGTTGATTAAATGTTGGCATAATTTAGTATTTTAGTAAATAGTTTATTAGTTAATAGCAATAAATTTTATTGGTCTTTATTGACGGGAATAAGACGTCCGATAATAACATTTTCCTTAAGACCTATCAAGTCGTCAACTTCGGCCAAAAGTGAGGCTTCGGTCAAAATACTAGTAGTTTGTTGGAAGGAAGCGGCTGAAAGCCAAGAACCGGTAGTAAGAGCCGATTGAATTAATCCCAACAAAATCCGCTTGCCTTTGGCAATTTGACCATTGTTTTCTTTGGCCTTGTCATTGGCAGAATTGAATACAGCGCTAGTAACAATTTGACCATACAAGAAATTAGTATCGCCTGGGTCTTCAATTTTTATCTTACCGCTCATTTCTTTGACGATAACTTCAAGATGCTTGTCATGAATCGTAATTCCTTGAGATTCATAAACTCCTTGAATACTATTGATAAGATATTTTTGAGCTGCTTCCATGCCTTTGACTTCCATAATTTCTCGAACATCAAGAGATCCGGCTGATAATTGAGTTCCCTTACCAACTAAATCACCATCCGCCACTAAAATATTGGCATTTGAAGGTAGGATGTAAGTGATGGTTTTGGAAACTTTATTATCGTCTTTGCCGGTTAATTTGATTTCGTAGCCATCAATATTTTCTTTAACTTTTACCTTGCCATTGATCTCGGCCAATGGTGATGGAAGTTTGGGCATACGAATTTCGAATAACTCTTGGACTCGTGGCAATCCTTGGGTAACGTCGACACCGACAACTCCTCCGGTATGTTTGGTTCGAAGAGTAAGTTGGGTACCTGGTTCGCCAACTGATTGAGCAGCAATCACTCCTACTGGGACTCCGATTTCTACCATTTTTCGAGTAGAAAGATCCCAACCGTAACAATGTCGACAAAGACCGGTTTCGGCAACACAAGTTAAAGGAGACCGGACATCAACTGAAGTGATTTGATTTTTCTCAATAAGTTCAACAGCGGTATTGTCCAAAATTGTTCCTTTTTCAATTAAAACTTTTTTAGTTTTTGGAGCAATTATATTATTAGCCAAAACTCGACCCAAAATTCGGCGGCCAAAATATCTTTCTCGACCTTTTTCGGTACTTTCGACGGTAATAAATTTATCACTACCACAATCATCTTGACGAATTATGGAAATATGAGCGGCATCGACAAGTCTTCTGGTTAGGTAACCAGCATCGGCGGTTTTTAGAGCAGTATCAGCAAGACCCTTACGAGTCCCTCTAGCTCCAGTAACATATTCAAAGACCGATAAACCTTCTCGGAAATTTGATTTTGTGGGAAGTTGAACTATTTTTCCGGTTGGATCAACCATAAGTCCACGCATACCAGAAAGTTGTTTGATTTGGTCTTTGGAAGCACGTTTGATACCGGCATTAGATACTATTCTAATTGGCGAATCGATATCCAAAGTTGCCCAGGTTTTTTCGGCAATTTCTTCAGTTTTTTCTAACCAGAGATTTTGACTTAGTCGTTTTTTCTCGTCATTACTGATTAAACCCATTTTGTAGTTTTCTTCTATTTCAGCAACTTGTTTGTTAGCTTCGGCAATAATTTTGTCTTTGCCTGGCAAATAACCACAATCTTCCATTGATAAAGAAATTCCTGACAAAGTAAATCCTTTAAATCCAATTTCTTTTAGTGAATCAATCAATTTGACTGTTTTGATTCTTCCGGCAATTTCTAGTGATTTAACAACTAGATCATTTAGAGCTTTGGAACCGGCCATTGGATCATTTAGATAAGAAAATTCTTTTGGTAATATTTTATTAAACCAAATTCGACCAAAGGTGGTTTTGATAATTTTTCCATCAATACGAACAGCAATCAATTCACGTAATTCAATTTTGCCTGATTGATAAGCCAATTCTGCTTCTAATTTGTCGGCAAAAATAGGTAAATCTTTGAAGTCTGAAGCTGCTTCTTTGGTCAAATCTTGAGATCGGACAGAAGTAATGTAATAACAACCCACGGCCATACCTTGAGCTGGAATAGAAATAGGACTACTATCAGCTGGTTTGAGTAAGTTGCGTGAAGGCAACATTAATTTTTTGGCTTCTTTTTGAGAAGGGACAGACAGAGGTAAATGAACTCCCATTTGATCGCCGTCAAAATCGGCGTTAAAGCCTTTACACACACAAGGATGAAGTCGAATGGCTAAACCATCGACCAAAACTGGTTTAAAAGCTTGAATTGAGAGCTTGTGAAGAGTTGGCGCCCGATTGAGTAAGACATATTTGTCGGCAGTAACTTTTTCCAAAATATCGTAGACTTCGGTAACTCGATGGTCAATTAAATTTTTGGCACTTTTAATGTTGGGAGCAATACCACTAACCATAAGCTCACGAAGTACAAATGGTCTAAACATTTCTAGAGCAATTTCTTTTGGTAAACCGACTTGATCTAGTTTAAGTTCAGGGCCGACGACTATGACAGAACGGCCTGAATAATCGACTCGTTTACCTAGTAAATTTCGGCGGAAACGACCCTTTTTGCCTCTTAACAAATCTGACAATGATCGAGGTACTCGCTTACTTGTTTTTCTTTTATTTTTAGAACTCTTTTGAGCATCAATTAAAATATCGACTGATTCTTGGAGCATTCGTTTTTCGTTTCTCAAAATTATTTCTGGTGCTCCGAGTTTGAGTAACTTTTTGAGACGATTGTTACGATTAATCAAACGACGGTAAAGATCATTTAAATCTGATGTGGCAAATCGACCACCAGTAAGTTGAACCATTGGACGTAGATCTGGTGGTATCACCGGAACATGAGTTAATACCATTGATCCTGGTTTGATAGCATTTTCAGCCATACCACTTAGAATTCTAATTTTGTACATTATTTTTTTCTTTTTTATTTTGGAACTGGTTTTGGCTAATTCTTTTTTAAGATTTTTTAGGGTTTCATTAATATCAATTTGCGATAAAACTTCAGCCAAACTTTCGGCACCCATTTTGGCAGTGAAGAAAATATCCGCCTTAAATTGGGATAAATAAAAGCTTTCTTCGTCAGAAATGGTTGATAAAACTTCGATAGTTTGAATTTTTTCTTCAAGATATTTAATTAGCCCTTCAATTCGATTTTTTTCGGTTAAAGCTTTATTTTCGAGTTTTTGAAGATCTTGTTTGAGACGAACATCGCGTTCTTCTTTGGCGATATTGAGTTGATCTTTGTTTTTGATTTTATCCTTAAGATCTTTTTTCTCTTTTTCAGTTTCTTCGGTTTTTATTTCAATATTTTTTTTGGTTTCAAGATCAATCTGCTCTATTCTTTTTTGGGAATGTTGTCGTAAATTTTCAAGAGCTTCTTTTCGTTTAGTATCATCAACTGAAGTGATTAAATATTTAGTGAAATAAACGACTGACTCAAGATCTTTTTGAGGAACATCAAGAATTACTCCGATAGGAGAAGGAGTATTTCGAAGATACCAAAGATGAGTGACTGGGGCGGCTAGGGTTATGTGACCCATTCTTTCTCGGCGAACTTTTGAGACAGTAACTTCGACACCACAGCGATCACAAATAACTCCCTTAAATCTAATTTTTTTATATTTTCCGCAATAACATTCATAATCTCGAGATGGTCCAAAGATTTTTTCACAAAAAAGGCCATCTTTTTCGGGACGCCAGCTGCGATAATTGATAGTTTCGGGCTTGGTAACTTCACCATTTGACCAACTGATTATGTCTTCTGGAGACGCTAATTTAATTTGCAATCCAGAAAAATCGATCATACTTTTAAATTTAAACATTATTGTTCCTCCTTTAAATCGTCTGCTAATGGAGCCGAATCATCTTCGGCAATGGTTAACTCTGAAGCTATGTCAGCCTCAATACTTTCTTCTACAGGAATTTCTAAACCAACTTCTTCAGGCTTAATATCGGTGCTAGTGACTTCTTCGTCGATATTATTTGTTATCTCTGAAGCTTCGACAACTCCATGAGGGGAAATATCAAGACAAAGTCCAGCCAATTCTTTGGTTAAAACCTTGAAAGATTCGGGGATAGCTGGTTCTGGAATAACTTCACCTTTGATAATTGATTGAAATGCATGAGTTCTGCCATCAATATCATCTGATTTTAAAGTCAACATTTCTTGGAGAGTATGGGCAGCTCGATGTGCCTCTAGAGCCCACACTTCCATTTCTCCAAGTCGCTGACCACCCATTCGAGCTTTTCCGCCTAATGGCTGTTGAGTAACTAGAGAATAAGGACCGGTTGAACGAGAATGTACTTTATCGTCGACCATGTGAACTAATTTGAGAATATAACCAACACCAACAACTGTTTGTTGATCAAACGGTTGCCCGGTTCGGCCATCATATAATTGAACTTTACAACTTTTATTTAAACCAGCGGCTTCGAGTTCATCTGTAATTTCAGATTCTGGATGTTTTTCGAAAACTGGAACTGCATATTTTTTGTGAAGATGTAATCCTGCATGTGCTAAATTAGTTTCCAAAATTTGGCCTAAATTCATACGGGAAATAACTGAAATTGGAGACATTACTAAATCAACTGGAGTACCATCGGCTAAATGAGGCATGTCATACTCTGGCCAGACACGACCAATAACACCTTTATTTCCGTGTCTACCGGCAATCTTGTCTCCTTCTTGTATTCTTCTGATTTGGGCTACATAAACTTTAACTATTTTGTTTACACCGGGATCTAATTCATCACCTTCGTTTCGATCGAGAATATCAATTTTGATGACTACGCCACCTTCACCATTGGGAACACGAAGAGAAGTATCTTTAACTTCTCGGGCTTTTTCGCCAAAAATAGCTCGGAGAAGTCTTTCTTCGGCAGATAATTCTTTTTCGCCACGAGGTTCAACTTTGCCGACTAAAATATCATTTGGTCCAACGGTAGCACCTATCATAACAATACCATCATTGGTTAATTTGGCTAATTCATTTTCGGAAACATTGGGAATATCTTTGGTCAACTCTTCAGAGCCTAATTTAGTTTCGACTACTTGGGCTTGATATTCATAAATTTGAATATTGGTTAAGATATCTTCTTTAACTAATCTATCAGAAATTAAAAATGAGTCTTCGTAATTTAACCCATCGATTTCGGCATAAGCTACTAAAAGATTTCTACCAATTGACAACTCACCGCCGTCAGTAGATGGACCATCGATCAATAAATCCCCCGCTTTAACAATGTCACCAACACTTACGACTGCTTTTTGGTTGTAACAAGTACCATAGGGTGAAGTTCGTTCGAATTTGACTAAATAATAAGTTTCAGTCTTGCCATCTTGACTAATTTCACTTTGATCATGTCTTTCTGGAGTAATTTTTTTATCTAAAGTAACAATAATTTTACTACCATCAACATAAGAAACTTTACCCGAATGATTGGCCAAAATTGTTCTACCCATAGAAGTAGCCACTGCACCTTCGATACCAGTACCAACAATTGGTGACTGAGGAGTAATCAGGGGAACTGCTTGAGTCTGCATGTGAGATCCCATTAGAGCACGAGTAGCATCATCATGATCAACGAAAGGAATTAAGGCGGCCGAGGCACCAATGATTTGGTTGGGGACTAGATCAATATATTCAACTTGTTCTATTGGTCCTTCAATAAATTCACCCTGATAACGAATTGGTACCCATTTTTGGGTGGTGATATTATTTTTGTCAAAATTTATGCCCAAATGGGTAATTTTTTTATCATATTCATCATCTGAATCTAAATAAAAATGTTCATCAGAAATTGTATATCCGCCCTTAACTTTTTCTAATTTTCTGAAAGGAGATTGAATAAATCCGTATTGATCGACTTTTGAATAAAGGGCCAAATAGGTGACTAAACCGATATTAGGACCTTCTGGAGATCGAACAGTACAAATACGCCCGTATTGAGAACTATGAACGTCTCGAATGGAGAAGGCGGCTCTCTCTCTGGTCAAGCCACCAATACCAACAACAGTTACCCGACGTAACAAATCAAGTTCAGCCAAAGGATTGGTTTGATCTAAAATTGCGGATAATTGGTTTGATCTAAAAAAAGTGTTGAGAGTAGAAATAAGAGGTTGAGGATTGATCATTTGGCTGGGTGATGGTTTTTCTTTGGTAGAAATCAAACTCATCCTCTCTTTTACCATTCGTTCAAACCGAGCTAAAGCGGGTCTAATCGCAATTTGAGAAACGATTTCGCCACAGCGACGAAGTCGGCGATTGGCCAAACTATCAATATCATCAAGCCGGGTTACTTCACCTTTTTGTAATTGGATTAAATATTTTACGGTAGCAATTAGATCTTCTTTTCGTAAAACCCAATTTTCCTTGTTGGTATCATCAAAATTAAAACCAAATTTTTTATTAATTTTGTATCGACCAACATTGCCCAATTCGTAAGTTCTCAAATCAAAAAATCTTTCTTCAAAAAATTTTTGGGCATTTTCTAAGACAACTGGTTCACCTGGTCGAAGCTTTCGATAAAATTCCAAAATAGCTTCTTCGCTGGTTTTGGAAATATCGGCTTGAATAGTACCAGAAATAAAATCACCAAATTCGGCAATTAATTGTTTGTCACCCATTTGGCAAGCGGCTCTTAACAAAATCGTGGCAGGAAATTTCTTTTTTCGGTCAATACGGGCAAAAATAACATCTTTTTTACCGACAAAAAATTCTAACCAAGAACCTTTGTTGGGTCGGAGTTCGGCATTGTATAAAGTTTTGCCAGTAGCTGGGTCGTTTTCGCCAGTAAAATAGACACCGGGTGAACGGACTAATTGATTGATGACTCCCCTTTCAATACCATTGATAATAAAAGTACCCTCGTCGGTCATGGTGGGTAAATTTAGAAAAAAGACATCTTCTTCACGGACGTTACCAGTTCTTTTGTTGGTTAAAGTAGCTTTGATGCGGACAGGAATAGTGTAGTTTAGACCTTTTTTCTTGGCGGTTTCGGGGGTAATAGTAATTGGATCATAGGTCAATTCGCCCAAATCAAGCTGCCAATTGTTTCCAGTGTAATCGGAAATTGGAGTGATGGCTTGGATGGTTTCTTTGAGTTCTCGATCAAGAAAATCTTTCCAGGATTCTTTTTGAACTTGAATTAAATCTAACTTAGGAATATTTGGGTATTTTTTACCCCATTGAGTTCGTTTTACGGAAGGCATCAAGTTTATATAATTTGTAATGATAGGTCCGCCCACAGCTTCGTCCACCGATAGCTACGCAATCGTGGTGGACAGGCATTTGAGTAGACAGGCAAGTTATGTACCAACCGCTCGCCAGAATGTAGGTATTATAACCCCGGTGTCAATAGTTGGCAATAGGGAGAAATTAGAAAGAATATTAATCTATATCTTCTATCTCAATAATAGTTGGTGTAATTTTTTTTGTTGAGGAGCCTGTCGATATAATTGGAGTAATTGTTGCAGACTTAGTGGTTGGGGTAACAGTTACGTCGGCACAGGATTTTTCGGTACAGACGATATTGTCGGCAGAGACACAAGTGCACTGGTTGCAACCATCGGCGGAGGGGAAAGATTGATTGAGATTATAAGTAAAACCGTTTAATTCACAGACAACATCTGATTGGGTAGGAATACTGGATTGAGTGGGAGTTTCAGTTGGTTGAGTGGTGGAACCAGGGTTTGTTTTTGGCGTGGGATTAAAATAAAAATAAGCCAAAGCAGCGAAAACAGTAATAAAAATAATTAACGAGAGTGTAAATAAAGTTTTTAAAATTCGAGATGTGGCCGGTTTATCTGATTTAGAATTTGCCACACTATCAGCAGAATTGTAGGCTAAAACTTCTTCTATTTTTTGTTTAATATCTTGGGGGTTTTCTGAAATATCACCAGGTTGCGGGGTCGTTGGAATATTTGGTTTTTCTTCAATTTTTTGTTCTGGCTCAATAACCGGCTCTGAACTTAATTTAGCTTTAGGATCCAAAGATGGCTGGGTTTCTGTTTCAAGTGGCATTGAGGGTACTGACTCAAGTTTTGTCTCTGTTTCGGTTAATAATTCGGTTGGTGATTCTAATGGAGTTTGGAGATTTAGTGAATCCTTTGTATCTGTATCTGGTTTGGTTTGGATTTCAGTAGTGGTTTGGTTATCATCTAGAGATATTGGTGTGGGGGTATCGATTGGAGTAGCGTTAAATTCTTTTAGGGGTGGTTTGTTTTGGATTCCTTTTTGATTATTCATATAATAATATTCTCATTATTGGATAAATATTGCAAATTGTATCAACGAGTATTAGTATTAATTATGAATATAAAAATTATGAGAAAGCTGGAATTTATTTTGATTTTAATTTTTATGTCTTTGACAACTACGACGCGGGTTTGGGCTGGTGGTTTTAATTTAAAATCAATTGGGTCAGTGGATACAAGTGGACGACAAATTTCTCATTGGTGGTACACAGGGTCGGTGACAACCATGAAAGGTGAAGCGGCCGCCGGAGGCACTGTTAATGTTTCGATAGA
>ENA-UOWO01003880-UOWO01003880.1-activated-sludge-metagenome-genome-assembly--contig:-NODE-3880-length-16938-cov-5.455843_pt1 | contig 16938 bp, 14 predicted proteins | sample MGYA00238148_ERZ761564 | MGnify/ENA primary metagenome ERZ761564 (study PRJEB28885, sample SAMN05720194) | activated sludge metagenome | isolation source: Anaerobic digester | place: USA...
CAGAGGTTTCCCTCATGTCGGCGGAAACCTTCATCCCCGCCCTTTTCATCGCGCCGAGCAGCGCCGCGCCGTACAGCAGCGTCGGCTTCCTCACGGTGTGCTCGTACTTCGCGCTGGTGTTTTTCTTCACTGACCCGCTCACTGTTATCACGCCTTTATCATCCTGCGACACCTTCACGCTGGTGTTGCCGGTCGTAGCTTTCAGGCTGACGCGCAAGAAGGATGGATGGACGGGCGGGTCGATTGCCGCTTTCGCAGAGGAAGCCCCGGCGGACACCGTGACGCGGGCGCAGTTGCCCGCCGCCGAGAGAGCGCCGGGACGCGGCGCGTAGCACCACGATAAATCCTCCTGCGGCCAGCTTGCCGGACGCATATTGTCCATGAACGAGCCGTCCAGCCACAACACTCCGCTGAAACCCTTGAACCCGTTCTTCTTCAGTTGCGCCGCATGCGCGTCCATCGCCTCCCCGGCGGTCGCGTAAAACCTGTCCGATATGCTCGGATCTCCATATCCTTTCACGTAAATTCCGTCCGAAAGCCCGGTGGACGGATTGAAATTCTTCGTCATGAAATCCGTGTGGAATTTGAAGGCGGGGCCAAGCTCCAACATGGCGGCCGCTCCCGTCACCAGCTTCATGTTGGACGCCGGAATCATCATCCTGTCCGAGTTGATGCTTATCAGCGTCTGGCCTGTTCTGAGGTCTTTGGCCAGCAAGGCGACGGTGGACTGTTTCAAAACCGGGTCATTCAATATCTGCTCAATAGAGCGGCGCGCCTGAGCATTCGCCGCGCCCGCCGCGAACGCCATAACAACCGCCGCCAGAACCGCCGCCGATGTCACTTTTGTTATTCTCATCTTTTCACCTGCAACCTGTCCGCATCCCGACGCCGGGCCTTTCGCTTCATTCCTGCCTCAGCCAGTTGTCAATGTCCCTGTCATAGTCGAAAATCTCGTCCGGCGAAAAAAACAGCGAGACTTCCCGCTCTCCGCTTTCGGGGGAGTCCGAACCGTGGACGACATTGTATCTTTTGCTGACCGCGAAATCGCCCCTTATCGTGCCGGCGGCGGACTCTTCGGGAGAGAGAGCGCCCATCATATTCCTGACCAGCCTGACCGCCCCGCGTCCCTGCGCCGCCACCGCCACCACGGGCGAACTTGTCATGAACTTCGCCAGCGGCTCGTAAAACGGCTTCCCGACATGCGCCTCGTAGTGCTTCGCGGCCAGCCCGGCGTCCATCTTCAACATCTTCACGCCCACAATCTTCAGCCCTCGCCGCTCCAGCCTCGATACCACTTCCCCTATCAACCCGCGCTGCACTCCGTCCGGCTTCACTATCACCAACGTTCTTTCCTTGTCGGGGTTCATCCCTTGGTCTCCGGTTCGTCTGTTCTTAGCCCGCCTCGCGCACAAACCCTCGGCGCGGGGCTTTCCGCATTATAGTTAATTCTCATACATTTTTCATCCCGCGTTTTTTCAATAAGTTGCCCGCGAGCGCGGATGCGAATAAAATGGGCTTCGGGACACAAGAAAATCAAGGGGGCGACGCGATGAACCGAATAAAAAGGACACTCCGGGCGACTGCGGCAAAGCTGGCTACAGCGGCAATTTTGCTTTCAGCAGCCGTTTTCGCCCCCCCCGCGCCAGCCCATGCTCAACCCACCGCCGACATACAGGCGGCTTGTTCCGAATACTCGCCGAAGTTTGCCGAATTGGGCGTTTGGCTGGATTCTCGCCCCCCTGTCCTCGACAATCAGGCCGAACGCGAGGCTAAACTGAAACTCATCGACGACGCCCTGCTCTACCCCGAAGCGAAGCTGATGCCCTGCGCAGCGGACTTCCTGCGCCGCCGCATGGAGGCGTTCATCGCCGATTTCGAGGCGTCCTCCGTCGATTCAGGCATGGTCATCTGGAAGCTGTACAATCATACCGTGATAATCCAGACGCCTGAAACCGCCATCGCCGTAGACCTTATTCATGGGCCGGGGATAATGCGGACGCCGCGAGAGATAATCGAGCGGATAGTCGCCCGGACGGACATTCTGCTCGTCACCCACCACCACGGTGACCACATCGATTGGGACGTATGGGACATGTATCTGGACGCGGGGAAAAAAGTGGTCGTGCCCGAACCGGCGAAGAAAGAATACCGGCGCCGCGACGAACTGACTGTGATCCGGCAGGGAAAAATCGACCTGCCCGGCGTCCTCGTCAACGTGTTTCCCAGCTATCAGAAAAAAGACCTCGACAGCGTGTACTTGTTTAAGACGAAAGACGGCGCGACCGCAATGCACCTCGGAGACGAGAACAACATAATGAGGCTCGGCTCGGAGTGGTACAGGAAGATAAAGCCGCCGATGGAGATAGACGTGCTGATACCCAACATCTGGTGTCCGAACCTGAAGCCGCTGCTCGACCACATCAAGCCGGCGCTCGTGCTGTCCAGCCACGAGCATGAGATAGGCCACCCGGTAGAGGGGCGCAGGCCGTACAGTTACGTATACAGGGTGTTGAGAGCGTTTGGGCTGCCGTACGCCGTCCCCGCATGGGGCGAGCGCTTCGCCGTCCCCGCCCCCCTGCCGCGATAACAGCGCGCATGTTGCAGTAAGCTGTAAATTGATTTTTTATATGTTTGCGGCGTTGCCTTGCGCGACGCTTTAGTCAACTGTGCGAAATGTCAATCGTATTGCCGTAAAGCTAAACACCGCCCGTTGCGTTCAGGCTTCGATGCCGAGTTCGGCGAGTTTGCCGGGGGTGGGGTTGCCAGTTGCGGGGTCCCAGCCGAGCATGGCGTAGTAGAGTTGCTTCGCGGCCTCGAACGCCTCGCGGGGCACGCGCCGGCCTTCGGCGTCGCCCGACGGGATAGGGACGAATATGCGCTCCGGCAGGGTGTCGTCTTTGGCGGTGAACCCCTCGCGGGCGTTAAACGCGCGCATCATGTTCACGCGCCGCTCGCCGAGTTTCATTATCTCCCAAAGAGTCATCTTCCATCCGGTCGCCGCCGCCACAAGGTCTTCGAGGTCGCGGTATCCGAAAATCGCGTCCGGCCCCCAGCAGAAGCCGCAGAGAGTGAACGTGTCCAGCGCGCTGTAGAAGAACTGGGTGTAGACGACGAGTTTGACTTTTTCCGCGTCCAGTTCGTCGAACTGGCGTTTCTCGTAGAGGGACAGCCCGCGCGCGGCCTCGTTCGGCCCGGCTATCAGCCAGTCGTGCTCGCTCGACATGTGGTCCGCGCCGAACGGGTTCACCGCGTATGTGAGCGCCTGAGACATCTTCACCTGCGCCATGTGCGCCGGGAATGAAAGGCCTTTTGCGTGTATGCAGAACTTGGCGGTTTCGGAGCCGAGCGCGGCTATGGCGCGGTCCGGGCCTTCCGCCAGCGTGTTCCCCAGCCCCTCGCGCTCGCCTATCATCCTCAAAGCTTCGAGCATCGCGGCGGAGTCGCCGAACTTGATTTCGAACCCGCCTGATTGCTTTTTGTCAATCAGCCCGTTTTCCGCGCATTCGGCGGCGTAAGCTATCATCGCCCCGGCGGATATGGTGTCCATGCCGAGAGCGTTGCAGATTTCGTTGCCTTTTGCGACGGCGGCGATGTCGTCGATGAGGAGGTTGGAGCCGAGGAGTCCGATGGTCTCGAACTCCGGGCCGCCGTATTCGGGGTCGATCTTGAACGGCTCTTCGGCGGACACCACGTTTTTGCATTTGACGACGCAGGCGTGGCAGGTCTCGTCTTTAATTTTTATGGAGTCGCGGAGTGTTTCGCCGGAGATTTTTTCCATTCCCTCGAACGAGCCGAAGGTGAAGTTTTTCGCGCAGAGGTTGCCGACGCCGGCCTGAAGGCGGACGACGCCGGGAGTGCCCATGTCGCGCAGAATGGCGTGGAACTTGGAATTATCGAAAGAGGCGGCGCCTTTTTTCGCTATCGCGCGCACGCCGTCGGGGTCCGCGTACTCGTAAGGAGCGCGAGCGCCTCTGCAAGCGACGGCCTTGAGGTTCTTCGACCCCATCACCGCGCCGGCTCCCGTGCGCCCGGCGTAGTTCGAGCTGCCGCCGGAGATATTTGCGAACCGGACAAGTTTCTCGCCTGCCGGGCCAATGCAGGCGACTTCGACTTTCTCGTCTCCAAGCTCTGCGCGGATGGCGGCGCGCGCGTCCCCGGTGGTCTTTCCCCACACCGCCCCGGCGTCGCGAAGCTCGGCCTTGCCGTCCGACACCCACAGATAGACAGGTTTGGGGGATTTGCCGGTTGCGACGACGGCGTCGAAGCCGGCGTATTTGAGGTCTACGCCCCATTTTCCGCCGCTCTGCGAGTCGCCCGACGCGCCGCCCAGAGGCGAGCGGCACGACACGGTGAACCTGCTGACGCCCGACACCGGAGCGCCAGTGAGCACGCTGGGAGCCAGAACGATAACGCTCTCCGGGGCCAGCGCGTCCGTCCCCGCCGGCATCTCTTTTAAAAGATAGTAAAATCCGAGCGCGCTGCCTCCCGCGTATTTGCGGTAGAACATCTCGCCGGGTTGCTCGATGTCGATTTTTCCGGTTGTGAGATTGACTTTCAGGATTTTTCCATTGAAACCTTTGGCGTCCACTGCGCGAGCCTCCTCGGGGTCCGCCGCGCGCGAAGGGAGGCGCGCGGCAATCATTGAAAATATACAGGGGGGAAGTTCTTTTGTCGATAAGCTCAGCCCGACACAACGCCCCCCTCCCGGCAACATAGCCGAGAAAGTTTTTTCTTCCTTGCGCGGCTGGAATCGGGCAAAAAAAAGGCCCTGCGGCGGCGTTTCATCCCGGCCCCGCCACATTATTGACAACTATTCATTGTTATAATAAGCTTTTCCGAAAAGAAACAACGGACACTGACCATGGCGTTAAACATGAAAATAGGAAAAATAACAGCGGTGGCGTTGCTCGGAATGGCGCTCGCCCTTTTTGCCCTGCCCGCATCGGCGCAGGGCGTCAGGGTAGACCTCATACTCGAGGACGGCACGGTTCTAATTTACAAAGGAAAGGAGGCCGGGTTTAGGGAAGGGCAAAAACTGAATGTCGCGCGCGGCGGAAGAACAGTCGGGACGCTCGAAGTCGTCAAGCTTACTCCTCACTACGCTCAGGCCAAAGTATTGACCGGGGCGAAGGACATACAGGAGCTTGACGCGGTGTCCGCGATGGCATCGGGCGCGACGGAAACAAAAACGGAATCCAAAACGGAAAAGAAAACGGAAACAGCAGGAGCCGGCAGAGGCGTCTTCGGGACGGAAAGGCCGCGGAGCGGCAGCAACGGAACCCGAACCGGCGGCGGCGGCTGAACAAGCGGCCCCGGCGGCGGCTTCGTCAGGCAGCAGCAGGAGAGGACGCGGCGCAGCGGCGGCGGCTCCGACGGAACCAGAACCGGCGGCGGCGTCAGCTTCATCGAGCAGGCGAGGCAGAGGCGGTTCGGTAGCGGCGGCGGAACCAGAACCGGCGGCGGAACCCGCCGCTTCAGGCGGCAGGCGCGGCAGAGGCGGTTCCGCCTCTTCAACCGAAAGCCCGGATGCGGGTGCGGCGGCGGAACAGCAGCCTCAAACGCTCGCCAGAGAGCCTTTCTATTCGGTTCACACAGGCTTCATGTTCCTCAAACACGACCTGCCGGGCAATGTGTCCGACAGTTCAGGCTCCGCCTCCATCGGCGTGGACTATTGGATGCACAGAAAAAAAACCGAGAACGACTACATCGTTTACAGCGTATTGTACTCCAGACCCGTGGTAAGCACTTACTACAGCGGACAGTCATACCGGTATCAATTGAAAATCACCGAGTTGTCCGTCAACTACATTCGGGACGGCCTGTCCGGCATAGCCGGGGCCGACGGGACGATGTACGCCGGGCTGGGAGTGGGATACCGCAACGCCAGTTCCAAAGTCAACGCGTCCATCTCATACGACGGCATGGGCCACGACTACAAGAAGTCGATGGAAGGCATAGACTACCACGGCATCTTGGGAGCCAGATTCACGTCCAAGATGGAACTGAAACTCAACTACTGCTTCGACGAGAACTATTACGTCATCGATGCGGGTTACAGATTCTAATTCCGTTTTTTCCGCAATGCCCGAAGAATGCATGAGAACGGAGGCGCGCTCGCAATATCGCCGCGTTCATACTAAGCTTCCCCGGTTCCCGGCCCTCGGTGGCCAGCATAATGAAAACTCAAGGCAGTCAAGGCTCGATGGCTCTTTTCGAGGAGTATCCCGCGCTGGGCGACAAGCTGAACTGGAGCCCCATCGGATTCTATCCCACCCCGGTCGAGGAAAAACCCGAACTGGCGGCAAGAACGGGCATCGGCAGGTTGTTCATCAAGCGCGACGACCTCAGCCATCCGGACTATGGAGGGAATAAAATCCGCAAGCTGGATTTCCTTCTGGCTGAGGCGGCGAAGCGGGGCGCGCGAGTGATTATCACTTTCGGCGGCATCGGCTCGAACCACTTTCTGGCAACTACCATCCACGCGGCGTCGCGGGGCATCAAGACCGCCGGAGTGCTTGTTCCTCAACCTGTCACCCCCGCTGTGAAAAGAAACATGCTGTGCTACCTTCACTACGGGGCCGAACTCAACCTCGCCGAAGGCGGATATAAAGATGTTCCGTTCGAGACCTTGAAAGTCGCGGCGCGCTATTCGTTCAACGACGGACGCCCGCCGTTCATAATCCCCGCCGGCGGCTCCTCCGTATCAGGCGTCCTTGGCTACGTGAACGCAGCGTTCGAGCTGAAGAAACAGATTGAGAAAGGAGACATCCCCGAGCCTGACTACATCTTCGCCGCAGTCGGCACTTGCGGCACGGTGTCCGGCCTGATCGCAGGCTGCGCCGCCGCCGGGCTGAAATCCCGCGTGGTAGGCGTGAAAGTCACCGACTGGGTGGCGGCGAACACTTTCGCCCTGTCTTCTCTTGCCAATCAGGCCACGTTCAAACTGTTCTCCATCGATCAGAGTTTCCCCGTCCGCGTGTTCACTCCGTTCAACGTCGAGCTACTCACGGAATTCTTCGGCGGCGAATACGGACGAATCACCCCGGAGAGCGCGGACGCAATATCCATGTGCGCCGATTGCGCGGGTGTGAAACTGGAAGGCGTCTACACCGGGAAAGCCTTCGCGGGGCTTGTCCACACGGCGAAAAACCGCGATCTTTCTGACAAAACTGTCCTGTTCTGGAACACCTATAATTCGGTCGATATGTCAGGCATCGCCGCTCAACACGACTACAGCGAGCTTCCCGCCGAATTCCACAGGTTCTTTGAATCGCCGGAAGACGAATCATAAATCCAACATCGAAGAGAGCAAATATGAGCAGAAGAAAAAAAGCGGCTTCAAAAATAACGCATAGAGTGATAATCGGAGACGCCCGGTCGATGGGCGAGGTAGAACAGGAGACGGCGCATCTGGCGGTGGCCTCCCCGCCGGCGTGGAAACCTAGCGCAACGTCGCATCCGGGCGGGACGGCGGGCATGCGAAAGTTCGAGGACTACGCGGCGTCTCTTGCGCTGACGTGGCGCGAATGCCACCGCATCCTCAAACCCGGATGCAGGCTCTGCGTGCGGGTCTGCCCCGAAATCGTCGATGCCGCAACCGGAAACAAACAAAACGTCTCGCTGCGCGCGCTCATAGAGGACGCCTGCGCGAAGGCCGGGTTCAAATTCGAGTCCGAGATAGTCCGCCTGCGAGAGTCCGGACACGAGCCGCCCGCGCCTCCCGCAGCGCCGGAATCCCCCCTTCCCCGCTCCGGCTCAATCGCCGTCAGACACGACAGCATCCTCATCTTCGTGAAACCCGGAGAATGCCCGCCGCCGGAGTCTGTTCCGGCGTCAAGGTCCGCCCTTTCAGAGCGCGAGTGGCGGCGGCTCTTCAACAGCCTCTGGACTTTCCCAGACGACAGAATATCAAAAAGCCCGGAGGAGATGCCGGAAGAGATACCTCGGCGGCTCATCCGCATGTACACGTTCCTCGGGGAAACCGTGCTCGACCCGTTCCTCGGTTCCGGGGTAACGATGGTAGCCGCTCGGGACACGGGCCGCGCGTCCATCGGCTACGAAACAGATGAAAAACTCAAGCCCGTGATTCAGGAGCGGGTGTCCGGCGGACAGACAATGAAACAGCTTTCGTTCGAGAGCCAAAACCGGCCGAAACGGAGCGTCATCGAAAAGGAAATGAAATCCGTGTCCGGCGCGTCAGAGAAGCCCGCAGCCGCAACGTCCGTAGACGCCGGGGCGAAGCCAGCGACCACGCGAAAAAGAACAAAGAAACAGACAACCAAAGAAGCGGCGGCCCCTCCGGCGGTCGTGCGGGAAATATTCGGGCTGGACACGCTGAAACTGGAAGACGGGCGCGAGATACGGCTGCTCGGACTCCAGACTCCCGCAGCGTTCTACAGCCGCAACAGGGGCGTGTACAGGCAGGCGCTCTCGTTCGTGGCAATGTTGCTTTCGGGCAAATCCGTATCGCTCCGCAGGCCGGATTCCTCTAAGCTCCACAACGCGCCCGGCAACGCGTTCCACATCGTCGCCCCCGACGGCTCGAACGCCGCCGAAGCGCTGATCGGCAACGGCTACGGCTTGTGCGACAGGTCGGTGGACCACGACCTCAAAAACAAATTCGAGGGCTTGGAAAGCGAGGCCCGCAAACAAAGCATGGGAATCTGGGCCTTGATGAAAACAGACTCGCCGAGAAAAGATTCCTGACCCCGGAGCGAACCTCCGCAGGAACTTTCAGCTTCTAATCGCGGGAGGAAAAATGAAAAAAGAAATCATATTCCCGAAAGGGTTCCTGTGGGGAACGGCTTCCGCCGGACATCAGGTCGAGGGCGGCAACGAAAAGTCCGACTGGTGGAAGTTCGAGAGCGAGGGCAAGGTTTACGACGGCACGGTGTCCGGCAAGGCGGTGGATTACTGGAACCGCTACGAGGAAGACCACGAAATGATGGCGAAACTCGGCTATCAGGCGTTCCGACTTGGAATAGAATGGGCGCGCGTCGAGCCGGAAGACGGCGTCTTCGACATGAAGGCCGTCAGGCATTACGAAAAGATTCTGCGCTCTCTGCGCAAACACAATATCAAAATCTGCCTTACGCTGTATCACTGGGTTCTCCCGCTGTGGTTCGCCGAGAAAGGCGGCTGGGAGCATCCGGAAGCGGCGGACCGCTTTATGGCCTTCTGCGAACTGATAATCAAAGAGTTGGGCGAATACCCCGACCTGTGGGTGACGCTCAATGAGCCGAACGTGCCCGCCGCCGCCGGATGCCTCGCCGGGGTATTCCCGCCCGAAAAGAAATCCTTCGCCTCATTCTGCAAGGTCTCCAACACGCTGCTGAAATCGCACGCGCGTTGCTACAGGCTGATTCACGACTTAGTCCCCAAAGGGCCGGACGGCTGGCCCTCGAAGGTCGGCGTGGCAAACGCCTACCAGCATGTCGCGCCCTTCGGCACGCCCGGACTCGCCGGAGCGTATGAAAAGGCGCTATCCCCCGTCTTGGCTTACGGCAGCTTCAAGGCGTGGGACTACTCTGTGGCCACCGGCTGGATCGTCCCCCCCTTCGGACTCGAACACGTGCCCGGCCTCAAGGACAGCTACGACTACTGCGGCGTGAACTACTACACCCGCATGTCTCTAAAGTTCGACGCCGCGAAAACAGACGACATGCTCATTGACATCCACGGAATACAACCGGGAATAGAGATGAACCAGATGGGCTGGGAAAACTATCCGCCGGGATTCTTCCACACTCTCAAATTCGTGTGGAACACATTCAAGAAACCCATTTATATCACGGAAAACGGATGCGCGGATCCGCAACGCGACGACATCGACCGCAGACGCTACCTGCTGGAGCACATGGCGCAGATCGCCCGCGCGCTTGACGCCGGGATCGACGTCCGGGGCTATTTCCAGTGGTCGTTCACGGACAACTTCGAGTGGCGCGAAGGCTTCATCAAAAAGCTCGGCCTGATCGAATGCGACTACGCGGACCCTGAACTGAAACGCATTCCGCGCGTCAGCGCCGCCATGTATGCGGACATCGTCAAGAAAAACGGCATAACTACAAAATTGCTCGAGAAATACGCCCCCGACTGCGCCGACGGCGTCTTCGGCGATAAATGGATGGATCAATAGCAGAGATTAAGCGGAATCCACATCGTCAGGGATTTTCACAAATGAATGAGAGCCGATTTTGCTTAGAACAAAGTTCTGTAAAATCGGCGTCCAAGAGTTTTTTCGGAAGGGGCGCGGGGAAACCGGTTTTTGCAAAAAACGGTTGCCCCGCAAACTTACAAAAAAATTCATTTAAGCATTAGCATGAAAAACGCGGTCAGATATACAGGCCGCCGTCTATCCTGATGGTTTGTCCTGTTATGTAAGAAGCAGCGTCGGAGGCGAGGAAGAGAGCCGCCGCGGCGACATCCGACGCCGAGCCGAGCCTTCCGAGCGGGATATTCTTTTTCAGTGTTTCCATCACGGGGGCTTCTATGCCGGATAGCATGTCGGTGTCTATGAGGCCGGGCGAAAGCGCGTTGACGGTTATACCGTACCGGGCAAGCTCGCGAGCGGCGGATTTGGTGAGGGCTATCACTCCGGCTTTCGCAGCCGCGTAGTTCGCCTGCCCCTCGTTGCCCGCCTCGCCTGCGACGGACGACATGTTGATTATCCTGCCCGCGCGGTCTTTCATCATCCTGCGGGAGAAATGTCTCATGCACAGGAAAGCGCCGCGCAGGTTCACCGCCACCACCTCGTCGAAGTCCGCCGCCTTCATCCGCAGGAAAAGGTTGTCCCTGCTCATTCCGGCGTTGTTCACCAATATGTCCACCCTGCCGAATTTTTCGTAGGCCGCCGCGACGAATTTTTCGACGTCTTCCTCTTTGGAAACGTCGGCGACGAGCGGCAGGACATGGGCGCCGAGAGCGCGCATTTCATCCGCAGCGGGCATGATGGTGCTCTCCCGCGTGGAAATCACCGCCAGCGCGGCTCCTTCGCGCGCAAACTCCAGAGCTATCTGTTTGCCGATTCCGCGCCCGGCTCCCGTCACTGCGGCAACTTTTCCTTTAAACCTCATCGCGCTCGCCTCCGCCGCTTTCATTATGCAGGAGGCCCGGCGGCCCCCTTTTCACGCGTCATTATAGCACACGCTCCCCCGCGCAATGATATAATTGCCCCGAATCGCGTCGGGCGCGGCGGGAGGCTCCGCCGCGGGGAAGGGGTTGCTTTATGGCTACTAAAGTCCTCGAAGGCGTGAAGGTTATGGACTTGTCGCAGTTTCTCAGCGGGCCGCGCTGCTCTCAGCTTCTGGCGATGAAGGGCGCGGACGTTGTGAAAATCGAGCCGCCGCAGGGCGAGACGATGCGCCTGCTCGCCGGGTTCATGCGCTCGGAGCGGATGCTGAGCGTGTTGCACCAGAACAAGCGCGGGGCCGCAATCGACATGAAGAAGCCCCTCGGACTTGAAGCCGTGCGCAGGCTGGCCGACAAGGCTGACGTGCTCGTGGAGAACTTCGCGCCCGGCCTGATGAAAAAAATCGGCCTCGACTACGACAGCCTCAAGGCGTCCAACCCCCGGCTAGTTTACGTCTCCATCTCCGGCTTCGGGGCGACAGGCCCTCTGGCGGACAGGCTCGCGTTCGACATCGTATCTCAAGCCACCGCCGGGATAATGAGCGCGTACAAAATGGAAGACCGCACCCCGAAGGTTTACTTCGGCGACCTCGTGAGCGGGGCGTACGCCGCCCTCGGCGCGGTAGAGGCGCTGTTCTGCCGCGAGCGAACGGGCGAGGGAATGTTCGTCGACATCTCGATGCAGGACGTCATGTACTTCCAGAACTTCTCCGCGCTGAGCGAAAACGCGCTTTCCCCCGTCTTGGGAGACATCGAGAAGCTCATCGGGCGATCCATGAGCAACCTGCTCACGGACGACGACAACCCGCTCCCGTTCTGGTATAGCTATAAAGCAAAAGACGGGCATGTTGTGATAGTGGCGCTCACCGAGCGGCAGTGGGCGGACTTCATGCGCGCCATCGGCAGGCCGGACGCGCTGGCGGACAACCGGTTCAACAACTTCGTCGCGCGCATCAGGAACGCCGCCGGCGGCATAGCCATGATCGCTCCTTGGGTGGCCGAGCGTGGCGTCTCCGAGGTCGTTTCCATCCTTGAAAAGAGCGGCATCCCGTGCGCGCCCGTGCTCAATTTCCATCAGGTCAATGCTGATCCGCAACTTGCCGCGCGCGCCATGCATGCAGTCGCGACCGACCCCGTTCTGGGCGAGATTGCCGTGCCCGGCGACCCGGTGAAGCTGAGCGGATGCCCGCCGGACATTCATTCCGCCTGCCCGCGCCTCGGCGAACACACGGACGAGATTCTCCGCGACTGGCTCGGTTTGGGCGACGACGAGATCGCCGACCTGAGAAAAGCCCGCGCCATTATCTGAACCCGGATTCGGCGATAGAGCCGACGAACCGGGGCGATTTTCATAGCGGCGAACTGCTTCGTTGCTGCCGCATTTTTTTGTTCATGAACCATGAGTTCTATTCACTGCAAAAATGCGCCTTGCGTTCCGCGTTTCATCCGCTCTGAAAAATCGCTCCCGAATCCTAATGACGGATTCGGGTTGAAAACTTCCCGCGCCGCTCTCCGCGCGCGCGTTGAATATGGCGTCACCGTTGTGCTACAATTCCATTCTTGCGGGAAGACGGGCGAAACTGCGGCCTTTCTCTTCCCGGTCCCGGAGCCGCGGTGAGCGAAAACTCGATTCTGATAGTTGACTGTCTCGAAGGCGCTCTCGCCGATTTCTACTATGAACGGATGGCGGCGTTCGCCCCCGAAGGCTGGAGCGCTCCGAGGCTCCGCGCGATGTCCGGCAAGTTCCCGGAAGACGTCCCGCGATGGCTCCGGGAGCAAGGCGCGCGCGCCGCGATTATCGGCGGCTCGCTCCATTCGCCTCTGGACTCCGACCTGTGGATTCGCGGGCTTGAGGAGTTCGTCCGAGGGTTCGCCGCGACCGGTTTGCCGGCTCTGGCGATATGCTTCGGACACGAGGTTCTGGCGTCCTCGCTCGGTGGCGCCCTTGCAAGACGCGACGAGCACACTGTCGCCTCGCGCGAAGTCCGCGTCTCCGCCCCGGACGACCCGTTGTTCTACGGCCTCGGCCCGACGACGCGGCAGCTTGTCGCCCACGAGGTCATGGTCTCCGCGCCGCCGCCGGATTTCGACGTTATCGCTTCGACCGGCGACTGCCCGGTTCAGGCGATGAAGATGCGGGGAGCATCCGTGTACGGAGTTCAGTTTCATCCCGAAGTCGGGCCGGGAGTGGACGAGTTCGACCCGGACTGGGCGGTCGTATCCGACGCCGACTTCGCCGCCGCGGAAGGCGCGGCGATAATGAAAAATTTTGCCGCCATAGTCGCGGGCGGCTGACGCCTGACCCGCGCGCCGCGCGGGCGGAGAGGATAGACATCATGCAGACAGTGAGAGTTTACGCGCCAGCCTCGATAGGCAACATCGGCCCTGGATTCGACGTTCTCGGCTTGGCCGTTACCAACCTCGGCGACGTGGTGGAGGCGCGGCGGCGGCGCTCCCCCGGCGTTTCCATCATCGACATCAAAGGCGACGGCGGCAAGCTCCCGGTGGACCCGGCGAAAAACACCGCGTCCATCGCCGCCGCGAAAGTCCTCGAACGCCTCGGCGCAAAGGGCGGCATGAACATCGTCGTCGAAAAAGGCGTGCCCTTCCCCTCAGGCCTCGGCAGCAGCGCGGCCGGCGCGGTCGCGGGCGGCGTCGCCGCCAACTTGCTGTTCGGCGACAAACTCCCCAAGGACGAGCTGCTTCTGGCATGCACCGAGGCGGAAGCCGCCGTCAGCGGCGGATTTTTCGCCGACAACACCGCCGCCGCCGTGTTCGGGGGCTGCGTCGTCAGTTCATTCTCCGACGGAAAGTTTAAGCTCGCCCGCCTCGGCGGAATCCCGGACGCCGCAATCATTCTGGCCACCCCGGAATTCCCGATGCCGACGAAAAAATCCCGAGCCGTCCTCCCGAAGACTGTTCCGATGAAGGATTTCGTCTCGAACATGGCGAACACCGCGCTCATTGTGGCCGCGTTCGCGAAAAAGGACGCGGCTCTTTTCGGAAGCTGCATAGACGACAGGATAGTGGAGCCGGCCCGCAGAAAACTGATACCCGGGTTCGACGAAGTGAAGGCCGCCGCGCTCGGCGCGGGCGCTCTCGGCTGCTCCATCAGCGGCGGGGGCGCGTCCATCTTCGCGGTCGCCCGCAAGGGTCAGCCTCTTGACCGCATCGGCGAGGCCATGAAGCGGGCATTTAAAAATAATGGGCTGGAATCTAAAATACATATCTGCAACATAGACACAAGAGGAGCGCGCGCGATCGGCGGCAAGTGATTCTCCGTCCCGAAGGCGGCGCGCTAATAAAAAGGAAGGGGAACCCATCCATGGCAGCGAAAGGCAGAATCGACCTGAAGGAACTCAAAAAGAGAGCGGCCGAGGGAGCCATCGAAACCGTTATCGTCTGCGGCATCGACATGCAGGGCCGGCTGTACGGCAAGAGAGTCACGGCTTCGTTCTTCTTGGAAAGCGCGGACGGCTCCACCAACACTTGCGCTTGCAACTTCGGCTGGGACATGGATCTCATTCTCATCCCCGGCCTCGAATTCACCGGCTGGCACACCGGCTATCAGGACATGAAGGCCGCGCCGGACTTCAGCACGCTACGCATTTACCCGTGGTTCGACAAGACCGCCATCGTCATCTGCGACTCGACATACGAAGACGGCTCGCTAGTCGAGATTGCCCCGCGCACCATGCTTCGCCGCCAGCACGAGGCCGCCGAAAAAATGGGCTTCACTCCCTTCATGGCCTCCGAACTCGAATTCTTCCTCTTCAAGGACTCCATCGATTCGGCCCGCGAAAAAGATTACCGCGACGTAGAGCCGTTCTCGAAATATTACTCCGACTACTCCGTGTTCCGAGGCTCGATGGACGAGTGGCTCATAGGAGCGATGCGCAACAACCTCAACGAACTCGGCCTCGAAGTGGAAAGCTCCAAGGCCGAATGGGGGCGCGGGCAGGTCGAGCTTGCCATCAAATATTCCACCGCCCTCGAAGCCGGAGACCGCCACATGCTCCTCAAACAGGGCATAAAGGAAATCGCCGCCCTCAACGGCGTCATGGCCACTTTCATGGCAAAACACAAGACAGACGACTCCGGTTCCGGCATGCACATTCATGTGAGCCTGTGGGACAAAGCCGCCAAGAAAAACATGTTCTGGAACCCCAAGAAAGAGCACAACATGTCAGACACCATGAGACACTTCCTCGGCGGCATGATGAGGCTCGCGCCCGACATGCAGTATTTCTACGCGCCCCTCATCAACTCGTACAAAAGATACGTGCCCGAATCGTTCGCGCCGTGGAACGTCGGCTGGGGCGGAGACAACCGCACGGTGACATTCCGCTACTGCGGGCACGGCAACGGGTTCCGCATCGAGAACCGCGTGCCCGGCTCGGACGCCTGCGGCCCGCTGGCGCTCGCCGCCTGCCTCGGCTCCGGACTCTACGGCGTCAAACACAAACTCGAACCCGTCGGCCCGTTCATCACCGGCGACTCCTACAAGGAAAAATCCCTGCCGCCTCTGGCCCGCACGCTCTCAGAGGCCGCGCGCAACTTGAACGCCAGCAAACCGGCCCGCGAAATCTTCGGCGACGGCGTCATCGACCACTACGTGAAAATCGCCCAGTGGGAAGTGGACAGGTTCAACGAATACGTCACTGACTGGGAGAGGCGCAGATACTTCGAGATGGCCTGAGTCGGCGGTTGCGCGCCCCGCTCCCGAAGGGGGGCGCGAGACAATGGAAAAAAACGCGGCGCCTCGCGCGACCGCGACATCAACCGGCTGAAGCCGGCGGAGGATATGGAAATGAAAAGACTCAAAGGCAAAGTCGCTCTGATCACCGGAGCGGGCATGGGACAAGGCCGCGCGGCCGCTCAGGTTTTCGCCCGCGAAGGAGCTAAAATCATCGTCGGCGACGTCGATGAAAAAGCCGGCAAGGAAACTGTCGCCCTCATAAAGAAAAGCGGCGGCGACGCCATCTTCAAACGCTGCGACGTCGGCAAGGAAGCAGACTGCGCCGCCATCGTCAAAGCCGGCGTGAAAGCTTTCGGCAAACTCAACGTCATATACAACAACGCGGGCGTTCTCTGGAAAGACAAAGACGTCTCCCTCGTCAACATCGACATGGAAAACTGGAAACGAATCACCGACATCTGCCTCATGGGCGCGGTTTACACATGCAGGCACGGCATACCCGAAATGAAGAAAGCCGGAGGCGGCTCCATCATCAACATCGGCTCCATCTCCGCCCTCACCGGCTCATCCATCCCGCAGGACGCCTATAACGCCTCCAAGGGCGCTCTCATCATCCTCACAAAATCCATCGCCATCCAGTTCGCCAAAGACAAAATCCGTTGCAACATAATTCATCCCGGCATGGTCAACACGCCCATGCAACACAAATACATGAAGAACGACGCATGGCTCAAAGCCGTTCTCGACTGCATCCCGCTCGGCATATTCGGCGAGCCGGAAGACATCGCCAACGCCGCCCTCTTCCTCGCCAGCGACGAGTCGAAATTCATGACCGGAGCCGAGATGGTCGTCGACGGCGGCTTCATGGCCACCTGAGCCGCGCGCGATTTGACAAATGCGACGCGGCGCATATTATTGCGTTATGACGCCTGATAAAATCATTGAAATCGTCGAGCGCTTCGAGCGTAACATCGACGTTTACAGAAGCGCTTCATACAACGAGACCGAGTTGCGCGTCGAGTTCATCAATCCATTTTGGAAAGAGCTTGGATGGGACGTTGACAACGAGTCCGGCTACGCTCATATATATCGCGATGTCGTCCATGAAGAAC
>ENA-UOWO01003881-UOWO01003881.1-activated-sludge-metagenome-genome-assembly--contig:-NODE-3881-length-16937-cov-5.840777_pt1 | contig 16937 bp, 20 predicted proteins | sample MGYA00238148_ERZ761564 | MGnify/ENA primary metagenome ERZ761564 (study PRJEB28885, sample SAMN05720194) | activated sludge metagenome | isolation source: Anaerobic digester | place: USA...
GGCCTCCATCATATTCATGCCCATCGGCCGATCAAGATCGGATGGATTGAAATAGATAACGTCTTCCGCCCGTTCGGGTGGCATCAACTGCAAAATATCTTCAACGAACTCACCGTGAGGATCGATGGCACACACACCCTTACCGTTCTCTATATCTTGGAGAATCATTTCCTTGAGAAACTCTGATTTTCCTGTACCAGTCTTACCTACAATATACATATGACGCCGTCGATCATCTTCACTGATATAAACTTTACGTACATCTCCTCGGTACAGTGATTTGCCCAAAAATAAACCTGAATTGGGGATGGTGCTTGGAGCAGGGGCATTTTTGGCGTTCAGCCACTTGATGTGATGAGTTTCCACAGTTTTATTAGGTAAGTGAAAAATGGTTGCCAACTCTTCTGTATTAAGGATACAGGTGTTGCGGTTAAACAGCGGCAAGTAACGATAGATAAAATCGATCATAAACAGGTGTTTGAAAAACACCCGACCCTTTTTAAAACTGTTGTGAGCCGAAGTGTATTGAGCAAATGCTCCAGCAATATTATTTAGATGTGACTCAGCTGTGTGCTCAGTTGGAGAGTTAACTACAATCTTGATAGCTAATCTAAATCCCGGTTTTTCGATCTTAGTGCTAATCGCTTCCATCTCCTTAGGATCGTGACCGTAGGTGGCTTTTTCCGGATCGGCCTCACGCTTTTTTTCTGACTGAATGAAGCTTCTACCTTTTTTTTGCCAACTCTTACCCTCTGGAGAAAAAAGAAGCTGTAACGACGCGCCTTCGCCATCACCCATTTTTGACAAAGCTGATGTTAATAAGGATAAACTGTCAGTGGGTAAATCTTTATAAGTTTTGATCGGATAAAAATTGGCTTTTTCCATAACCAAAGTGGTAAACGCTACTCTTCCCTTTTGACTAAAAATGTTGACTTCATCGACTTCGGTAATCTCGGCTACAGGATAGGCGCCATGTATTTGTTTTTCAACCAAATCGCGCAGCTCTGCAGGGCAACTGACATAAAACGCAATCTCTTCCTTGAGGGCGATAATCTCAAATGCGAACAGGTCCTCAGGTTTTAACCAATGAAAAAAACCGCCATGCTTGATCGAGTAAAGACCGGCAAACATCTGTTCGGCTGCATCCACTTTGATCTCGGTTTCGTGGGGCAGCCGAATCATTAATGTAACAAATCCTAAAGCATACTTCTCTTTATTCCTGTGTTTAAATGCTTGAAACAACATATACGCAAATGCCACAAAAATGGCCAAAATCAAGACGATCGCGATGATTTGCGAAAAAATGGCAAGCAACTGATTAAACAACAAGTCTGGTTGTAACATAGATTATTCTTTATAAACCACTCTCCCCAGAAATTTTTTGATAATTTTCCGACTCCATTCTACCAGCCAAACCACCGAAAATTTGGTCGACTTGCCTTGGGCAGATTTCTCGTTAGCCGGTGTGATCGGCAGGACAATCACTGGTTTGGCTGGATGTTTTTGGTTCTGGGTGGCCAGTTGGGCATCAGCCAACACAATCTCTTGTCTGATTTTATCAGCAGAATTGTCAACACGCTTGAGAAAACTCTCAACTTCTACCGGAATTTCGGGCTGAGGCTCTTGCTCAACGTAGGTAATGCCTCCTGATTCAACAGTTGGCACGGCGGTTCCTTCAAGTTTTTCTTTGCGGGCCGCCCCGCCAGGGGCGGCACTCGTGGGTGCGTTAGCCTCGCTGGCTAACGCCGCCAAGGTGGTGTAATCACTGGAACTAGACTCAACTTGATCAAGAACCGAGTCAAAAGTATCAAGTTTAGCTGAGTTAGAAGAGTCTAATTGAGGGGTATTTTGAGGTTGAGTCTGTCCAGCCGTCTGATTTTGCCAGGATTGAAAAACATTGGCTCGATTAATCACTTTTCTTGCTAGAGAAACATTGGTGTTGGCGGGCATGTGCACTACGATGATAGCACAAAATGATCTGATAACTCGACCTGCCATTGCTTAATTGAGCCAGCGGGAAGCTCAAGTACCCACTCGACTGGCTCAGTAGAAGAGTAGGTGGGTAAATCTGATAACGGCGTACCTAAAGGTGGTGCAGGAACGTTGGCGGTCAGCTCGACGACCTGACCGCCCCTCAGCCACACAAAATCAAGATCAAACCGCATTTCCTTCATCCAAAAACTAGGGATATGTTTTTGGCTAAAAACAAATAACATTCCGTCTGCTCCCAACTCTGTTCTACTACTTAATCCTTGTTCGATGCTTGGTCCAGTATTTACCAGCTCAACTTGAATTTTAGGTGATTTAACTTGACCAGATTCAGAATAGAACTGAGCCAAAAGGAGTGAACGATCTGGATATTTGAGCAGTTGGGCGCTGTTGATCTCTGTCAAATTTTCTTTTTTGTGATTAGAATAAAGTATCCCATAAATTACCGTCAGTAACACAACCACGCCCAGACCAATCAGTAAGTTGCTTAAGCATGGTATACTGGAAACTTCGTTTTTAAAACAAAAACTCATGCAGCTACATCATAAATCAAAATTAATTAACTTGCTGGGCGGCTTGGCCGCCACAGCTGTGGTTGTGCTGATGACAATGAGTTTCTTGGGTTATCTCCGCTCTACTTATTGGCTGGCAGAAATTTTTGCCAATTTTCATCTACAGTACAGTTGGGCATTTCTCTTGATCATCCCATTATTAATTATAACTAAAAGACCAGTCTGGCTAACCTTGGCCACTTTTGGGTTTATCCTAAACTTCGTCACTTTACTTCCCTTTTACTTTCAACCAACAGCACAAGCTATACCAATAAATACAAGCGCTGGGAAGCTGACAGTCATGCATACCAACGTTAATTACCACACCAACGATTTCGCCCCCCTAGCGCTGCTTGTCCGGGAGCAAAAACCTGACGTTTTGGTGGTAGTAGAGCTACCAAGTCAAAATTACTCGCTCCTAGCCGAACTCATTCCCGAGTACAGCCTCCAGTATCACTTGCCGGGTCGAGCGAGATTGGGAATGGCTTTTTTCGTCAAGCCTGAGTTCGGCACACAATTCGAAAAAACATATTTCAGTCAACATGCTGATTATCCCAGCATCACTGCACGAATTACTACTCAAACCCAAGAAACAATCCAGTTTGCTTTGATTCATCCGCCGCCGCCAATTACCGAGCGCACTCAGCAGGTTCGTAACGACGTCTTACTAGGCGCAGCAGCTTGGGCGGCGGATCAAACGGACCCAGTCGTAGTCCTGGGTGACTTCAACGCTACCTCTTGGTCAAAAATATTCAACGAGTTACTCGAAACCGGTAATCTACAAGACACGAGACTCAACAACGGCGTCCAACCCAGTTGGCCATCATTCTTGCCCAAAGCTTTCCGCATCCCAATTGATCACGTTCTAGTTCGGGATTTGACGGTCACCGACCGCCAAATCCTCCCCCACGTCGGCTCCGACCACTTGCCGGTGCTAGTTAAAATTGTTCCAATCAATTGATTTTATATTTCGTTGTACAATTACACTGAAAATGTTAGAAATTCTAACGACTTTATTTAATACATGGCAGCTGAATTTTGTAATTTATCTTGTTTCTGTCGTTAGTTTTTTCCAATTTTATAAACTAGCTGTAAGTAAAACTAAAAACGACGGAGCCGCAACGGTTACGTTGCAATTACTAGGCGCCGTCTCATCAATAATTTTCATTCCTTTTTTTGCACTTAACTTTCCTTCTGAGATGAAATGGTACCTACTTCTACTGGGAGCGTGTTTATTTTATGCAACAAGCGACAGACTCCAGACTACTGCAAGAAAACACCTGCAAGTTTCAGTAGTCACAATTATTAATCAACTTCAAACAGTTTTTTTGATCATCTATGGCTGGACAATATTTCATGACGAATTTTCATTTTCCAAATTAATTGGCGCATTACTAATCATCAGCGCCAATTTGTTACTGAATTTAAAAGAGAACCGGCTACAAATTAACAAGTATGTGGGACTTGCGGTCATTGCCACCTTCGTTTTTTCTATCGCACTTTCGGTTGATATTGGCATTTCTTCCCAGTTCAATCTGCCAATTTACGTGTTGATTACTTTAGCTCTACCAGCTTTGATTATTTCATTTGCAGAGAAAGTCACTTTGCAAAATATCAGCCAGGAACTCTCCAGCTCAACCCGAAAATATTACCTGCTAACCGGTATTTCGTGGGCATTAACAATTATTTTTGCGCTCAGGTCATTCCAACTGGGTGAGGTGACCACCATTGTGCCACTGCAAGCTACCAGTGTCATGCTCAACGTGATTGTAGCTTATATTTTTTTGAAGGAAAGATCAGAGATTGAAAAAAAATTGTTTGCTGCGTTGATGGTCATGGCGGGTATCTACTTAACAGTTGTACATTAAATTTATACTTGGGAATTACTATTTCATCAGTTAGCAACACACACCAAAGTAAAAAAATAAATAACATTGTTCTATCATCTCTTTTTTAACCATTGAGCGAAACCGGTAGATTGTCAAAAAATTGATACGTTTAATTAACTTCATCCAAAGTGGGTGTTTTAAGTCTTTAGCAGCTTGTAACACACATTATTTGCGCAAACATAAGCAAGTCTAAATCAAGCATTGTAGCAAAATTTTGCTACAACATTAAAATGTGGCTACACACACCGAATGATTGATTTTGCTCAACTGATAATTAGATCAAGGCAAACAAAACTACCCCACCCCACTACTGCTCCTGCAATCAGGTCAATCAAAGCATGACCATGAAACTCTTGCATTTTTTTTTGCCCAGTTTTTATCAGTGGGATTCTTTATTGCTGCATCCGACAAACTGTGAGCCAACAACACAAATCTTTTACGCTGCATATAAATTTCATAGAGCCAAAGAATTGTAAAACACATAAAAGTGATGAGTAATATCTGATCTTCAGGGTCGCGAGAATAAACAAAAAATAATGTCATTACAAGTAGTGCGGTGTGGGAACTGGGAGGACCAGAATAGAATAAATAACTGCTGAACGTTTCTTTAAGCGTAATCTCACGACGCAAGATTTTAACGAAAAATTTAACCGATTGAGATATCACCCAAGTACCAAGGAAAAACAGTAAGTAGCTACCAAACATAGTTTATTTATACAACAATTTACGGAGTGTGATAAAAGTAAAAAGTAAAACTACCGAAACTACTTGGTTGACGCTCAGTTGGGTGAATGGCAGCATCAACTGATCGATGCGAATAAAATCCAAACAAAACCGAATTAGGGTGTAGCCGGACAAATAAAAGACGAAGCGGCGGCCGGGTGGACTCTGCTCTGGCTGCCGCCAGAGCAGAGTCCAGAGTATTGTTAGGGCAATTATTTCGTAGGCAAATAGCGGGTGATATCGGGCAATTTCCTCGTAACCAGGTAAGCGATGTACCCGATCAATAGTGATTGCCCACGGCAAATTACTGGGCAAGCCGTATAACTCTTGGTTGAACCAATTTCCGAGTCTGCCGATCGCCTGCGCGATCGGCAGACCGAAACTCAAGCTATCCAAAAACAACCAATACTGTTTGGCGCTAAATCTATTTTTCGGTTTGTTAATTGGCAAATCCTTGCGACAACTAAACCAATTAATCCACCAATAGATCGTCAAACTCAGTACCCCACCCCAAATCACTCCCCAAATACTCATCCCGCCATTCTGGACTTGGATGATTAATTCTGGGTGAGCTAAATATATATCAGCAGAAGTCAGCACGTGCCACAACCTGGCGCCAACCACCGCGCCCACCCCAAACCAAACGCTCGCGCGATTAAAAACTTTTGGCGATAAACCAAACTTGTGAGACAACTTCTCGGTAATTTGCCAAGCGAGTACAACGGCTAAACCAACTATCAAACCGTAAAAATTGAGTTGCATCTTATTTTATCTAAGCAACAACATTAACCACAGCACTGCTGTCCAACCTATCCAAAACCAAACCACAAACTGAGTTTCTTGAATCGTTGGGGTTCTTTTCAGTTGAACAAAAAATTTTGTAGTAATTGCCTGGTGATCATCTTTTAATTTGAATAAAGTCAAAGCAATCTGGACAGTTAAACTGAAAACTAAGCCAATACCTAACATACTGCCGGTTGAAGTCACAACCAATAACGAGACCGGGATCATTAACGCCATAAATACCAATGAGTAAACATTAGTTTGGAGATCTCTAATCAATGGATTCGCCAGCTGCTGAAACCAACGCGCTGCTTCCTTGGAGGCAAACAGATTGCCCAGAATCAAACCCAAAATTAACAATACCAGCTGGAAAAACAACCCTTTGGCCAAAATGAACGTGATCAAAAACACAGTGAGAACCAACCAGCTAGCATACTCACCCTTGAGTATGCGAAATAATTGCGCGCGAAATTCTTTAATCTGCATTTGTTTGTTCCTCACTTGATTGCAAATTTTTGTACTCGAACACTGCTTTCAACCTTGTGTCAATTAATGCTGCACCTTCTTCTTGGTTATAAAGCTCCATTAACGCCGTCTGGACCTCAATTATTTCTTCTGGTTCGGCGTTTTTACCAAAAATTAGCACTTGATTACCGGCTTTAACCGCTTCCTGCACGACCTGACCAAGTAACTTATCATATTTTTGGGAAGTGGCATTATAACGTGCAGATTCCATCAACAAGTCGTCACTAAACACCAATGTTCTGGGGTGAGTGGTACTCAATATGTTCAGACAATCTGGGCTTAATGAACAAGGGATATCAGGATTAAGTGGAGCTGTGCCCATGTGACCGCTCATTACTCCCAAACGAGAATATTTATCTAAAATCAGATCAAAAACCAATAAATCATTTTCTTTAACCGCGCGGGTATCAAAGCTAGTGTGTAGATCCTTAGTAATTGAACCAATGCCCGGATAGTGTTTCAGTACTGGCAAAATTTGATAGCTCTGGAAAATTCTCACAAACTCCGCCCCTGCTTGAGCTACCTGCATTGGGTCGCCGCTACAAACTCGATCTTTAAGCACACTGCTTTGGGTAGCTACATCCAACACTGGGGCCAGAACAATATTGATCCCAGCACTTGACAGCTCCCGCGCTGATTCGGCCAAGAGTTCTTCTCGCTCTCCCAGCGGCAGCTGACAGTAGCTGCGCCAACTAGGTAGACGGGTAAAACCCTCACCGCCCAATCTTTGAACTGAGCCACCCTCATGATCAACCATAATTGCTGGTTTAAACTCAGTTTGAGAAAACACTTGATTAATCTGCTCAATTGCTGCAGACACTTGATCAAAATTTATTTTTTCTCCATAAATCAAGACAAAACCAGGCCTGAGCAAGGTCAATAAACCAATTTGCTGATCGTCGAGTGGTTTAGTAAGGTTGGCAGAATTACTGGATACTGTTGGCAAAGTCAGAGGTAAAGAAATTAATTGGGCAATTTTTTGCTCTGGCGAAAGTTTCTCTATCAACTCAACTAACGGATCAACTGGCTCGGGAGAAGGAGAAGGAGAAACACTGTTTTGATTCATCTGAGTGGCGTCGATGTTGGTCCAAGAGGCAAAAGGATGAAATAAATAGTTGTATCCACTTACAACCGCCAATAATGCCAACACCACAATCAAAATTCGCGTATAACCAAACATATTGAGCTTTAGTGTAACATCTATCTCGGGTCTGATCCAGGCTTATCAGCTTTTTTTAGTTGGCCAAGTTTCCACATAAAAAGTTTGGCTTTGCTTTTGGCACCAGCAGCGTCGATGACAAAGCGCCTGGCTTGCTCCAGCCAGGCGCGTGGTTCTCTCTTGGCGAGCTTGATGTACAAACTTTTGTGCGGTAGATCATCCAGATCTACCGCCAGACGATATCCATAATCTTGGAACTCTTGACTAATGTACTTGCCGTTTTCTCTAGCTTGATACTTGGAGAAAAGTGATCCAATTGGTACAAAGCTCGATTTATTTTGTTGAGTTGGGTTGGATGGTTTATCTTGGATCATTTGTTGTTTCTGTAATCACTCGTGCTTACTCTGAATCAAAGTTGTAAGAGCTGTACTGACAGCCGCCACAATAAATATGACGCTCCAAATTGAGCCGGACAAAATCAAGCTGGCGGCAAGTAACCACGCCAAGCTCATCACTGTGTGTTGAATTAACTCGGAGTAGACAAAGTAGGAATGGGCCTGACTCCCCACCCCACGTTTATAAAACGTTACGTCAAAGAACAACCAATGAAAATTGGACACAATTCGGTCAAAGGCATCGACTAACGCTATTCCCCAGACTGAAACCAGGTTTAATCTGATCAACCAAATTATCGCCAGAATTCCTCCAGAAAATTTAAACAGCTTACGTGATTTAATTTTGTCAATTTTGAAAGTCAGAACTGCCGTCAGTATCATCGAGATAAAAAGCGAAGTCGTGTATAAATACCCGACTTTATCTACCGCCTTGAGTAGAATAAATAGGTACAACGGCCAGAGAAATAGCGCTACGTCGGTGACGTAGCGCGCGCCGACGGCCAACCCAAATTTTATGTACTTTCTTTCCTTGGCCCAGCGACGAAACTCGCGAAAACTAATTTGGTCTCTTTCTCTGGGCAGATCCATCATCAAGGCCGTGATTAAGCCCATCAATGACACCATAACCCCAACCAAGAATAGGGCATCAAAACCAAAATAGAAAACCAGCAAACCGGCCAAAGCCGGAGAAATTGCCGCCACAAATTGTAAAATAAAATGCAGTAATCCCAAGTCTTTACCCATTGAATCAACATCAGACTGTTTACTTAAAATAGCTTGATAATTGGGCCAAAACATCGCTCCCTGCATTCCGTCAAAAAAACCAGCGACCAGAATAAACCCAGGATGCTCCACACTCAAATACATAAACACAAAACTAACTGCTTTAAAAAAATAAGATTGGGCTAATGCTTGACTGTATCCAATTTTATTTACCAATCGTCCCAGAGGAATCACTAGTGCTGCATTGATCGGTCGAACTATCAAAAAATAAGCGATAATCATCAGAAAGCCAGCTTTAATACTGTCGAGGTGTAGCCACTGGGCTAAGTGTTCTTGACCAAGTTGATACAAAAAAATTGGGAGAAAAAAATAAACTAATTTATTGGACAGATCCCGTAGCACTCGATTGAGATACAGCCACCGTAAATTGACAGTTCGACCAAAACCCAATGAAGTTAAACGCAAGTAAGATTCACGCAGTAACGGCATAACTTAACATTGTAGCTGGTTTTCTAGCTCAGTTAAGACTCGGATCAGCGTTTGTTCAAGAATTAGAAATTCTTCTGGAGGGAACGGTTGGAGTAAGTATTGGTGTCCAGCTAGCTCGCGCCGACCGGCGCGAGCGTCAACTCCAATCCGCACGTGCCAAAAATCTTTAGCGCCAAGGTTTTGATAAATTGAGAGCAAGCCGTTGTGTTCGTGGGGACCTTTGCCCAATTGGAGTTTAAACTCTCCAAGGGGTAAATCGAGGTCATCGTGGACGATAAACAGATTTTCGAGTGGAATTGGGGCGGTTTTGCGCCAAAACCGCCCCAGCACTTGTCCCGAGCGATTCATAAACCCCTGCGGCTTGAGCAAAATTAGCTTTTGATTAAAATAATCTGTTTCGACCATTTCTAACTCAAGGATTTTTCGCTTTTTCCAAACAACTCCCAATTTATCCGCCAATTGATTAACCAACATAAATCCAGCATTATGCCTGGTATGCTGATAATTATTGCCTGGATTACCCAAACCAACGAGTAACTTCATAGATTGAAAACTACATCAATGTTATCTGCTGAACTATACTTTATAATCATACTACCTATGACTGCAAAAACTTCAAGACCGTTTTTTTCGATTATCATCCCCACGCTGAATGAAGAAAAGTACTTACCCAAACTGTTGGGAGACCTAAGTAAACAAACTTATCCCCTCGCCAGCTTTGAGGTGATCCATATCGATGCCATGTCTGAAGATAAAACTACTGAGCTTGCCGGCAAATCTGCCGGCAAGCTCAACTTCACCACTTATACCGTCAAAAAGCGCAACGTCGCCCACCAACGCAACTTTGGCGCCAAAAAAGCTCAAGGTAGGTGGGTAATCTATATGGATGCGGATGACCGTTTGCCAAAATATTTTTTACAAGGTATTTGTTACCAAATCAGCAAGTTTAGAAAAATGGATCTATTCACCACCATGGTGCTTCCAGAAAAAAACACTCCAGCTTATCAAACTCTTGTGCGAGCCCTAAATGTTTTAATAGTGGCGCAAAATAAGATTGGCCCCAATTTCGCCTGGGGAGGAATGCTGGGATTGAAAAGAAATTTGGCGCAGAAATATCGTTTCAAAGAACACCTTGTCCTGGGCGAGGACCATAATTTGGTGAGAGCCCTAATCAAAGACGGTTACAAATTTGAAGTTTTGAGTGATCCCCAATTCACCATTAGTCTGAGACGTCAACGTAAAGACGGTTTGCTTAAAAGCGGCTGGATTCAGGCGAATGTCTTCATCAACTCGATCTTTAAAGAAGAACTGATCGAAGATTACGGCTATGTGATGCTGGGTGGGCAACATTATCAAGCCAAATCAAAAGAGCAATTAGCCAAAAAACTTGGTGAAAAAATTACTCATTTCACTCAACAACAAAAGGATAAAATCAGGCAAATTCTCGAGACGCTTAAGCCTTTGTACTAAGTTTCGCCAAAGATCGCCATTCCCAATATGTGGGCAACGCACCAAAGTAACCGTTGCTAAAAAATATCTCTTTAAGCGCCCAAAATCCAAGCCATGTTCCCCGAATTATTCCGTACTTAACGAACTTGTGAGGCGTATAAACTGTTGGTCCTGGCACAATTTTGATCTGCCAATTGTTCTTGATAAAAAACCGGTTAATTCGGTTTTCTAGCTCAAATCTATCTGTCTTGTGGAAAGGTACTTGAAGAAACTTCTCTTTTGTCAACAAGCGTACACCGGACAAAGCTGGAAATGACTTGATTACGTGTCGCAAAACATACTCCTGTGAACCGTAATCCAAAATCGCCATTTTTGTTTTTGCTTGAAAACTTTCGATTAAATTCTCAATGTGCTCGACAGCCAAACCACACAAATCGGCATCAAGTAGTAGTAGGTGCTCATTTTTTGCTTGTTTGACGCCAGCCACCACCGCCCAAGTTTTACCCACGTTTTGTGGGAGAGAGATGGTTTTGATCTTGGGATGAGGGGTAATCGCGGCCAGAGTGCCGTCTGTGGAGCCATCGTCGATGACGATGATCTCTTCCACTGACGGCACCTGCACCACAACTTGTAAGACGTTGTTAATCCGCTTTGCTTCATTAAATGCTGGTAAAATTGCGCTAACTTTCATACTCGGTTTAATCCAATTTATATTCTAACAACTTAGCGACGAGAAAAATTCTTCAATTCTGACAAAGTAGTGATACTCTGCCAGTCTTTGTCGGTACGAATTTTGATCAAGCGGGGAAAACGCAGTGCTACGCCCGCGCGATGCGCGGGCGAAGTGGTAATTTCATCTGCCGCAATCTCCACAACTACTTCTGGCTCTAACCAATAGTCTGGTGTCAAACTTTTGTCTACTAGCTGATATAAATTTGGCCGCTGTTTCGTCTCAATCGGCTGGAACTGCTGTTTAAACTCAGTTAACTGTGCTTCGCTTATCCCTGTGCCAATTTTAGAAATACTCAGAATTTGTTGGGCGTCTTCGTCCAAGACGCCAACCAAGATCGCGCCCAGTCCAAACTGGGCGCGCTTACCTTTACCTAAATAATAACCCATGACTAACAGGTCAAGTGTGTCGTTGAGCTTGCCCTTTGACCCCTCAGCTTCCTTAATTTTCACCCACCGCCAACCCTTTCGCCCCCCTTGATACTGAGAATCGTTTTTCTTCATCACCGCGCCCTCAAGGTCTTGGGTTAGCATCGTTTCATGAAATTGATGAAGCTCAACTGGATTTTCAGTCTGGATGTACTCCACTGGCTCCGCTACTTTCATCTTGGGTAAAATCTGAACTAGTAGTTTTTTCCGCTCTAGTAACGGCAGATCAATAATTGATTTTCCGTCGATCAGTAAAACATCAAACACAAAAAACTTGATTGGCACGTCTTTGGCTCTTTCCCCTACTTCGTGCTTGCGTTTGCGCGTAATAGTTTCTTGAAAAGGTCTCAGCTTTCCGGTGTTTGGATCAACCCCAATTGCCTCCGAGTCAAGAATACATGACTGGCAAGACAACGAATCCGCAAGTTGCTCTAACTCGGGAAACATTGCACTCATGTTTTCTAACGACCGGGAAAAAGCCATGATTTGGTGTTGCCCATCAGATTTATCAATGTGAATCTGTAAGCGCAGGCCATCGTACTTTGGTTCGGCAATTACTCGACCAAGCTTGGTAATGATTTCAGCCGATGTGTTTAATCTTTGGCAAAGTGCCGGAACGACCGGCACACCTAAACTCACTGGCAAGTTTAATAAATTTTGCTTAATTGTTGTTAACTCAGTTTCTTTTCTAACCATTTGCAAAAACTCTTGGGCAAGTAAGCCAATGTCGGCTTTGTTCTGATATGCTTGCTCCAAAGCCTCAGTGAAAGACTTATCTTTGGCGGCGACCCAACTCAAAGCATCGAGCATGGTCATGGTGCTAAAACCTAGGCGGAGCTTGCCCACCACGATGCGCGCGCAGTAGCGCGCGCCCAACCCATCCACTGCGCGAAATAAACTGACTAATTTATCCAACTTGCGCTGTTGTGAACCCTCGCCACCTTCTCGGGCAATCTCAACCAATCGCTGATAAACCTCAACGATAGATAATTCTTGTGTCACACTGAACGTAGTTGAAGTGCGACCAGGCCCTTTTTCCTTCACCTTTTCCGCAACTAAACCAACGTCACCCAACTGTTTAAATAAAGTTTGAACTTCGTCACTCAACTGTTCTGTTGAATCACTTGTACCGAACAAATCAGTTTGCGTGGTGTGTTTTTCACCGCTAATCAATTGGGATAAAGCCCGCAGCACCATCTTAGCGCTGAGCTGAAACTCTAGCGACTGGTACGCCGGTACCAGTCGCCCCTGCAGTAAGTAGCAAACTGGCAGTACTTCATCCAGATCCAACTGCTGAAACAACTCGGCCAACTGATCTGTCATCGCTAACCTCGAACTTGTTTCTTCCAATTCTTTCAAATATCTGGCAAATTCTCTAAAGTGCATGATTTTATTATCCCACACATCTCTTACTTGACCAAGCAGACAACAGTAACAGCGATGTAAAACAGTATCAATAATTAGCGTTGGGTAAGTCTTTTTAGCTTAAGATCAAACGTTTCAATTTGACTGTTTGGCGCGAGCTGCGCTCGCGCTAATAGGTAAGCATCCACAATCGAAATCGAGTGTTCGTCAAATAACCAAAGTGTTTGTCCCAGCAGTTTTTTGTTACAGTTTATCGCCGAGAAAGTAATTAATAAAGACACAATTTCAACAATTGTTTCTTTCTTGAGCTGATAAACACTTTGTAACACAAATATTATCTCCACAAACACAACGTCGTAGAGTTTTAGGCTTGATTTGGCAGCAGTTCGTAAAATATTCTCGGCTTGTTCCGCTAGATTTGCATCATCATTGGTCAAAAATCTAATCAGGATATTTGTATCAAGAATTTTCATTGGCATGCTTCACCAAATCCAAAATAGCTTTATCCCATTCGGCATTTGCAATTTTTTTCTTCGATTTAATAATTCCGCGAAGATTCACAAACGATTTCTCTGGCTCAATCACCACCATATCGTCACGCAAGCTAAATACCACTCGACTGCCGGTCTCAACCTGCAAATATTTGCGGATGTCGGCCGGAATCGTAGTTTGGCCTTTGGAAGTAACAGAAGTGGTGTAGTACATATTCATGTAATGAATATTATCAGACAGTAATACATTTTGTCTAGTGGTAATACTATTCTTTCAACCGGTACGTCACACCCTTGGTCACACCTTGTTTCTCGATTACTCCTTTTTCCATCAAATCTTTGAGGTCGCGCAAAATTGTATCAACAGAAATATGAGGTAAAACCTCCTGAGCGTCTCCAGAAGTCAGCTCGTCTTTTTGCTGAAAAAGCTCGAGAAGAATGATTTGGCGCTCGGAGAGCGCCACCTGTTTGCCCAACTGCTTTTTTAGCTTTAAATCTTTAGACAAGCGTTCAACTTGGCGCTGGATCTTGTCAATCTCCAGCGCCACCCCGTAACAAAAATACTCCAGCCAATACGTCATATCGGCGTCAGCCGACTGTTGTACCGAAAGTAAGGCTTGATAGTATCCTTCTACATCATTATCAAAGTACTGCTCCAGGGAAAAGAACCGCTTAAAATCATAATCTAAAGTGTATAAAAGCAGCGTTGCCAATCCACGCGCAGTTCGACCGTTACCTTCAATAAATGGATGAATGTAAACCAATTGGTAATGAGTGATCGCAGCACGTAAAACCGGGTGCATTCCTGAAACTGCTTGACCCTTTCCCCAACTGAAAAAATCTTCAATTAGGTAAGGCACCTCCACTGCCACGGGAGGACGAAAAACCACCCCGCCTTCCGATGCGCTCTGCACGATTACTTGTTTATCGCGATAAGCAGCTACGTATGCCTGCTCAATTAATCCCTGAGTCGTGAGGCGGTGCAAACTCATCAGAGTGTGCTCGCTGAATACTTGATCCTGGCTCAAATGGGACTGCTCATCAATCCAAGCCAGAACGTTGCGATAGTTCAAAACTTCTTGAATATCTCTTTCACGAGCCATAATCCCAGTCTTGACCATAATTTGTTTGGTGTCAGAAACGTTTTCTAATTTGACCACTTTATCTGCTTGCTCAGCACTTAATTCATTTCCCTCAATTTTGGTGCCAAAGTGGACAGATTTAGTGAGAGCGTCACTGCGAAACCGAGCTTCCCAAGCAGGGACAAGTGGCGAGTGATTAATAACGGCTTTTGCGCTTTCGATACGCGAGATATAGGTTAGTAAATTATTAGTTATGCTAAATTTTGGTTGGTACATAAACTTAAAAAATATTACATGCGGGAATAATTACTAGAGGAATTATACACTATATTTGCAAAATATGCAGGGAAAGTTTTTCTTTGTCATGCTGAGCGAGCGAAGTGAGTCGAAGCATGAGTCCCAATCTTATCGGGATCGAAGCATGACTTCCCACAGCGTTCTCGGGACTTGAGTCACCAGGTCGCCAGCGTTGAAGTAAGGACCGACAGTTTGCCACAACGCTTCGCCCGCTTTTTTATTGACATAACTACCAGCAACGCTTGCGAGTAAGGCAGAGTGATGGCAATAGAGGGCGGCAACCAGGCCGGCAAGGACATCTCCTGTCCCGCCTTTAGTCATACCCTGGTTGCCGCCCGATACTTCAATCATCTCGCCATTGGCATAAACCCGATCAATAACTCCTTTGAGTAAAACCGTCACTCGTTGGTTTTGCAATTGATCTAAAGCTTGCTGATCAGAATCAAAACCATAATTGGTCATGATCATCTGTAATTCGTGATGGTGCGGTGTAATGATCATTTGATTTGAGAGTAACTTCGGATCCACCATCTGCAGCGCACCACCATCAACCACCCATTTATGATCTGGATATTTGCTCAGTAACTGATCAACAATATTCTTGGTTTCTTTAGAGCGCTCCATTCCCGGACCAATTAAAACCACGTCGTCTTCAACTAAATACTCTTCAACATCTGCCCAATCCACTACAATCCCAGTCCAAAAACCCTGCTTAATTTGGCGGCGGACGAGCTCGTTGTTTTCGTTGGCTGGACTGGTAAAGTGCACCATATCCACAATTCTGCTTGCCACGTCCGCCGCCCAAAAAATACTGCTGTGAAACAGTTTAGATCCACCAATGACTAACAGTTTGCCGTTTTGGCCTTTGTGAGAATCTGCTCGTGGCAAACTTAGTTGGTCAAATAATGTCATTAGGCTGTGCCATTCTTCTGACTAATTTTTTATCAAAACTTGCCAGCTCAAAACCGTTTTTGCGCGAAAGCAAATATAGATACAAATCCACCCATGACAAAGCAGTTATCTTATGTGCTTGAAGCAATGATACTGCTTCGGATCGATCAAGCTCATAAACACGGATATTTTTGCAACTTAGTAAGCCGATGACCATCGGTACATATTCTTTTTTTTTGATCTGGTAATAACTGTCCAAAATCCAAATAATTTCACTGATCGCCAAAATACTAATTACTGCTTGTTGTTGGCCATAAAAAACAGGAAATAGTATTCTTTCTGCACGCTGATGTAGTTTGGAATCTGTGTCGACAAACAACCGCAATACTACGTTTGTATCAATCAATAATTGATTCATTTTCTTCCGCCCATCTTTTCGCCATTACCTTCATCGCGCTTGCTCTTGCTACTTCTATCGGTACACCCTTCTTGTCTGGACTAACCAAGTGAGCCAAGCAACCAGACAAGTCCATCAAGCTGACTGTTTTTTTGATCACCAGTTGATCATTATCAACCTCAATCTTTACTTTATCTTTAGTTTTGAGAGCAAGTTGATCCAACATGGCCTTGGGTAAGGTAATTTGGCGCTGAGAAGAAATGGTGGCAATATGCATAATTAAAGTAATATATCAATATACTTTAATTTAGTCAATATACTTTAATATTTGTGTTCTACTTTAATTTAGCTGAAAGATCGATCTGCTTCACTTGGTCAAAAGTACGGATAATCCGTTCGGCAATGCCTTGGCTGGCCGTCGTGATCAACGACTGGCCAGCCCGCATCAGGCTCAACGCGAACTCCCGCGCGTCGGTATCCAGTTCAGACAAAATATCGTCAAGAATTAGCATCGGTCTTTGGTCAACTTTAGCTTCAACATACTTCAGCTGACAAGTTTTGAGCCATAACACTGCCAAGCG
>ENA-UOWO01003882-UOWO01003882.1-activated-sludge-metagenome-genome-assembly--contig:-NODE-3882-length-16936-cov-12.284640_pt1 | contig 16936 bp, 15 predicted proteins | sample MGYA00238148_ERZ761564 | MGnify/ENA primary metagenome ERZ761564 (study PRJEB28885, sample SAMN05720194) | activated sludge metagenome | isolation source: Anaerobic digester | place: USA...
CCGTGTATTGCGAGCGGGGCAAAGTGAGTTTTTCCGATCATCGTCCGGTCATTGCAGTGATAAAACTCTAATACATTTTTCTATTTTTGCGGCGGCAAATTCAAGTCCAATGAACAGTGAACTAAAAATTTACAACAGTCTCAGTAAAGAGAAAGAAGTTTTTCGACCCATTCACCCCGGCCGGGTCGGGATGTATGTGTGTGGGCCTACCGTATACAGCAATGTTCATTTGGGCAACTGTCGCACTTTCGTCAGCTTCGATATCGTTTACCGCTACTTACAATTTCTGGGGTACAAGGTACGCTACGTGCGCAACGTTACCGACGTTGGCCACCTCGAAGGAGATGTGGATACGGGTGGGGAAGACAAGCTGGGCAAACGCGCCCGCCTGGAAGAATTGCAACCCATGGAAATTGCGCACAAATATACCGTGGGTTTCCACGACATGATGCGCATCTTCAACGTGCTTTCCCCGAGTATTGAACCCCGTGCAACCGGACACATCCCGGAGCAGATCGAGATGGTACAACAAATTCTCGACAATGGGTATGCCTACGAAGTCAATGGTTCGGTTTATTTTGATACCCTCAAGTTTGCCGAAAAGGACGGAATTTACGGCGAATTGTCGGGCCGCAAGATCGAAGACCTGATCGCCGAATCACGCGACAACCTCAAAAAACAAGACGAAAAACGCCATCCATCTGATTTTGCCATTTGGATCAAAGCTGCCCCAGAGCACCTGATGCACTGGGACTCGCCCTGGTCGGTGGGTTTCCCCGGATGGCACTTGGAATGCTCGGCGATGAGCACCAAATACCTGGGCAAAACCTTTGACATTCACGGTGGAGGCAACGACCTCAAATTTCCTCACCACGAAAACGAGGTTGCGCAAAACTACGGCGCTTGTGGCTGCACACCAGCCCGTACCTGGATGCACGGCAATATGCTTTTGCTCAATGGCAAAAAAATGTCCAAATCCGACGGCAACTCCATCATGCCAGAGGAGTTGTTTACTGGCAAAAGTTCCCACCTTACCAAGGGATATACCCCGATGGTGGTGCGCTTTTTTATGCTGCAAACGCATTACCGCAGTACCCTCGACCTGAGCGATGACGCGCTGCAAGCCGCCGAAAAAGGCTACCGCCGACTGATGGAGGCGTACGCAACGCTGCAAGCACTGCCCTTCAGCGGCGATGCTACGGCTGGTGTGCAAGACCAGGAAGTACGCGAGTGGATCGCGGGGGTGCACGATGAAATGAACGACGACTTCAATACGCCCAAAGCACTGGCGCGTTTGTTTGAAATCGTCAGCCGGATCAACAGTTGGAAAGGGGGACAATTGAGTATGGAGGGTTTGACCGAGGCGACCTACACTGAGCTAAAAGCGACCTTTACAACGTTTATCTTCGATATTTTTGGTCTGCAAGACGAGGCCGCTGCTGGTGGCGACGATGGCTTCAAAACCCTCGATGGCTTGATGCAACTGATCATCGACATGCGTGCAGATGTACGTGCGCGTAAGGATTGGTCTGCGGCAGATAAAATTCGCGATGTCCTCAAAGAAGTGGGGATTGTACTCAAGGATGGGAAAGAAGGAACGGAGTGGAGTAAAGAATGAAAAACGAAAAATGAAAAATGAAAAACGAATATTATTTTTCGTTTTTCATTTTTCGTTTTTCATTCAAAAATATGCTTTCAGCAAAGACGCTACTTCGCTGTCTTTTTTCAAATCTGGAGCCATGGTAAACAACAAATCGTGCGCCGCGTAATCCTCTTCCAGCGCTTCGCTGAGTAGGAGCAGTGCCTCCTGGCGGTCGCCAGCCATAAATAGGCAAACGATGCGACAATAGCTCAATTCCGGCCCTACGGCGCTTTCTTCGGCGATGTCCAAAATTTCCAACGCCGCTTCTGCCCGATCGGTCTCCATCAACAATACTGCGTATTGCAGCCAGAGGCTGACTTCTTCGGGAGCAATCTCGGTAGCACGATCATAGTGCTCTTCAGCAAGCTCATAATCGCCTTCCTGGGCATACACTGCGGCAATAAGCGCGTGGTATTCTTCGCGGTTGTCGTCAATCTCAATCGCTTTGCTACAAAAATGAATGGCCAATTGCCATTGTTCTTCAGCAACGGCTACCTCGGCCAAATGATAAAAAGCTTCATCGTTGTGGGACTCCAAGCGCAGCGCTTCCATCAGCAATGGTTTGGCCATACTGACCCGACCCAGGCGCAGGAGGCATTGACCCTGGCGCAACAGCAGGTCGCCATCGGTATGAAAAAGCGTTTGGATTTCTTCACAAATATCCAGGGTAAGCTCGTAGCGTTGCAACTCAAAGGCCAGATCCGCACGCTCCCGGTAAGCCAGTTCATTGCTTTCATCCGCAAGGTAGGCATACTCCAGGGCTTCGAGGGCTTCATCGTAATTGCCGAGGTAAGACTGGGAAAGCCCCAGGTTGTACCAGGCTACACTGCAATACGGGTTTTCATCAATGATTTGCTCATGCAGGGTTACACTTTCTTCGTAATTGCGGATGTGCTGCACCGCACACATGAGTTTTTCCAGGCAATGGCGCATTTCTGAATCATAACTTACCGCAGCTTTAAGCGCCAGGAACATGGATTGGTACTCATCTTGGTGCTCATAAATTAAAGCCCGTACGAAGTACAATTCGGCGTTGGTTGCCGCATCCAGTTCTTCTGGTAGCTGATTCAATTGTTCGTGAGCGGCCAGGTGCTCGCCAAGATAAGTGAGGGCTTGTGCACGCAACAGCAGGATCTCCGGCTCGTTGGGAGCCAATTTTTCTGCCTGAATGAGCACCTCAAACGCTGGGCGTTCTTGATTGGATTGAATGAGGATTTCGGCTTTGCGCAAAAGGAATTCTACGGTATAGCTGTGGCAATCAATGGCGCGTTCCGCCACTTCCATTGCACGGTCAAAAATCTCTTCATTGAGGTAATGGTCAATCAAATGACGGTAGGCGTCCTGGTCAAGAAAAAAGAATTCTCCTTGTTCCATCTTGGCTTCAAACTCGGTAACTAATTCGATCAATGCCTGGTTACTCATAAGATACTGTTGTAGTCTTTAAGCGGATTGTTGCTAAAGGTAACAAAAACCCACCCATATCTCCGAACTTTAGCGCAAGTAAGTGAAAGGCATTAACGGAACGGTAGCTGTTTCTGAGGGAACGGTAAAAATTGCCTAACTATTTGTCCTTTAATAGTTTATTGTTTTCGATTATTTATCTTTTGACATATACGAACAAATAAAATGCCAATGGTGAAACACGGATTTATTCACCACAGATTCATAAGGATTTGTTCACCACAGCTTCGCACAGATTCACGCGGATTATTCACTATGTATTTTATTCACCACAGATTCGCACAGATTGACACAGATTTTTATCATAACTATAGAAAACTGTGCGAATTTGTGTGAAATAATCTGTGTCAATCTGTGGTGAATAATATTTGTGGTGAATAAAAATTCTCTGCTGAACACCTATTTCCGTTTGTTCCGTGCCTCCTGAATGCGCCGCAACAGTTCCTTGTTGAACTCCTGTTCGCTGCGCTGCAACAACGCAATTTTGCGTACCGCCATAAAGGCTTTCATGCGTTGGAAATAGTCGCGTTTGAGCTTGATCAGCTGTTCTTCCATCTCAAAACGGTCGAAGATGGCACGTTCTACATCCTGATCGCTCATCGTGTTCAAATCCTCATCTGGCTTGTATTTTTGGCGAATGCGTTTGTGCTCGCTTTCGTACTGGTTGTACAAGGGCCAGAATTTTTCGGATTCTTCCGGCGTAAGTTTGAGCTTATCCGTGATAAAGGCCACTTTTAAGGCACGAATGCGTTCATTTCCTTCTTGTGCTTGCGTCAGCAGTGGCAGACACAATAAGCCTACCACCGTGAAAGCCAACACTTTAATCAAGTTTCTCATGTTTTGTGCTCTTTTCCGGGTTAGAGAAATTCTTTGATGGTTTCATCGTCCAAATCCTGTATGAGTTCATCAAAGTACTGGTCGATTTCCTCTGGTTGTAACTCATCAAAATTAAGTTGAAGGGGATGGTCTTGATTGGAGGCAAACTCCATCAATGTTTCCGTATCAAATTCGTGGAGGTTGTCCTGAATGTAGGCATCCAAAGTTTGTTGGTCGAGTTTGGCCAACTCTGTCCCGACCCTGCCCGTAGTTACTTGATTTTGCTGATACAGCCAAGTAATCCCTAGCGTGATCAACAGGGCGACGCTGGCCAAACTGAGTGCCCAGCGGGGTTGAAGCAAAAACTGCATTTGCTCCTTCAACTGATCCAGCCAGGAAGGGCCGGGGGGGACAGGTGTACTGGTAGGTACATTTTCGGTGGCCTGCACCTTTTCCAGCACCTCCTTTTGCAGGCGTTGAAAGTAGTTGGCAGGTATGTTAAACCCCTCTCCTTGCTCCTTTAGTTTAAGCAAGCGTGGAGACAAATCCTCCAACTCTTTGCGTAGTTCATCAGGGCGTTTCATGCGTATGTTTTTAAAATTGAGCTTGAAAGCATGTTTAAACATGCGTTAAATTATGCTGCAAAAAACTGTTCCACTTTTTTTACGGCATGGTGAAAAGAAGCTTTGAGGGAACCTACCGAAATGTTCAACAATTTGGAGATGTCCTCGTAGCTCATTTCTTCATAATACCGCAAATTAAACACCTCTTTCTGCCGGTCTGGTAACATTTGTAAAGCCTGCTGCAAACGAATTTGGGCCTCATCGCCATCAAAAAACGAATCGGCTTGCAAGCGATTGGCCAGGTTGATGTTGGCATCGTCGATGGAGGTAGCGCTGCGGCGCTTGCGTTGCTTGAGGAAAGTGATGGCTTCGTTGGTGACGATTCGGTACATCCAGGTGTACAAGCCCGACTTGGCCTCAAATTGCTCGATGTTGCGGAATACTTTTACCAAAGCATTTTGGATCACATCGTTGGCATCCTCATGATCGGTGACCAAACGCCGCACTTGCCAATACAGCCGGTCTTGGTACGCATCCATCAATAGCCGAAACCCCTTTTCCAGGGTTTTAGGGTTTCGCATGAGTCCCAGGATTTGCTCATCGCTGGTTTTGGCCTGCGGCATCAGATTATGGTGGTTTGAAAGGTTAGACTTTAGACGAACACAAAGGTTTAAATCGGGGGAGAATATTTTCTTATTTTACAGCCTAAATATGGCGCAAAAAATTACTTCCCGATTTTTTTTTAGGCTTTTGAATAGGAAGCTCACTTGAAATGAACCGTTCGACTTCCTATTCAAAAGCCAAATCGGGAAGTTAATTTTTCTGCGTTATTAAAGTTAATTATCGCCTATGATGAAGGTAGACCAACAAAAACAATTCACCCTTGAGTTTTTGCAAACTTACCGCGCGGCGGATGAAGTAGAGCTTGAACATGTTCAAACCACCGAGGCGTTCATCCAGGCACAGCCCAACCCTTTTGATCCACTATTGCCCATCGGGCACATCACGGTTTCGGCCATCCTGCTGGATCAGGCGCAGGAGAACATCCTTTTTCATCACCACCTGAAACTGGATCGTTGGCTGCAATTTGGCGGGCATATCGAACCCGATCAGGACCGCAATACCCTGCAGGCAGCCATTCGTGAGCTGATGGAAGAAACAGGGCTCAGCGTGGTTGCTTTTGGTGTGGTTTCTGGCGACCCCATCGATGTCGATGTACACCTCATCCCGGCGCGTGCGGATTTTCCAGCGCATCCACACCACGACTTACGCTATGTGTTTAAACTCATCCTGCCCGCCAAATTTGACGAAACAAGTTTTAAATGGATTCCGATTCGGGAGCTGCTGGCTTGGGAAGACCCCTCAATCCAACGTTTTGCGCAGAAGGTACATCTCCTGCTTACTGAACTTTGATCAGAAACCCATTCACCACCGCGTACTCCGTTTTTCCATCCTTTTGCAACAGAATTGAGCCACCAGAACCCAGGTTGATGGCGGTGGAACTGCCCGGATTGGCTGGATTGGGGCGAGGGCGAATCAAGAGTACCCCTAGTTTGCTCAATTCCAGGCTCTCGGGCCAAGTGCTCACCTGGACATCCGTAATGCCCTGGCGCAACAAGGCCAGGTGGTCCAGTTTACTGGCTTCTTCCCAGCCGATTACCCCCGGTTTAATACTGCCGGGCACGGCCTGGTAACCCTCCAACTCAATTTCATCGTAGCCATTGGTATTCATCAGGTCGCCCATTTCGGCGATGTTAGCGCGGTAAAAGAATTTGCGGCTATTGTCGTAATTCACCTCTTCGCGGCGGAAGGCCAGGTCAACTTTGTACCACTTGTCGTTGCGCATCACTTGCACTTTGCGCACGACCAAATCATGGAAACCACCGGGCTGGTTTTCGGGTAAACCCTCGTACGCCGTATAATTCCATTCTTTGTACTTTTCCATCGCAATGGCCTCCAGGGCCGTCAGGAAAATGGAAAAATTGAGGCGGCGCAGCATCTGGTTTTCGGGGTCACCTTTGAGGCCGCCACTTTCGATGAGGATGGTGCGGGTTCCCCATTTTTGGATGTTGTCGCCAAAAGCACGGGGTTCAAAAGCATCGTCGTAACGCCCCACCTGTTTGGGGATGTGTTTTTGTAAAAGTTGGTTCATGACCCCGATCAAGCGCATGGCGTCGCCCCGGGTTTCGTTGATGTCTTTGGTGTAATTGTAGGCGGGTGCCAATACCGAGATGGAGGCGGGGTAGGGGCTTACGCCCGCACCAAGGTAGATGTTTTGATCGTGCAAATTGAAACCCCAGTCGGCTTTGGTTTCATCCCGAATGCGTTTGAGGATGCGGCCTTCGGGGGTTTGCAGGCGCATGGCGTCGCGGTTGATGTCGATGCCTTGCATGTTGCGACGGGTGAAACGATTGGCCCCATCTGGGTTGAGCATGGGGATAAAATGCAGGGTCAGTTTGGAGAGCAAAACCTGGCGCAAGGAATCGAATTCGTCTTTTTTTTGCAAAAATTGAAACAGGTCCATCAAAGCCATGGTGGCAGTGGGTTCGTCGCCGTGCATTTGTGACCACATCAACACCTTTACTGGCCCCGTACCAATACTCACGTGGTAAATGTTGCGATTCTGAAAGGATTTTCCCGCCAGTTTAACGGTAAATGGGGCAGGCAAGGCCTTGATCACGGGTTCGATGTCTTCCAGCTTAAAGCGGCGCGTTTCCAGGCCAGCTACCCGGTACTCAGGATGTTTTTCGTAAAATCGCTCGGCGTTGGGCGACATCGTGGGCTCGGGCTCGGTTTGCTGGGTCCGACTCTGGCAGGCAAAACAGCTGCAAAACAGTACAATGAGCAATAGTTTTTGCATGGGTCTTCATGGAATGGTTCTTGATGCAAATAACGGAATTTATTTCATTTGAACGACCTAAGTTACCTAACGCACTTTACGCATTTTTTTACCGCGGAGTAAAGGAGTAAACGCGGAGTTCCGCGGAGTTTTTAGTAATAAGGAGTTTGCCACCTGCGGTGGCTGGAGTTCGGGTTCCAGGAAAATTTTGCTGAAGACCAAGTCGAGGACAACGGGGCTTGCTAAAGGATTACGAACCAAACTTCAGGAATAGCGACCTCTGTGGCCTCTCCGCACCGCAGGTGCCCCTAAAAAACTCCGCGAAACTCCGCGTTTACTCCTTTACTTTGCGGTGAAAAAAAATACGGTTAAATTGAAATAGCTACGAGTACCGGAAAGCCTTAGATGAACATAATTGTCTTAGGGGGCAAAATCCTCAGTCCCGCACCCACTTTACCTCATGCCCTTCGCCCACCAATGGCATATCCAACTGCCCGATCATCCGCTCCAGGATGCTGTGCTTAATGTCTGCTTTCCTCCGGCTAAAAATATTGGCCTGACTGGTTTCGAGGTAAACGATGGTAAAACGTGGATCGTACACCCGCAAGGCATTGAACAAACGGTTGCGCAACTCCTGGGTGAGGTTGGTGCTGTTCCACACAAAGGACTGTTTGCGCCGACAAAAAGCCTTGGCGCGTTCGTACGCCAGTTGCGCCACCTTGCCTTGCCCCTCACGGTCGTCCGAGCGGATTTTCAACTCTTTGCGGATCTGGTCTAGGCTGACCATCGGCAAATGGGGGTAATGTTTGGCGTAGTAGGTATCCTTGCCACTGCCCGCTACCCCTGCCAAAACCACTACCTCAAAAGCCGTGTCGTCGAACAACTCCACGGGATAGGTTTCTTCAGACCAGACGTAGCGGTAGCGGCTATGCTCGTTGAACCAGACGGCTTCCTGCATAAAGCACTCGTTTTCCAGGCACAGTTCACGAAACAAATCGGCACGGTAGGCCAGTTCATCCCGGGTTGCACTGATGCGCCCCAGCACATCCGCTTTGGCCAGGAGGTAAGTCAATTCATTGCGCACCCGCCAGCTGGCCAGAATGGCTGCGCGCAGCGGGTCGGGTTTGTCCATGATCCAGAGGGGTAGGCCGTGCTGGCGCACTAGGGCGCAAACTTCTTCCCGGAAACCGATCTCCACATCCCAGAGGATTTCGCGGGCCACTTTTTCTCCAATTTTGGCGTGTCGCGGAGAACTGATTTTCCCATCTTCCACAATCGTGCACTGGGGTTTGGCCACGTCGTGCAGCAAGGCCGCGTGAAAAAGCAGGGATTGTTCCCGCTCGCTCAAGGTTTGGAACTCGGGCAAAGCCAGCAGGGCGTCAACAACCATGCGCGTATGCGTCCAAACATCCCCTTCAGCGTGGTGCTCGGGTTCCTGAGGACAGTTGCGCAGTGGCTCCACCCAATCCAGCGACTCAATCAGTGCCCAATTCGGCGCCTGTGGTTTGAAAATCTGGCCGTTCAAACCAAAGAGGGGCTCTTTTCCAGTTGCGTATCCAATGTTCATCGGTTTGTACGTGGTTTTTGCGAACGTACTTGAGTACATGTTGAGAAAATTCGGTTTCGGGAAATGCCGCTGCATTGCGGCACACCACGCCTTCACTTTCACCCCCCAGGCGACTGCCCTGGGCTTGTTGATTCGCGATGATGGTTTGTAATTGTGTTGTCGTGAAGTTGCCGCGTTCCAATACGGGCACAGTTGGCAGATCGAGCAATTGCGCGTACCAGTCTACCTCGTCCCAGGACAGCCACAAGCCGTTGTCGCGTACCGCAAAAAGGTAAAAATGACTGTCCAGCCGGGCGTACTCGATGCTGTGGATGGCGTAGAGGTTCTCGCCAAAGAGGTGCAAATCTTGCAGTGAGTTGCCCACCCGCTCCCAGATTTCCCAGATGGGTTTGGCCCAGGGATTGCGGTTGACCGCCCCATGCGAACGCGCGTACACCCCACTGGCTTTAATACAGGTGTTTTCGCCGTCCAGTTTTTCGGTCACCACGATTTCTTGTGCCAATAGCGCCTGCCACTCTTCCTGGATGCGGTCGTCGTTGACGGCACCTTCCGAAAAAGGAAAATGGTAGGTGCGCGGGTATTTTTCGGAGATGGTTTCCATGGGTGGTCGTTTTGCTTACAGGGACAAACGGATGGGTGGCTTGGAAAGTTCCTTTGCTTCACCACAGATTACAGGGGTTTATTCACCACAGATTCTTTTATTCACCGCAGATTCGCACAGATGAACACAGATTTTTACGCCATATCTATAAAATCTGTGAAAATCTGTGCGAATCTGTGGTGAATAATCCGTGTCAATCTGTGCGAATCCGTAGTGAATAATAAAAAATCTGTGGTGAAAACCCCGCCGTGAATTCACCCTGCCCAACCTTCCCGATCCAAACTCCTAAAATGAATCGCCTCCGCCAGGTGTTCAATCAAGATCCTTTCCGATCCCGCCAAATCTGCGGCGGTGCGCGCTACTTTCAGAATCCGGTCGTAAGCACGAGCCGACAGTTGTAATTTTTCCATCGCTTTTTTGACCAACAGTTGCCCCGCCGCGTCCACCTGACACACCTCGTGAACCATCCTGCTGGGCATTTGCGCGTTGCAATGGATGTTCATCCCCACAAAGCGTTGGGCTTGAATCTCGCGGGCAGTCACTACTCTGGCCGCTATGTCCTTACTGGTTTCGGAAGGGCGTTCCTGACTGGCCAATTCATCATAAGAAACTGGGGTGACTTCTACGTGCAAATCGATGCGGTCGAGCAAAGGGCCAGAAATTTTGGTCAGGTAGCGTTTCACCACTCCGGGGCCGCACACGCACTCTTTGTCCGGGTGGTTGTAATAGCCACAAGGGCAAGGATTCATCGAAGACACCAGCATAAAACTCGCCGGGTAGTCTACCGTGTTTTTGGCCCGCGAAATGGTCACGCGGCGTTCTTCCATCGGTTGGCGCATCACTTCCAGAACGCTTCTTTTGAACTCGGGCAACTCATCCAAAAAAAGCACCCCATTGTGCGCCAGGGAGATTTCGCCGGGCATCGGATCGGAGCCTCCTCCCACCAGGGCCACGTCGCTGATGGTATGGTGTGGGGAACGAAAAGGCCGGGTAGTGACCAAAGCAGCATTGGAAGCCAAAATCCCCGACACGGAATGGATTTTGGTGGTTTCCAGCGCTTCTTGCAAACTGAGCGGGGGTAAAATGGTGGGCAAACGCCGCGCCAGCATGGTTTTTCCTGCGCCCGGCGGACCAATCAGGATGACGTTGTGCCCGCCCGCCGCTGCAATTTCCAGGGATCTTTTGATGTTTTGTTGGCCTTTGACATCCGAAAAATCGACCTCGTAGTTGCTGCGGTTGTGGAAAAACTCATCGCGGGTTTCAACCACCACCGGTTCAAGGCTGGAATGCCCGTTGAGGATGTCGGCGGCTTCCTCCAGGTTGTCGACGCCATACACTTCGATGTCGTTGACAATGGCAGCTTCTCGGGCGTTTTGTTTGGGCAAAATGAAACCTTTGAACTTTTCTTTGCGGGCTTGAATGGCAATGGGCAAAGCACCTTTGATGGGGCGGAGTAGACCATCCAAAGAGAGTTCGCCCATGATGATGAACTCCCCCAGACGGTCGCCGTTGATTTGCCCGCTGGCGGCCAATACCCCCATGGCAATGGGCAGGTCGTAGGCCGAGCCTTCTTTACGAATGTCGGCTGGAGCCAGATTGACCACGGTTTTTGCCCGTGGCATGCGGTAGCCCCTACAAAAGATGGCGGCTTCAATCCGCTGGAAACCTTCCCGAATGGCGCTGTCCGGCAACCCGACCAGGTGATAATAATTGGTACCAACCACGGGCTGGCCACCAGAGTTTACTTCCACCGTGATGGTACGGGCATCAACTCCGTGTACCGCGCTGGCATAAGCTTTTACCAACATGAGTTTATGGCATAAATAGGTAATGATCCTGAGGGTGAACCGACAGGTCGAAAATTTTTCCAGAAAGGTTGTGGAAATTGTAAGGAAGCGCCCAATACATCCGTGATGTGTCAAGAGCTTATCAAAGGCATTGGTAAAAATACCCCTTTTTTCGAATTCAACAAATGATCCATAAATTTATTGCCCACCAGCTACCCTGATCCCTTCCACAAAAGCCAGCAGTACATTCAAATTTTGGTCTAAAACCAGCACATCGGCGTCTTTTCCTACTTCGAGCGAGCCTTTGTGTTGATCCAGCCCAATGGCTTTGGCCGGATTGAGCGAGGCCATGTGCAGGGTCTCTTGTAGGGTGGCGCTGGTACTCTCCTGAAAAAGTTGTACCGCCCGATTCATGGTGAGCCTACTGCCCGACAGGGTGCCATCGGGTAGGAAACAGGCCCGATCGGTAGCGGTGGCCAGGCGGTCAAAAAAGTAAAACTCCGTGATGTCTGTACCCGCCACCAACAGGGAATCGGTGACCAGGCAAATTTTGTTGGCTCCTTTGGCGCGGTAAGCCAACTCCAACCCCACAGGATGCACGTGGATGCCGTCGGGAATGATTTGCACCATGGCCGCATCTTCGGTCAAAAACGCGCCTGCACCACCCGGGGCCCGGTGTGCAAAACCATTCATGGCATTGAACAGGTGGGTACAAATGTGCATGCCTTTGCGAATCCAGAACGTGGCCGTATCGTAATCAGCAGCGGAATGCCCAAAACTGGCTACCACCCCTTGTTTCCAAACGTATTCAATCAACTCGGCTGCGCCGGGCAATTCCGGGGCGATGGTCATCAGTTTGATGCGGCCGCCACTGGCGTCTTGCAGGGATTGAAACAGCTCAATGTCGGGGTCTTTCAACCACTCCAGTTTGTGCGCGCCACGCCGGGGTGGAGCCAAAAAACAACTTTCCAGGTGGACGCCCAACACCTTGGCGCCACGCGTTTCGGCGGGGCTTTTTTGTGCAGCCAGATCGACGGCTTTTAAGGCTTTCAACAACAAGGGAATTTCGGCAGTAACGGTTGATACCAGCATGCCCGTGGTGCCGTACTGGGCGTGGGTGTGCAAAATGGTGCTCACCGCCTCTGGATCTGCATCCAAAACCGAAGCTCCTCCGCCCCCGTAAATGTGCAAATCAATAAACCCCGGTGAAATGATGCTGCCTTCCACGTCAATGACGAGGGTGTTTTCACCCGCATCGCGAATGGGCTCAGTGGAAATGGCTTTGATGCGCCCATCTTCCAGCCAGATGTCGCCGGCAGTGATGATTTGATGGGGTTGGTAGATGGTGCCGTTGCGGAGGATGATGGACATTTTAGTTGAAAAGTTGAAGGGTTGAAAAGTTGAAGAGAAGCTAAAAAAAGTTGAAAAGTTTAGGGTTGAAGAGTTGAGAAGCAGCAGAAAAGGTTGATTCCTAATGCTTAACGCTTTAATCTTGCACTACTGGTTCTTTTCAACTCTTCAACCCTAAACTTTTCAACTTAGATTGTTCCACTCCGATTGGCTGCTTCTTCGGTAAAATCAGCATAACTCTGATCCTTCCAGATCAAGCTGCCGATGATCATCGCCAGAATAGAGGCCATTAAACCGGGCACCAAGCTGGGTATTTCGCTGGGTTGGATGTATTCATTAAAAACCCAGACGAGCATTCCGATTAACATGGAGGCTACGGCACCAACCGAAGACGCCTGTTTCCAGAACAAACCCGCCGTGAGGGGCACAAAAAGGGAAACCAGACTCAGGGACGATGAATCACCCACCAGTTCGTAAATATTGGACTTCATATTGGCCATAATTGCCGAACAGATGGCTACCAAAACGACGGAAAAACGCATGATGTTCAGCATCATTTTGTCGGTCGGGTTTTTGAGGAACGGTTTGACGAGGTTCTCGCCAAGTACCGTAGCCGGAGCCAGCATCGCCCCGGAAGTAGTACTCAAGATAGCCGAAAGCAGCGCCCCGAAAAATAAAATTTGCAAAGCCAGACTGCCATGCGCCAACACCATTTCCGGCAAAATCATTTGGGGGTCGCCATCCAACATTTCCGGGTAGAGGATGCGCCCGCACAACCCGATGAGCAAAGGCATAAAGCCAATGGTGAGGTACATTACTCCCCCGATGATACAGGCACGCACTGCAATGTTGGCATTGCGGGCCGACATGACCCGTTGGAAGACGTCTTGTTGGGGAATGGAACCCAGACCGATGGTCATCCAGGCAGCGAGGTATTCAATCCAGTGGTTCCAGCCGGCATGGGGCAAAAAGCGAAAGAAGTCTTTGGGTACCTCGGACTGGATGTTTTGCCAGCCACCCACGCGTTGGTACATGACGTAGGTCAGAATGGCCAAACCAATCACAATCATGATGGTTTGTACAAAATCGGTGATCGACACCGCCCACATCCCTCCGATGTAGGTGTAAATGACCGTGATGACCGTACACATCAAAATCCCGTAAGCAAGCGGGAGCCCCACCAGGGACTTCATCACAATGGCCAAGGCCACCAATTGTGCGGCGATCCAGCCAAAATAGGAAGGCACCATAAAGATGGCCGAAACGATCTCTGTGGTGCGGTTGAAACGCATCCGATAGAAGTCATTAAAGGTGAGGATGTTTAACCGATAAAGTGGCCTGGCATAGATCAACCCTACCAGAACCAGGCACATGGCTGCGCCAAAAGGGTCTTCCATCACTCCCAACAGTCCACCTTCGATGAAGGAAGAAGGCGCGCCCATCACCGTCTCGGAACCAAACCAGGTCGCAAACAACCCCGCCGCAAGTATTGGTGTAGGCAAGTTTTTGCCTGCAATGACAAAGTCTGCCGTAGAGTGAACCCTTCGCGAAGCCCACCAGCCAATCAGCAAGGTGACGGAGAGGTAAAGGATGATGAAGGTCAGGAGCATATTTTCGCAGGTTTGTAGGGGCATCCCTCTGTGGGTGCCCACTTTAGGTGTAGTAAGGATTCGGGTTAAATCTAGTAAATTATTCCAAATTGCTACAACACATCCCGAAACTCCGGCACCCGATCAAACACACTTTTTGCAAAAGGGCACAAGGGGATGATTTTGATGTGCTTCTCCCGGGCATAATCCACGGCTGCACTCACCATTTTTTTGCCGTATCCTTTGCCTTCATTGCCGGGCTGCACCTCGGTATGGTCGATGATGATGCGCTCGGGACCAGCGAATACGAAGGTCATTTGTGCCTGCATCACACCGTCTACTTCAATGTAGAAGTAGCCGTTTTTTTCGGTGGTATGGAGTTGTACGTCCATTGGGTATCAGGATTTGAAAGTTTGGGTAGCAGATTCAATAGATGCTGCAAAATCGTTGAGGCTTTGGTTATAAGGTAAAAGGGGTTTCAGTGTTTTGAGTTTGCGGAAATTTTTGGTGAGTTCTTCCAGCTTATTCGAGCCACTTTTGATCTTCTTTTTATTTGCTTCACGCCAAAACTTACTTTTGGCATCTGCTGATTGAGCAGTATCATGCTTAGTGTAGAGGGTAAGACACCAAGCTTCTATTTCTTCAATGGCAATGGCATAAAGCAATTGATCGGAATATTGATGCTCCAGCCAAGTGTTGATTAAATCGATCACTTGATTACGCAGTTGGGTGCAATAGTCAGGATTTCCTGTTTTGACTGGCTTGGCAAAGGCAAAGTTTTGCTGTTCAATCTCAGCGGTGTCCAGATGCACTACCATAAATAGATCATCTTCAAACAGAAAGAATTGTTCAAAATAAGGACGAGACCCGTTATGACCTATACATGCATTTTTCACCCCTTGAAAAGTACCAATGGTAGCGTTTTCCTCCGGGTTGTTTTCATCAGTTGCATCTCGTTGTAAACTGGGCTTGATGCTTACAATATCACTTCGATCCACGCCATAAGCCCTGAGGATATTGCTGATTACCGCTTGATCTTCGGTTCCTTCAGCGATGATACCGACCCTCATGACCTAGAATTGATTGGAAATTGCCCCTAAATATCCCCTAGTCCACAATTCGGAGAGCTTATACCGTTCACCCATAGCGTTTTTATCTTCGGGTTTGACTTTGATACGACGGGTTTGAGTATGGCCTTTGTCGTTGCGTTTCACTTCAAAGAGGCGAATTTCATCATCAAAGAGGTTTAATCCATCCAGAATAGCCGGGTTGTGGGTGGTGATTAGCAGCTGTTTGTTTTGCGTTTTGGCCAGTTTGCAAATCTCTTCCATGAGGTGGCGGCAAAGATGGGGGTTTAGGCAGGATTCGATGTTGTCGATGGCGAAGAATTGTGGGGCTTTATAGCTAATCATGACAGCCAGATAGAATAAAACGTGCAGGATGCCTTCATTGGCATTTTCAAGTGAAAAAACGCTATTGTCTTTAGGCATGTGTTTATCGACAAAATACAAGGCTGATCCACTGCGATTGGGTTTATATCCTTTGAATTTCAAAGCATCTTGAACATCAATAAAAAAATCGTCTAGCCAACTGATTAAATACCCATATGATTTGAGTTGGGCCATTTCTTTATTATCAAAAGAAGCCAATAAGACATCCAAACCTTCACCATAAATCCCCACTGGTTCTTTTCGGCTTTCGTGGGTAAAACCTCGAAGAGCTGGTGTGTTGAGGACATAAATTAGAAATTTTTTAAGCACCCATTTTGGATAATCTTTTCTTAAACGTTCAGCCATTAATTCTAATGGGAGCATTTCGTCTTCTTCAGATTTATGGGCAGAGACATAATTTGCTTGTGGTTCTGATACAAGATTTTTATCAACCTTCTGCTCTGCCTTTTTGACTGACCATTCCCTATAGAAATCTTCTTTATCAGCAATGTTAAAATCTAAATTAAGATGTTGTTCATCTTGAAAAATAAGATGAGTATAAAAATTATTTACCTGCTTTTTCCCTTTAAAGTTACTAATGATCAAAGAAGGCTTTGCAACCCTCACACCCTTACTGATCAAATTCTCATTATCTACTCTATTCTCAATTCCCGTACTCGCAAACCCCACTGCCTCCAAAATATTTGACTTTCCACATCCATTTTCCCCAATAAACACGTTCACGCGCCCCAGTTCAATGGTATCGTTGGCGATTGATTTGAAGTTTTTTATCGTAATCTCTTTAAGCATATCACATTGATAATTGATCAGTACACTTCACTAGCTCTTGCTAAAGCGACAATAATTGGAGAACGGATGACACGGATTTAAGCGGATCAGAACGGATTTATTTGTGCGTAAATTGAAATCCGTTCTAATCCGCTCAATCCGTGTCATCCGTTCTCCAATTATTGTCGCTTTGGAATTTGATGCGCAGCATCAAAACCCGAAAAACATTATTGCAGCCAAGCACAAAGTCCGCTCGAATTTACCACATTTTTACAAAATTCAACCTGCAAAGGTTCCAAGCGCCGTAGCTACATCAAAAAACCATCCACCGCCGCAATCGGCTTCGGAACCTCCGTCTCTCCCAGCATTTCCCGCAAGTCAATTTCAATCGCTCTGGAAATTGAAGTAATGGGCACGTCGTTGTAAGTCCCTTCGAAAGGATTTTCTGAATAATCCCCGATTTTTTCCATCAAAAAAAACACCCAGGTGATCAGGCCCGAAA
>ENA-UOWO01003884-UOWO01003884.1-activated-sludge-metagenome-genome-assembly--contig:-NODE-3884-length-16930-cov-21.602133_pt1 | contig 16930 bp, 8 predicted proteins | sample MGYA00238148_ERZ761564 | MGnify/ENA primary metagenome ERZ761564 (study PRJEB28885, sample SAMN05720194) | activated sludge metagenome | isolation source: Anaerobic digester | place: USA...
CCGGCGGCGGCGCTCGCGCGCGTCACGCACCTCTGCGTCTCCGCCCATCAGGACGACATCGAGATCATGGCGCACGCCGGCATCGCCGAGTGCGTGGAGTCGAAAGGGGCAAAGGCCTTCGGCGGCGTCGTCGTCACCAACGGCGCCGGCTCTCCGCGCGCCGGCAAATACGCCATGTTCAGCGACGACGAGATGCCGCGCATCCGCCGCGATGAGCAACGGCACGCCGCCGAGCTCGGCCGCTACGCGATCCAGATCCAGCTCGCCCACCCCAGCGCCCATGTGAAAAGCGGCGACTGCCCCGAGGTGCTCGAAGACCTCACCGCCATCTTCGGCGCCTGCTCGCCCGAGGTCGTCTATCTGCACAACCCGGCAGACAAGCACGACACCCACGTCGCCGTCCTCCTGCGCTGCATCGAGGCGCTGCGCGCGCTCCCTCCCGGCCGCCGCCCGCAACGCGTGCTCGGCTGCGAGGTCTGGCGCGACCTCGACTGGCTCGTCGATGCCGACAAGGTCGCGCTCGACTCCGGCCGCCAACCCCGGCTCGCCGCCAGACTCCTGGCCACCTTCGATTCTCAGATCGCCGGTGGCAAACGCTACGACCTCGCCACCGTCGGCCGGCGCAAGGCCCACGCGACCTTCAGCGCCTCACACGCCAACGATAAGCTCAAGGGCATCACCTGGGCCATGGACCTGACGCCCCTGATGCACGACTCCGAGCTCGACGTCGCCGAGTACACGCTCGGGTACGTCGATCGCCTCCGCGACGAGATCGCCACCCGCATCCGCCGCTACGACTGAGCGCAGCAGCGGCTGACAGGCACAGCACTCAGGACTTCTTATCCGCAGAGTGGCCGAGCAACTGTTGCGCACGTTGCAACGACTCGGCCAACTCCTTGCGCACGACCTCGATCTTGGCGCGCTCGGCCTGCACCGCCGCCAACTGGTCCACGGCATCCTCCTTCACAGGAGGCAGGCCGAGGATTTCGCGAGCGCGCGCCAGGGCCGCCGCGATGTGCGGACACACGTTTTCCTCGCCCAGCCGGTCGATAAACCCGGAGTTGATCATCGCCGCGAGCGGCTGCGTGTGCGGCGCACTCAGGATGAGATGCTTGCCCTTCGAGTGAAGTTTCGCGCGCAAATCTTCCAGCGCCTGCAGGCCCGTGGCGTCGATCGCGAGGACCTTGCGCGTGCGCAAGATCAGGATCTTCGGCTCGCGCTTCGCGCGTTTGAGCTCGTTGTCGAGTTTGTCGACCACCCCGAAGAAGAACGCGCCAAACACGCGGAAGATCAGCACGCCATCGGGAATCTCGCGGCCGACGAGCGAGTGCTGCGAGCCCTCGGTCTCCGAGGCCTCGTCCACCGCCGTGATCTGCGAGGTCTCCGAGATGCGTTTCACCATGAGCAGCGCCGCCAACACCACGCCCACCTCCACCGCAAGGGTCAGGTTGGTCAATACGGTGAGGGCAAAAGTCGCCAGAAACACGGAGGAGTCGCTCAGCGGCCAGTTTCTCAGCCGCAGAAATTGTTTCCACGAGACCATGCGGTAGGCGGCGACGATCAGCACCGCGCTCAACGTGGCCAGCGGGATGTAGCCGACCAGCGGCGCCGCCGCGACGAGCATCACCAGCAGGAGCACCGAATGCGTGAGGCTGGCGACCGGAGTGCGTGCACCCGAGCGGGCATTGACCACGGAGCGCGCCACGGCACCCGTCACCGGCAGGCAGCCGAAAAGTGGGCCGACCAGGTTGGCCACACCCTGTCCGACGAGTTCCTGATTCGAGTCGTGCCGGTCGTCGATGATGCCATCTGTGACCACGGCGCTGAGCAGCGCCTGCATCGCGACCAGCAGCGCGATCGTAAAGGCGGGCTGCACGAGATCGCGCAGCGAGCCCCACTCCACCGCGGGCAGATGCGGCACCGGAAGACTGCCCGAAAAAGCCCCGAAGGCCGAGTTGATCGTCGCCACCTGCCAGCGGTCGTTCAGGCCGACTGCCACCGCCACGAGCGTCATGAGAAGCAACCCGGCCATAGCGCCGGGCACGAAGCGCGAGGCCTTTTGAGGCCAGAATCCGATGACCAGCACCGAGGCCACGCCAAAGGCGACCGTGGGCCAGTGGATCGCGTCGAGATGCCCCAGCAGGACCTGCAGTTTCCCCACCAACTCGACAGGCATCGCGTCCACCTGAAGGCCGAAGAAGTTTTTGATCTGCGAACTGAGGATCAGCACGGCGATGCCCTTGGTAAACGCACGCGACACCGGGTACGGAATGAACCGGATGATCGAGCCCAGTTTGGCAAAACCGAGCACGCAGAGAATCGCACCCGCCATGATCGTGCACAGCCACAGCCCGCCCTGCCCGTGGCTCTGCAGCACACTGTACGTGATGATGACAAACGCCCCCGTCGGCCCGCCGATCTGCACACGCGACCCGCCGAACAGCGCAATTAACGCGCCCCCGATGATTGCGGTGAACAACCCCTGCTCCGGTGTCGCGCCCGACGCGATCGCGAAGGCCATCGACAGAGGAAACGCGAGCGTCATCGCGTTGAGCCCGGCAAAGAAGTCCTGCCGGAACGTCTTGGCGGTGTAGCCTTGGATTGCCTCAAAAAACTTGGGCCGAAATGGGATCGAGATGTTCATCTCCGCGAGGGAAAGCCGGTGACGCTGTCACATCTCCCGCCAAAAAGCGTGCCTAATTTTCCGTCCCGCGCCGCGCGCACCGCGGCAAAAAAAGCGGGCCCATTCAGGCCCGCTTTGCATCGAAACGATCGGAGGAGGGCGTGTTACGGCACCTCGTAGATCTCGACGACACCGACGCCGGTCGTGCGACCCACGCCCGTCAGCTGTGCCGTATAGATGCCCGGCTCCAACGTCAGCACCAGCGCTGCGTCCTTCGAGCCTACGGTCAGCGCGCCCATGCTCACACTCTCGAAAAGCGCCGCGGTGTCTGTCGTGCCGTCCCAGTCGTCGTTCGATCCGACGAGGTCCCAGCCGCTCCGGTCGTCCTTGAGCCGGTGTACCAGAAGCTGCGGGTCAGCGAGGTAGGCGACGACGTCCTTGGCCAGACCGGGCCCCACACCACGCACGATCACCTGTTTCGGCGCATCGCCCGCGATCACGAAGCCCGCGATCAGGATCGCATCGTCCACGCCGACCTGATTGCGCACCGACAACGCGGTCAGCCGCTTCGTCTTGTCGGAGAGATTGGCATCGTACGCCTCGGCCAGCGCCACGCCGGTCGTGCCATTTGCGCCGCTCACATGCGCCGTGTACACATTGGCCGTCAGTGACTCGTGGAGTGCGGCATCCTTGGACGTCGGGTAGAGCGCGCCGGCGCCAGTCTTGGCAAACGCAGCCGACAGCGAGGCACCGCCCGCCCAATCGTCGTTGCTCGCCACCTCGGCCCCACTTCCAGAGTACAACCGCAGTTGCGGGTCCCGCAGATAGCCACTCACCGTCGCGGAAATACCGGGGCCCACGCCGCGCACCAGCGTCGGCTTGCCGCCTCCGGCAAACACGAAGCCCAGGATCAAGGTCTGCTCGCCCGTCCCGGCAGGTGCCCGTGCCGACAACGCCGCAAACTGGCTGCCGTGGAGCGTGAGCGTGGCCGCCTTGGAGACGACCTGGCCCGCCCCGGCCACCGTCACCACGCAGCGGAACTTCGAACCGGAATCGGCCAAGCTGGCCTGCGCCACCGTCAACGTCGCCGTGCCCGTCCCAGAAAACGCAGCCCCGTCGGCGAGGTCGCTCCAGTTCGCGCCTTCATCGGTCGAGCGTTGCCAGCGGTAGGTCACCGAGCCGGATGAAGTGACCGTGACCGCAAACTGCGCGGAGCCGCCGGCATCGACCGCAACCGATGTCGGTTGCGCCGTAAACGTGGCCGGCGCGGCGAGCTCGATCACGGTGATCGAGTAGGAGGGAAACGTGTACGCGAAGTTCGCACCGGCGCCGGTAAACGTGGCCGTGGTGTAGCCCGGAGTCGCGGCGCCCTGCGCATCGTTTTCCTTGCCGTAGCTGTACACCGTCGCCGTGGAGCTGCCGGGCGCGAAATCGGTGAGGGCAATCTGGCCGGTGAGCGGCTCCGTGGGGTGCTTGTTGATGACCAGCAGGCGGACCTTGCCGTCGGCGGCGCGGGCGGCGTGCACGGTGAGCCACGGGTAGCTGGTCGTGGCGGCGAGAATCTCGGCACCACCACGCGCCCAGTGGGTGAGGAGTTTCGCAGCCCAGTAGGTCGGGAGGGGAGTGTGCGTGGCCAGCCCAGGGAAACCGTCGCCGGCGATCAGGTCGTAGCAGCCAAACTGGCGCCAGCCGTAGAGTGAGGCGTCGTTGTTGTTCGCCGTCTCCGCGCTGTTGTGCAGCGCCCACCACAGGACGGAGCGGTACTCGCTGCGCGTGAGCGTGCCGTAGGCCTCGGCGTAGAAGAGTGCGTTGACGAGATTGGCGGTCTGCTTGCCGGGCTCAGAGCTCACGGAGTTGAGTTCAGTCATGGCCATCTCGACGCCCGCCCCGTCGGTGCCGAGATAGTCGGTCAACATCTGGCGGATCGACGCGGCATCGACATTGAGGCGGTCGACGCCGTGGAGCAGGGCAAAGTCGGACTCAGTGCCGGGATTCTGCGCGTAATAGTGGAAGACGACGAAATCGGGGATGGCGCCGAGAGCCTTGAGCCTGGCGAGCAACACGGAGGTCCAGCCGGTGTGAGTGCTGCCGTCGACGGGGTTGGTCACAGGCGTGGTGTCGGTCAGCGCGTAATCGTCGGGCTCGGCGGTGATGACGGCGCCGATGGAGATCGTGGGATCGACGGCCTTCATCCTGGCGACGAACTGCTGGTACGCGGCCGCATAGGTGACCGGGTCGTGTGCCTTGCCGGAGAGACCGCTGCCGGCGACACCGTGCTGGTCGTTTTCCCAGGTACCGTAGCACTCGTTGCCGACTTCCCAATACTTGAAGCCATAGGGCGCGGGGTGCGAGACGCGCAGAAAGTTGTAGCCATCGTCGGTCGCCAGCGGCGCGGCGGCACGGATGGAGGCCCAGTAGCCGACGGTCTTCCAGTCGCGGCCGCGGGAATCGGTGCCGAGCGCCTGGGTGCTGGCCGGATCGCCGTTGTGGTAGGCGACCCACGCGGCGGCCTGCTCGGGCGTACCGCTGCCGTAGTTCACGATCACGTAGGCATCCGCGCCCTGCTCTTCGACCACGGCGGCAAAGTCGGCGACGTGGCTCGACCAAGTCCAGTTGGGGTTGCCGGAGACGCGGCGGTTGGTCTGCCAGTCGTAATCGTCGGACAGGCTGCCGCCCGGGAAACGCAGCGCGCCAAACTGGAGCGCCTGGAGACGGGCTCCAGTTTGAGCGTCGGAGGCGAGCGGGTCCCACATGACAAGGTTGGTCCCGTACATGCGCGAATCGAGCGTCTGAAGGACATCTCCGGCATCGACAGAGAGGGCGATCGACGCAGGGGCGGCGGGGAAGGTTAGCGCGACGTCGTCGATGTAGAACGTACCGGTGGCGGCGCTGCCGGAATTCTGAATCCAGAGGCCGTCAAAGTCGGTGCAGTTGGCGACGCCGAGTGAGGCGAGGGAAAGGGTGACCTGAGTCCAGGTGCCGGCGGTAGGCGCGGGCAAAGCGACGGGCGGTTGGGCAACCCAGTCGCGGGTGGCGCGCACCTGCAAGGTCTGGCCACCGGTGGTGCCGCCATGAATCCAGAAGGTGACGTTTTCGAAGAGAGAAGTATCGAGCGCGGGGTGCTCCAGCGCGAGGGCCTGCGTGGCGCCCGCGGTGACCTTGATGGCGGTGGTGCCACCATGGACAGCGGTCGTGTTGGAGAGATCGACCGTGGCCCAGCTCCAGTTCTGCCAGCCGTTGTCGAGGGCGTCGGAGTAGAGCGAAAGGGACGCTTGGGCGCGAGACAGGGGCGCGCACAGCCACAGGAGCGCGAGACTAACCAGAATGGGGAAACGCATAGTAGGGTGCCCGGAGCTTAGCGCGGAGCGGGGCGCAAAGTCCAACGAGTTTAGCCGCGCGCCACACACATTCGTTTGCGCAGGACCCACCGGCCATGGGGCAAAAAAACGGGCGGCGGCCGAAGCCGTCGCCCGTGGGGAAGTGTTACGAGGAAACGGACCTCAGCGGTACTCTTCGCCGGTGTTGGCGTTGACGATCTTGAAGTTCTCCACGTGGTAGGCGGCATCGGCCCGGAAGGCCAGTTTGACGCCGAAGGTCTTCTCCATGCGGACGAGCAGGTCGGCGTCTTCGCTGCGGAGGCGCTCCAGGATGCTCGGATGCACCATGACGCGCAGCGAGTACTCCTTGCCGTCGTTGCGGTTGGTGACGCGGCGGGCGACGGCGGAGAGGCGGCGCTGGAGCTCGACGGACATCGTCGTGGCCGACTTCACGATGCCGCGGCCGCGGCAGTACGGGCAGTCGGTGTAGAGGTTGGACGAGAGCGACTCCTGCTGGCGCTGGCGCGTCATCTGCATGATGCCGAGCTGCGAGATGGGGAGGATGTGGGTCTTGGCCTTATCCTCGGACATGAGCTCGACCATCTTGTCGTAGATGGCGTTGCGGTGGCGGCGCTCCTTCATGTCGATGAAGTCCATGATGATCAGACCGCCGAGATTGCGCAGGCGGATCTGGCGCGCGATCTCCTCGGCGGCTTCGAGATTCACCGCGTAGATGGTGTTTTTCTCGTCGCCGGAGCGGTTCTTGTGGGAGCCGGTGTTGACGTCGATGGCGATGAGGGCCTCGGTCTCGTCGATCACGATTTCGCCGCCGGAGGGCAACGTGACCTTGCGTTGGAAGGTCTGCTCGATCTGGCGCTCGATGTTGAAGCGTTCGAAGATCGGAATGTTGTCCTTGTAGAGGGCGATCTTGGAGCGGGAGCGTTTGCTGATGAGGCCGACGAGGTCGGCGGTGCGCGCGTGGTCGTCCTTGTTGTCGATGAGCACGCGATCAACCTCCTCGGTGAGGAAGTCGCGCACGGTGCGCTCGACGATGTCGGGCTCCTGATAGAGGCAGGCGGGGGCGCGCTCGCTCTGCATCTTCTGCTGAATCTCCTCCCACTTCTTGAGGAGGAGGTGGAGGTCGCGGACGAAGTAGCGGGACTTTTTGCCCTCGCCGGCGGTGCGCACGATCACGCCCATGCCCTCGGGGATGGTGAGCTCGTTGATGAGCTGCTTGAGGCGCTTGCGCTCGGCGGGGTCCTCGATCTTGCGGGAGATGCCGCAGCCGTCGCTAAACGGCGTGAGGATGAGGTAGCGGCCGGGCAGCGAGAGGTTGGTGGTGGTGCGCGGGCCCTTGGTGCCGATGGGGCCCTTGGTCACCTGGATGACGATGTCGGTGCCCGGAGGATAGAGGCTGGGGATGTCCTTGACGGTGGGCTCGGCGGGGCGCGGGGCGGCGTTCTTCTTTTTGTTTACGCGGACGACTTCCACGGAGGAGTCGGCGGCGGCCGGGAGCATGTCCCAGTAGTGGAGGAACGCGTTTTTCGAATAGCCGATGTCGACGAAGGCGGCCTTGAGGCCGGCATCGAGGTTCTTGATGCGGCCCTTGAAGATGCCGCCGACCATGCGGTCGTCGGAGTGGCGCTCGATCTCGAATTTCTCGAGTCGGCCATCGAGGAGGAGGGCGACGCGTTTTTCGAGCGGCTCGGAGTTGATGATGAGCTCGCGGTAGGAGGTCTTGGACTTCTGGAAGACCGAGAGGATCTTCTGGAGGAGCGGACGCTGTTTGGCGCGCTCGGCGGCGCTGGCGCGCAGCTCGTTGCGGTCGATGTCGATGCTCTCAGCCGGTTCCGGCGGGCGGGACAGCTGGTCCTCCAGGTTGCGCGCGGCATCCTGGTTGGAATCGGGAGGAGTCTGCGATGTGGAATCGCTCATGGTGCGGGTGGGTTATGTGTGTTTTTAGCACGGAGCACCCATGGGCAGAGATCGCGGCTGCGCAGGAAATCCCGGCAGAGCGGTCAATATCGCGGAAAGGCAAATCGCGTGGGGTCATGCGAAATCCTTGCGGAAGCGATAGACGCTCTGGACCAGTCCTTGCAACAAGCAGCAACTGAGCACAAAGGAGCCACCGTAGCTGATGAACGGAAGCGGGATGCCTGTGACCGGCACCAGCCCGATGGTCATCGCGATGTTCACGAAGATATGCACGGAAAACAGCACGGTGACGCCGATGGCGAGCAACGTGCCGAGCCGGTCTCTGGCGAGACTGGCGATGCGAACTCCATTGAATAAAACGATGCCGAACAGGCCGAGAACCGAGAGGCTCCCGAGGAAACCTTTCTCCTCGGCGATGACCGAGAAGATAAAATCATTGTGCGCGACGGCGCGGGGCAGGTAGCCGAGCTGGGCCTGGGTGCCCTCCGTCCAGCCCTTGCCGGTGAGACCGCCGCTGCCGACCGAGATGAGCGACTGCCGGAGGTTCCAGACGTTTTCCGTCCCCTTCGGGTCGATCTTTTCGGGCGCGATGAAAGAGATGATGCGGTTGCGCTGATAATCGTGCAACGGCACCCACGTATGCGGCTCGTACGCGCCTTTGTCCGTGAGGAACGAGAGGCGGTTGGCCTCCATGTAGCGCACGTAGCCGGCGCTGTCCCATGCCACAATCGCCAGCAACACACAAAACGCACCCAGCACCGCCACGAAGAATCTCGTGGAAAGTTTGGACACGTAGAGCATTGCGAAGACCATGGGGGGGAGCACGATCACGGACTTCAGATCGGGCTGAAGCAGGATTAGGAGCATGGGGAAACCCACCGCAAGTGCCAACTTCCCCAATACCCCCAAGGATCGACGGATTGTGCCGATCTCGGAGCGGATCAAGATGCTCGCCACGATCAGCAACACCGCGGGCTTGGCCGTCTCCGAGGGCTGAAACGATGTCACGCCCAGATCCAGCCATCGCTGCGCCCCGAAACGCTCCTCGCCGATGCCCGGGATCAGCACCAGCACCAGCGGCACGATGGCCGCGAGGTAAAACCAGTGGGCCACGCTCAACCAAAACCGGTAGTCGATGAGCGAGACCATCACGTAGAGCCCCGCTCCCATGGACAGGAACGCCAGTTGCGAGAGCCAGTTGTTGCCATGCACCGACAGCTGCGCGCTGTAGATAAAGCACACGCCGATCGTCCCCAGCCCGAGCAACGCCAGCGGCGTCCATACGTCCCAATGTTCGCGCGTGGCGAACTTGAAGACGCTGAGAGATTCGAGGGGGGACTGGAGCTTCACAAATTAACCCGCGCAGCGAAACGGCATCGCCCGCGCCCCGCAAGGACGCAGCGCAGCCAAACTCGTTTTTCCCATCTCTTGACCCACACCCCACCCCGCCTATTGCTATCCAACCGGTTCGCCCTACGCACACCGGCAAGCCCTACGCAGCCCGTGCCACTCAGATCCTCCGCCCAGCACACCGCCAGCCCCGCCCGCGCGACGATCGCGGCATGGCTTGCCCTCGCCCTGTTTGTCCTCGCCCCCCTGGCCTCAGTCCACGCGGCCACCGAGAAACCCCTCCGCCCCATCACGCAGGCTGGCCAGCTCTGGACCCTCAGCACCGCCGAACGCCAGCAGGCATACCCCCTCTCCATCGAGTTCGTCACCACCTTCATCGATCCGGCTTGGGGTAACCTCTGGGTCGATCAGGACGGCACCCTCGGGTACATCCCCGTCGTCCGTAACCACGCCCCCGCCATCCGCCCCGGACAGCGCGTCCGCCTCGAAGGCAGCATCGTCCCCGCGGACGGCCTCCACGCCGACCGCGTCACCGTCACGGTCCTCGCCCCCCACATCCCCCTCGCTCCGATCTCCACCGAAGGCCGCATCGGCGAGCTCTCCACCTTCAACCAGCGCATCGTGCAAGTCGACGCCTTCGTCGACCACCAGCAGATCATCGACGACCACCACGTTCGCCTCCACCTCATCGTCGAAAACCGCCCCGTCATCGGCTGGGTCTGGCTCGAAAAAGGCCAGGCCGCCCCCAGCTGGGCCAACACCTTCGTCCGCTTCGCCGCCGTGTACGTCGGCTTCCCCGACCCCACCGGCACCCAGACCAAGATCGAGCTCTGGATCAACTGCCCCGACGCCATCCACCCACTCGGCAGCATCGCCCACTCCCCCCTCTTCGACCTCCCCATCACCCCCATCGGCAAACTCGTCCACGAAAAACCCGGCACCCGCGTCCGCATCCGAGGCGAAGTCTGCCACCAGACCCCCGGCCGCACCATGGTCCTGCGCGACGGCACCGGGAAAGCCACCGCCTTCACCGCCCAGGAAAGCCGCCTCCCGCCCGGCTCCTCCGCCGAAGCCGTCGGCACCCTCACCCTCCTCGGCCCCCTCTGGGTCCTCGACCACGCACTCTACCGCACCGCCCCAGGCGCCGCCCCCACCGCCTACCAGCCCGATCCAGACGCCCCCCTCCGCCTCGCCGAGCACATCCGCACACTCAGCCCCGCCGAGTCCGCCGAAGGCCGCCGCGCCTCCCTCAACGGCGTCGTCACCTACGCCCACCCATCCCTCGACTACTTCTTCCTCAACGACGTCAGCGCCGGCGTCCGCGTCCGCTTCCCCAAAGACAAATTCCAAGCCCCCCAAATCGGCAAACACCTCGCCATCTCCGGCACCACCTACGACGCCGGCCTCACCGCCGCCATCCAGCTCGAAAAACTCGAAGACCTCGGCGGCATGAGCGTTCCCGCCCCGCGCCCCGTCACCCTCGCCCAGATGCTCACCGGCAGCGAAGACGCCCAGTGGGTCGAGACACGCGGCTACCTCCGCCGCTACGAAATCCAAGGCCAATGGACCCACCTCGAACTCGCCACCCCCACCGGCGACCTCGTCGCCAAAATCCAGACACCCGAAAACCTCTCCGCTTACATTAACGGACTCATCCGCATCCAGGGACTCTGCGACGCCACCGCCGGCCCCAACCGCCGCGTCGCCGACCTCACCCTCTGGACCCCCTATCTCCACAGCCTCACCCTCGAAGCCGACCCGCCCACCGACCTCTTCGCCACCCCCCCCATCACCATCGCCAGCCTCCGCAAGACCAGTGCCTCCGACGAAGTCCGCCAAGCCCGCCTCTCCGGCCAGGTTCTCTACCACTTTCCCGGCCAATACCTTTACCTCCAACAAGCCGATACCGCCATCAAAGTCCTCACGCGCCACAACGCCCCCCTCGCCCCCGGCGACCGCGTCGAAGTCGTCGGCATGATCGGCCGCGAAGGCACCCGCCCCCTCCTCCGCGAAGCCCTCTGCCGCCGCATCGGCCCAGGCGACCTCCCCAACCCCACCCCCATCCCTGTCCCAGACCAACTCCAAGACCTCCTCGACGCCCGGCTCGCCACCGTCGAAGGCACCATCATCAACGAACTCCGCCTCCCCTCCCTCACCCGCTGGACCCTCCAGGCCGACAACGCCATCTTCGACGCCCTCCTCGAAACCCCCGGCCACACCGCTCCACACATCGGCCTCGGCTCACGACTCCAACTCACCGGCATCTATAATCTCGACCTCGACGACACCGGCCAGCCCCGCAGCTTCCAGCTCCAAGTCCGCACCCCCGACGACATCGTCGTCCTCCAAGCCCCCCCGCTCCTCACCACCAAACGCGTCGCCGGCCTCGCTGCCCTACTCGGCGCCGCCACCATCCTCGGCATCGCCTGGGGCGTCGCACTCCGCCGCCGCGTCAACCTCCAGACCCGCCAGATCCGCGCCCAACTCGCCAAGGAAATCGCCCTCGAAGACCGCCACCGCAGCCTCGTCGAAAACGCCAGCGACGGCATCTTCACCACCGACCTCCAAGGCCGCCTCACCTCCCTCAACCTCGCCGGCGCACGCCTCACCGGCTACTCCGCCGAAGCCGCCTGCAAACTCCACCTCTGCACCCTCCTCCAGCCCGAGTCGCCCCCCGCCTCGCTCCAAGTCCCCACCCTCCTCCCCTCCATCGACGAAACCGTCACCTTCCAAGGCATCCTCCACACCCAGGACGGACGCCACGTCTGGACCGAGACCAGCGCCCGCCTCCTGCGCTCCGCCGGCCAACCCACCGGCATGCTCGGCATCATCCGCGACATCAGCGAACGCAAACAGATCGAGGAACAACTCACACGCGCACGCGACGCCGCCGAGGCCAACACCCGCGCCAAAAGCGTTTTCCTGGCCAACATGAGCCACGAAATCCGCACCCCCATGAACGCCGTCATCGGCATGAGCAACCTCCTCCTCGACACCCCCCTTAACCCCCAGCAACGCGACTTCACCGAAACCATCCGCAACGGCGCCGAGTCCCTCCTCACCGTCCTCAACGACATCCTCGACTTCTCCAAAATGGAGGCCGGCCGCCTCCGCTTTGAAACCAACGATTTCGACCTCCGCGACACCGTCGACGGCACCGTCGAGCTCCTCGCCGCACGCGCCGCCGCCAAACACCTCCACCTCAGCGCGCTCCTCCCCCCCGACATCCCCACCGACCTCCGCGGCGACGCCGGCCGCCTCCGCCAGGTCCTCCTCAACCTCCTCGGCAACGCCATCAAATTCACCGAGCGCGGCGATGTCGCCCTCCAAGTCTCCCTCGAAAACTCCACCCCCGAGACCCTCCTCCTCCGCTTCGAAATCTCCGACACCGGCATCGGCATCCCCCTCGAAGCCCAAGCCCGCCTTTTCCAACCCTTCACCCAGGCCGAATCCTCCACCAACCGCCGCTACGGCGGCACCGGCCTCGGCCTCGCCATCTGCAAACAAATCGTCGAGCTCATGGACGGCACCTGCGGCGTCCGCAGCACCCCCGGCGAAGGCTCCACCTTCTGGTTCACCGCCCACTTCGCCAAATCCACTACGGCCCCCACCCTGCCCACACTCCATCACCCCGGCCTCCAAGGCCGCAAAGCCCTCATCGTCGTAGACTCCCCCGCCAACGCACGCCTCCTCCAGCACTACACCCGGGCCTGGGGCCTCTCCACCACCCTCGCCACCAACGCCCCCGAAGCCATCGCCACCGTCCGCGCCGACACCCTCGCCTCCCAACCCTTCCACTTCGCCCTCATCGACCAGCAACTCCCCGGCATCGACGGCCTCCACCTCGTCCGCGCCCTCCGCGACGACCCCTCGCCCACTCGCCCCGCCCTCATCCTCCTCACGTCCCTCGACCACGCCTTCGCCCACGACGACATCCAGGACCTCGGTCTCAGCAGCGTACTCGTCAAACCCATCCGCCAACACGACCTCCACGCCGCCCTCGTCCGCGCCCTCGACCACCCCACCACCCCACGCGCACCGGACCACGCCGCACCCTCCGCCCCCACTCCACCGCCCACCAACCCCAACGCCCACCGCATCCTCATCGTCGAAGACAACGCCATCAACCAACGCGTCTCCGCCCTTCTCCTCCAAAAACTCGGGCACAAAACCCACTGCGTCGCCGACGGCGTCGAAGCCCTCGAAGCCCTCCAACAAACCCCCTTCGACGTCGTCCTCATGGATTGCCACATGCCCGAAATGGACGGCCTCGAAACCACCCGCCGCATCCGCCAGGAATACGCCGGCCCCCAGCCCTACATCATCGCCCTCACCGCCAACGCCATCCTCTACACCCGCGAGCGCTGCCTCGCCGCCGGCATGGACGACCACCTCACCAAACCCATCCGCGTCGCCCCCCTCGCCGACGCCCTCAATCGCATCCCCCAAAAAACGCCGCCCTCCGCCGCTCCCCACCCCCACGCGTAAAAGATTCAGGCAAACCCCGCCCGAGGTCTTGACGCCTCCCGTCGCAAGACACACTAGAGCTTGCACATCCACTGAAACACTGTGCGGGCCTTGCCGGTGCGCGCGGAAAATCTAAACACGAAAGGAGTCAGCATCATGAGAGTAGGCATCTTTGGGTTCGCCTGGCTGCACGAGTCCGCGCCCCACCACGACCTGCTCTGCATCTCCGGCGACCTCCTCGACCAGAGCCGGGCAATTCCCTTTCACCGCCAAGCGGCGCTCATCGCCGAGTGGCTGACGCTGCATCCGCGCCCGGTATGCGTGTGCAGCGGCAACAGCGATCTCGAGTTTCTCCCGCCCGGCCGGCCACGGCAGCCCGCCACCTGGTTGCGCGCGCTCTCCCGCCCACGCCTGCGGGTCGACGGCGACACCACCTTCCTCAACGGCCGGTCGATCGAGGTCGCCGGCTACCGCGAAGCGCCGCGCAACGCCGCCGACATCTGGCTCGTCCACCTGCCGCCGGCCGACACCCCGGTCTCACGCAGCGAATACGGCATCGACCTCGGCGACACGGGCCTCCCGTCCCTCGTCCGCGAGCACCGGCCACGGCTCGTCCTCTCCGGCCACGTCCATCATCCCGAGGCGTGGTTCCACGAGGAGGACGGCACGATCTACCTCAACCCGGGTTGCTCCCGCGGCAGCCGGATCCCCCACCACATCCTCATCGATCCCGACCGTTTCGCGGCCACCCGTGTGACCGAGGGACCGATCGGATCGCACTCCGAGACGGTCCTGTGGCCCGCCACCCCGCCCGTCGCCGAGCACGAGCAACTCTCCGCCTGAACCGCCCATCGCCATGAAACAACGTAAACTTGGCCGCACCGACGTCCGCGTCTCCGAGTACTGCCTCGACGCCGCGACGCTGGGCTGGCACCCGGCCGCAGACGACGCCGACACCGTGCTCGACGCCTTCCGCGAGGTCGGCGGCACATTCATCCAGCTCCAGGCCGACAGCGGCGACGACGCGGGCGAGTCCGGGGTCGGCGCGCTCTCCGAGACGCTCGTCGGCCGGTGGCTGCACAGCCGCCGGATTGCCCGGTCCGAGGTGGTGCTGGCGTACTGCATCGACCTTCCCTCCATCTCGAGCTACTTCCGCCTCGCCGCGGAGATCCGCACGAGCTGCGAACGCGCCCTGCGCCGCCTCGGCACCACATACCTCGACCTGCTGCTCATCCGCTGGAGCGACGGGCTCCCGGTCGACGACACCCTCGTCGCCGTCGAGTATCTCCAGCGCAGCGGCATGTTCCGCCACCTCGGCGGCGTCGGGTTCCCCGCGTGGCGCGCGATGGAGTGGATCGGCCATGCCGACCGGCGGCGCCTCTCGCGGCTGGACACGCTCGAGACCGAACTCGCGCCTCCGGGAGACACCGGTTCCTGGCAGGAACTCCGCGACCTCGCTCACCACCAGCGCCTCGGGCTCGTCGTCCGTCCTCCCTACACCGGCCCGGCCGACGACGAACGCCCGCGCGGCATCCTCCGACCGTATCCGGTACGCAACTCTGCCGGCTGTGCGATCGCGCAGATCGCGCGCGAGCGCGGCCTGCCGCCGCGCCATGTGGCGCTCGCCTGGACGCTCGCCGATCCGACGGTGAGCGCGGTGCTCGTCCCGGCCACCACCCCGCCCGAAGTCAACGACCTGCGCCGCGCCGCCCGGATCGAGCTCGCGTTCCACGAACTGCTCCAGGTCGGCCGCGCCGCCCCGCCGGTCGTCACGCCCGGCTTCCACGAGCCGAACGGACACGAACTCCTCACCTCCCTCCAATCCACTCCAACCCACTCCGCATCATGATCCACATCCGCAAAGACGATTACCTCCAACTCAGCCTCCTGCTCTCCCGCCACCCCGAGCCGGCGGGCCGCGCCTCGCTGCGCGACGAGCTGGCTGCCGCCACCGTGCTGCCGCGCGAGAACTTCCCCGCCGATGTCGTCGCGATGAACTCACGCGTCGGCTTCGTCGACCTCGATTCGAACGAACACGAGGAGTACACGCTCACGCTCCCACAGCACGCCGACGCCGAGGCGCGCCGTATCTCCGTGCTCTCGCCCATCGGCACCGCCCTGCTCGGTTACCGCGTGGGCGACGAGGTCTCGTGGCCGACCCCCGGCGGCGCCCGCCGGCTGCGCATCGTCGCCGTCACCCATGGCGAGGCCCCCACCGCCGGCGAGGCCGCCGATGCGTTCCTCGTCCGGCTGCTCGGAGGCATCCCCGTCGCGGAGGGCGCACGTCCATGAAGCCCGAGCCCCGTCGCGTCCTGATCACCGGATACGGAATCGTGGCGCAGGCGCTCCTGCCGCTGCTCGTGCAGCGGCTGGAGCTGCGCCCGGCCGACATCACCGTCATCGACTTCGCGGATCGCCGGCGCCTGCTCGCGCCCTGGGTCCGGCGCGGCCTGCGGTTTGTCCGCGAGAAGGTCAGCCCCTCCAACCTCACCCGGCTGCTCTCCACCCACATCGCCGAGGGCGGGCTGATCATCGACCTGGCCTGGAGCATCGACTGCTTCGAGATTCTGCAGTGGGCCCACCACCACGGCGTGCGGTACGTCAACGCCTCGGTCGAATCGTGGGATCCGGAGGACGAGATCCAGACGCGCTCGCTGTACGACAAGTCACTCTATTCGCGCTACGTCCGGCTGCTCGAACTGACGCGCCGGTGGTCCGACGGGCCCACGGCGGTGATCGACCACGGCGCCAACCCCGGACTGGTCTCGCACTTCGTGAAGAAGGGGCTGCTCGACATCGCCAAGGCCGCGCTCCGCGAGGAGCGCCTCACGGTGCCGCGCCGCCGCGAAGTCCGGCGTTGCCTCCGGCACGGGCTCTTCGCCGAGCTCGCCCGCGCCCTCGAGGTGCGTGTCATCCATTGCAGCGAGTGGGACACGCAACGCGCCTCCGTGCCCAAGCGCCCCGACGAGTTTGTCGGCACCTGGGCGATCCAGGGCATGTGGGACGAGTCGATCTCGCCGAGCGAGCTCGGCTGGGGCACCCACGAGCGCGAGCTGCCGCCGCACGCCCTGGTGCCCTCCGAGGGCCCCCGTAACCAGATCATCCTGCCGCGCATGGGCCTCAACACCCAGGTCCGCTCCTGGGTCCCCGGGCAGGACATCGTCGGCATGGTCGTCACCCACGGCGAGTCGTTCGGCGTGTCGCACGCGCTCACCGTCCACGAGGACGGCGTGCCCGT
>ENA-UOWO01003885-UOWO01003885.1-activated-sludge-metagenome-genome-assembly--contig:-NODE-3885-length-16929-cov-4.824641_pt1 | contig 16929 bp, 22 predicted proteins | sample MGYA00238148_ERZ761564 | MGnify/ENA primary metagenome ERZ761564 (study PRJEB28885, sample SAMN05720194) | activated sludge metagenome | isolation source: Anaerobic digester | place: USA...
GATTCAAATACCAGCACTTGCCAATCTGCTGATGCATTTACTAAATCCGATTTGCAATATGGAAAAAATGTAACCAAAAATGATAAAACTGTTACAGATCAGTGTTGGACAATGGTAACACCAGATGATTACAGAAAATGTGTGTTGCGTTCAATAGCAATTGTGGGTACTACATCGACTGCGACGACTGATACTGGAAATAATACTAATACTGGTAATACAAACAATGGGACAACAACTAACCCTCTGGTTTTACCAAAAGACAGATTTATTAATTTGAAAAATAATAATAACTTGTTACCAATTGAATAAAAAAATGACCCTTTATGGGCCATTTTTTTAATATTTTTTATTATTCGGAACCATTTAAGCTTCGCAACATTTTCATAACCATTTTTCTTTGGTCATCGTTTGGTAATTTCCAATATAAGTTAATCAACAGCAGAGATTCGTTTTTACCCAATGGGTCATTATTTTTTTGTTCTGACACCCTGGCGGAACGACTGGAACGTGTTTCTTCGGGCATATTACCGGGAAGGCCCGAAAAGAAAAATGAAACAGGTGTTTGTAATGCTGAACTGACATCAAATAGCCGAGAAGCAGAGATTCGATTTTCTGCCGTCTCGTATTTCTGAATCTGTTGAAAAGTTACGCCACAAATCCTAGCCAGGTCTTTTTGAGAAAGTCCCATCATATTGCGGCGCAGCTGCATTCGCTGTCCGATATGCTCGTCTATTGACGTAGAAATGAAACTCTTTCCGCTCATAATTTTTTCTCCCAGAATGAGGTATAAGATATGAAAAACGTCCTATACTATACAGGATTTATACAAGTTTTCTTTTTGTTTTGCAATCAAAAAACTGTTATAATAACTTGTTAGGCATTAAAGTAAATATCGGAGATAAAATGACAAAACCCTTGGTTTTATGTATTCTGGATGGTGTTGGTATAAGTAAAGAAAAATCGCATAATGCAGTTGTAATGGCAAAAATGCCTTTTTTTAATGGGTTATTTGAAAAATATCCTAATTCACGTCTTGGTGCCAGTGGTCCAGCAGTTGGTTTACCTGATAATATTATGGGAAATTCCGAAGTTGGACATATAACAATTGGTTCAGGTAGAATAGTTAATCAATTTTTACGTAGATTTCAGCTTGAAAACTGGGATAAAAATAAAAATTTGCATAATTTTATTAACGATATTAATAAATCCGGCGGAATTGTACATTTAGTAGGAATGATGTCCGATGGACGTGTTCATTCCGACATAAACGATATTATTATAATAGCAAAAAAAATTTTAGAATCAGGTTTAAAAATTTGCATTCATTTTATATCTGATGGTCGAGATACTTTGGCTCAGTCCGCAAAAAACTATATAAATTTGATAAAAAAAGATTTTAGTACAGAAATCGAATCTGGTCAGGTTTTTTTTGGAACACTTTGTGGTCGTTACTATGCTATGGACAGAAATCAAAATATGGAACGCACCGATTTGGCTTTTGATGCAATTGCAAATAATAAATCCCAATATCATGCAAATTCAATTGATGAAGCACTAAAAATGGCATACGATCGTGGCGAGATGGATGAATTTATTAAACCAACTGTAATTTCTGGCGCTGTTTCAATCACAGAAAAAGACGGTATTTTATTTGGAAATTATCGAAGTGATCGTGCCAGACAGATTTTACGTAAACTGATAAATGTTCATGCACATATGTTGTGTTTTTCACAATATGGCGAAGGTTTAGATGAATTATGCCCTGCACTGTTACCTGATATTCAGATAAAAGATACTTTGGGTCAAATATTGGCCGAAAATGGTAAAAGCCAATTGCGTATAGCGGAAACAGAAAAATACAATCATGTAACATATTTTTTTGATGCAGAAAAAAATATTGATTTTGATAATGAAGAAAAAGTTTTAATTCCATCACCAAACGTTTCGACTTTTGATTTAAAACCCGAAATGTCAGCACCAGAAATAACCAATGAAATGTTACCCAGATTACCGAATTTTGATGTTGTTATTTTGAATTACGCAAATGGTGATATGGTTGGTCACACCGGAATAGAAACTGCTGCAATATTGGCAATGGAATGTTTGGACAAACAATTATCAGAATTGGTACCTGCAGTTTTGAAGTTAGGTGGTACTATTTTAATAACTGCCGATCATGGAAATGCCGAAAAAATGTGGGATGATTCAGATAATGCTCCATGGACAGCACATACCACAAATCCGGTTCCATTTATTGTTGTATCTAATGAAAAACATAATGTTCGTGATGGCGGACTATCGGACATTGCACCAACAATTTTAAAATTATTAAATCTGTCTCAGCCGTCTGATATGACAGGACATAGTTTAATTGATTAAAAAATCCCGATTAAAATCGGGATTAAATTTTTCTTTTTGATTTAAAAAATTCTTTCAGCATTATTGCAGATTGTTCTTCGTATTCTGGTAATTGTTGTACAAATGGTTTCCAAAGATGTTTGTCCGTTTCAAATATTTTTGAATTATGAAAAATTCCCCCACCTTTTTCATCCATAGCTGCAAAATATATATTTTTTATTCTTGCATAAGAAATAGCAGTAGCACACATTGCACATGGTTCCAATGTCACATAAATTTCACAGTTATCTAAAAATTTTGCGTCCAGTTTTTTACAGGCTTTGTTAATTGCATCCATTTCTGCGTGCAGTGTTGGATTTTTATTTAATTGAACTTTGTTTCGACCACGCGCAATTATTTTTCCATCACAAACAATAACAGCACCGATTGGTACATCATCATGTTGGGATGCACGTTTTGCACAAATAAAAGCTTGTTTCATAAAATCCATAGTTTATACTTTAACCCATGGATTCAAAATTGCAAATTATTTCTGGGAAATGGCGCGGAAGAAAATTGAACATACCTGTTGATGCGCGACCAACACAAAATCGTGCAAGAATGGCACTTTTTAATATGTTGGAATCTTTGGGTATTCGTCCAAATTTTGTTTGGGATGCTTTTGCAGGTAGTGGTGCATTTGGAATAGAATGTTTATCCAGATATGATTCAAATGTGATTTTTACCGATAAATCACAAGATTCAATAAAAACAATTCAATCAAATTTGAAAAACATAGTTGGCAAATTTTCTGTTGAAAAGACAAATGCAATGGATGTTATTAAAAAATACGGTTCCCATTCAGATTTGATTTTTATTGATCCACCATATTCTGAAACTGATATAGGAATGGCCTTTGTACAGAGACTTTTTGGCGTTGTAAATTCCGGTACAATTTTGATTTGGGAAATTGAAAACGACAAATTTGAAAAAATTCCAGATATTTGGGATATTTTGCGCGATAAAAAATATGGCCGTGCCAGATTTTTAATTTTAAAAAAAGCTTGATTTTTCGATTATTTTAATAAATAATGACAGCCGCCGACACCCTTGGAGGTCGGATTAGTTTATTAAAAAAGGATAAAAAATGTCTATTAAATTAAACGCAGGAATTCGCAATGTTGCTGGCAAGGGGGCCGCACGTGCAGTTCGCAATAACAAAAACATTCCAGCCGTAATTTACGGTGAAAACAAATCCCCAGTTGCGATTGAGTTAGATGGTCGCGGTTTTGAAATGCTGATTAAACAGCCAGGTTTGCGAACAAAGTTGTTTGAAATTGATGTAAAAGAAGGTAAAGAAAACGCAATGTTGGTTGATATCCAATATCATCCTGTATCAGATCGCGTTGTTCACGTAGACTTTAAACGTATCGACGTTAAAAAGCCTGTAAACGTAGTTGTACCTGTAGAAGTTATCAATGCTGAAATTTCCAAGGGTTTGAAACTGGGTGGTGTATTGAATTTTGCAGTACGTTCAGTTGCAATTGTTGGTTCTATTGAATCAATTCCAGAAAAAATCCAAATTGATTTGGCAGATTTAAATATTGGTGATTCTGTTCACGGGTCTGATTTGAAATTGCCAGCTGGTATTGAATTAGGATTACGTCAGGAAAATCTAGCATTTGCAACTATTGGTGGAAAAATGGCTGAAGAAGCAGATGCCAAAAAAGCTGCTGCGGCAGCACCTGCTGTTGCTTCTAAAGCTGCTCCGGCAAAAGCTGCGGACAAAAAATAAAATTATTTTATTAAAAAAAACCGCCATTTTGGCGGTTTTTTTATATTATTTTTTTTCCTATTGCCCTTGAAACGGATATTTTTTTAACTATATCGCACAGAGATAAATATTTAATAGGAGTACAAAAAATGGCAAAAGTATTAGGTATCGATTTGGGAACTACAAATTCTGCAATGGCTTTTATGGACGGAGCAGACCCAAAAATTATCGAAAATTCCGAAGGACAACGTACAACACCGTCTGTTGTTGCAATTACCGGTGGTGGTGAACAGTTGGTTGGTGTAACTGCAAAAAACCAAGCAGTTACAAATCCTGAAAATACAGTTTATGAAATCAAACGTCTGATGGGTTTGCGTTTTGACAGCCCTGCAGTAAAAGAAATTGCATCACGTGTTCCATATAAAATTATTGCTGGCGAAAATGGTGATGCTTGGGTCGAAGTCGAAGGCAAGAAATATGCACCTTCACAAATCTCGGCTATGATTTTGGCAAAATTAAAAAAAGATGCAGAAAGCTATTTAGGTGAAACAGTAACTGATGCTGTTATTACTGTTCCAGCGTATTTTAATGACTCTCAACGCCAGGCAACCAAAGACGCTGGTCGTATTGCAGGTTTGAATGTTTTGCGTATTGTTAATGAACCAACAGCTGCTGCATTGGCATATGGTTTAGATAAAAACAAAAATGGTACTGTTGCAGTTTATGACTTAGGTGGTGGAACATTTGATATTTCTATTTTAGAAATTGTTGACGGTGTTTTCGAAGTTAAATCCACAAACGGTGATACAGCATTGGGTGGATCTGATTTTGACGCACGTATTTTAAATTATTTAATTTCTGAATTCAAATCCGAAAAGGGTATTGATTTGTCTTCTGACAAATTGGCTTTACAGCGTTTGAAAGAAGCTGCTGAAAAAGCAAAAATTGAATTGTCTTCAAAAACAAGTACGGAAATCAACTTGCCTTATTTAACAGCAAATGCATCTGGTCCTGTTCATTTTAACACAACTTTGACACGTGCAAAGCTGGAATCATTGGTTGCAGATTTAATTGAAAAAACAATTGAACCTTGTCGCAAAGCGTTAAAAGACGCAGGTTTGGATAAATCTAAGATTGACGAAGTAATTTTGGTTGGTGGTCAAACACGTATGCCAAAAGTTATGGAAACAGTAAAAGAATTCTTTGGTCGCGAACCACACAAAGGTGTTAATCCAGACGAAGTTGTGGGCCTGGGTGCGGCAATCCAAGGTGGTGTATTAAAAGGCGATGTAAAAGATGTTTTATTGTTGGATGTAACACCGTTATCTTTGGGTATTGAAACATTGGGTGGCGTGTTTACACGCTTGATTGATAGAAATACAACAATTCCAACAAAAAAGTCCCAGGTTTTCAGCACAGCCGAAGATAACCAGAACGCTGTTACAATTCGCGTGTTCCAAGGTGAACGTGATATGGCTGCTGATAACAAATTGTTGGGTCAGTTTAATTTAGAAGGTATTGCACCTGCTCCACGCGGCATGCCACAAATCGAAGTTTCATTTGATATTGATGCGAACGGTATTGTGCATGTATCTGCCAAGGACAAAGGCACAGGCAAAGAACAAATGATTTCTATTAAGTCTGATGGTGGTTTGTCCGAAGAAGATATTAAAAAAATGGTGGAAGAAGCCGCAAAGAATGCCGAAGCTGATAAAAAGAAACGTGAATTAGTAGAGGCAAAAAATGGCGCCGAAGCCGCAGTGTTCGGAATTGAAAAATCATTAAAAGAACATGGCGACAAAATCAGCGCTGATGAAAAATCTGCCATTGAATCAGCTAAAAAAGAATTGTCAGATGAATTGGCAAACGCTGACGCAACAGTTGAAAGTCTGAAAGCAAAAACCGATAGCTTGAATGAAAAAGCAATGAAGTTGGGTGAAGCGGTTTATAAAGCACAACAGGAACAAGCAACCGCAGCGGGCGCAGAATCATCAGAAGAAAAATCATCTGACGATAATACAACCGATGCAGATTTTTCTGAAAAGAAATAATCAGAAAAAACTTAGAAATAAAAAATCCGGCATTCGCCGGATTTTTTACAAATTGAAATTTTATAATATTTTTTCTGAGTTTTTAGAAATATTTCTGAGTTTTTGTGATGTCTTATAGTCAAATATAGCCATATCCAGAGCATCCTCACCATCATTACAAAGAATATCTGGCGGATAACCTTTTAATTCAAAATCTTTTATTTCCAATTCACGATAAACATTTCCAATTGCAAATTTTATTTGACTGTTTGGTATAATTACATGACCCATATATCCATAAACTTCCATACCAGCAGAATTGTCACCGACGTATTTTACATAGGGATGTTTATTCATTCGTAGTATAAATATTTCGGCGCTGGAACCAGTTTCACCATTTGTTAGTATATATATAGGTTTGTTATACCCAGGTTTTTTCGAACTAAATTCTGGATATTTAATATCTGTATAATCAGCCCAAATTGTAGGATCTTTTGTTTTATCTAATTTTTCCCATCCTTGGTTAGGAGCAATGTTTTGAATTTTTTGAGCTTCGGGTGTTGTACGTATATAAGTTTTTATTGCCCCACGAGTTTCTGCTCCATAAAGAAAATTAGCCAGGTAATCAATAGGTCTGCTATTTCCTCCGCCATTGTGACGTAAATCCACAATTAAACATTTTGAACCAATAATAATTTTTTCCAATTTTTTTAGTTTTTCATAATCTTCTTCTTTCCAATCGGATAAGGTTCTGATTGCAAGTATAACAATATCGTCACGTTTTTCTATTTTTAATCTATCTCCCCAAGTTGCAAGATTTTTTCCTACATCTTTGTTTTTGTGTGATAGTGATGTTTTTGCAATATGTTCGCCTAGTATTAACCTAATATGATTATCAGGGTTTTTTAATAATTGGTTTTAGTAATTCAAAGAAATTTTCTACACTTATCTCTGATGCATTATTATAAATATTTAAAAGCCTGGTTAATATGGTATGTTTTAATAATTCTTTATGAAAAGGCCATCCACAATATCCTTTGATTAGTGTTCTGGCTATTACTGATATATCTTTTCGAACTTGTTCAGCAGATATTTTTTTAGTTAGGTTTTGTTCAACAACTTCATTTGATTTTATTGCATGTATGTCTTGAATATCTGTGTCATCAAGTAATATTTTTTCCATTTCAGAAATAGATTGAATTTTATATTTCATTATTTTACTTCCCCGATATAAATTCCCATATTAACTGCAATTTTTAATAATGGATCTTCGGGTGATACGTATGCATCAGATGTTTCCATATTTGGAATGTTTGGATCACAGACAATATCACCATTGTTAAAAAATTCTTCTAATGAAATCGTTTTACATTTTCCATTAACCATTGCTGTCATAACAAATGTTTCATTATTTGAAATTGCATCCAATGCACAATCAGCCATTTTTAATGCCAATAATCTGTCTGTTGCAGTCGTGTCACCTGCCCGTTGAATGTGTTCCGGGTATGCGGTTCTGTTTACAACACCGGCCGCACTTAGCGCACGCGAAATCATATCGGCGGGTTTACCAGAATGACCGCGCAGCGAAATACCTTCGGATACAAGAATTATTCCATAATCACGTGGCTGATTTTTAATGTGCTTTACCAATTCATCTATATCAAATTTTATTTCAGGAATTAAAATCGCATCGGCCCCCAGTGCCATACCTGCATTTAATGCCAAATTTCCAGCCTCGCGCCCCATTGTTTGAACAATAAACCATCTGTGATGACTGCGAGCAGTCAACATTAACTGATCGCAATAACTGACCAACTGTTGTACAGCAGTTTCAAAACCGATTGTTCTGTCAGTCATCGGAATATCCATATCAATTGTTTTTGGAATACATATCAAAGATAAATCTGCATACAAATCGCGATTTTTATATGCCAATGATAAACTGCCGTTACCACCAATTAAAATTAATGCGTCAAGTTTCAGTTTATCCAATGATTTTTTCAGTTTATTATTAAATTCTTCAAATTTTCCTGTTTTTGCAGCAGTTTCAAAATTTTGTGCCGCCGCATGACCATTACAAAGAAAACTGCCAGATAATCTTACATTTTCAATTGGTAGTGTTTTTGAATCAAATTTTATTATTTTTGGTGTATCATGGCTCAGGCCGTCTGTACCGTCCAAAATCCCGATAATTTCCCATCCACGGCGCATTGCACCAAAATTTAAACGGTGTATTGCTGTATTTAGACCGGAACAATCCCCACCTGTTGTCATAATTCCAATTTTCTTCATATTTCCCCCGATTAATTTACTTTGGGATTATATCATAAATAAGTTGACAAAGAAATATTTTTTGTAATAATATTTGTCCAGAGGGGTATGAAGAGACAGTAAATAAATATTTGGAGAACAGGCATGGCTGAAAAACGAGTTAAATCAACAAAAATTGGCAAAACAAAAATATCAACTGATGACATGATAGAGGGTGCAATTGCCCGCCAAAACACATGGATGTCGCGTCGTCGTGATTTTGCAAAAAGATTTTTGAAAAAGCTTAATATTTTTGCACGTTCTTCTAACTCTGGCGAAAAGAAAGCACGCTTGGTTGCAAAAGAAGCCAGAAAATTAAATCGTGCTACAAAATCAACAAAGACTCGTAAATCTGGATTGATGGCATATTGGTTCCCTATTATGTGTGCTGTTGTTGTTTTGGCTATTGGCGTATGGGTTGCGTTTATCCGTTCAGACATGAATGTTGTAAAAGAAAATGATGTGACTGTTGTTGTTCCATCTGTTCCAGAACCTGTTGTCCAGGAAGTTAAAAAAGAAACTGAAAAAACAGACGCAAAAAAAGCTGAAAAAACATCAGTTAAGAAAGTTACAAAAAATTCGAAAAAAGACACTGTAAAAGTAGTTAGTGAAAAAGTAGTTCCAAGTTTTGACATTGTTCGCATTCAACCTGATGGAAACATTGTTGTTGCTGGTCGTTGGTTGCCAAAGCAAAATGTATCTGTTGTGATGAATGATAAAGTTGTTGCAACTGAACACACTGATTTGAATGGTGAATTTGTTTATGCACCTACACATGCCTTTAAACCAGGAAATTATACGATCAGTTTGATTGGTGCAAATTCTGATACAAAATCACAAGATAAAGTTTTTATATACATTTCAGAACGCGGTTATCAAAATTCTGTATCTTTGTTAATGACAAAAGACGGCAGCAAAGTTTTGCAATCTCCCAAGTTGGTTGATGGCGATTTGACTGTTTCAAAAATTGATTATTTAGAAAGCGGACGCATAGTTGTTACCGGGAACGCGTTGCCACGTCTTCGTGTATCTCTGACTTTGGATGATAAATATTTGGGTTTTGCACATGTGTCTGATTATAAATATTTTGGTCTGGGTGCAGATGTTGGAAAATTGGAACCAGGCAAAGCATACAAACTGACAATTCGTTTGCATGATGGTCAGGGAAAAACAATATCAGAAATTGTTCAGAAATTTATAATGCCTGCTGCGACTGGATCTGATGATACATTCTATACTGTTCGTCGTGGTGATTGTTTGTGGATTATTGCCAGAAACTTTATGCGCCAGGGTGTTCTGTTCAGTATCATTGCCCAGGAAAACAATATTAAAAATCCTGATTTGATATTTCCAAAACAAAATCTGAAAATACCAATAAAGGCGAAATAAATGGACCAAAACCGTAGAAACAAAATTTTGTTTCAAAGGGGGGAACAATCATCAGAAAATTCTGGTTCTTTTAATCTGGTTGCAGAACTTGAAAGTCTTATAAAAAATTGTGATGTTATGAGATTTTTTAAATTAAAATTCGAAGCAGAAAATCTTTTAAGATCAATAAAATCACAAGAAAATATATCTAAAAAGGTAGAAAGATCAATAGAGAAAAAATTGGATAATCTGAAATATGAATATAATAATTTAAAAAAAGCTCGTGATTCTCAAAACCAATTGAATGATTTAAAAAAGCCATCAAGATAAAAACACAGCAAAATGCTGTGTTTTTTGTTTGGTGCGGGCGAAGGGAATCGAACCCTCACCTTCGGCTTGGGAAGCCAGCGTTCTACCACTATACTACGCCCGCGATAATTCTGACGATTTTATAACTGGTAATATCAAAAGTCCAGAATTTATTTGACTTTCCGATATTTATAATGCATAATTGCCCTGCAAATCCCCAAAGATTGCTATCATTGGACTCTGGACGCGGCATGCGTATCGGAACATCAACTGGCGAGTTTTCGCTCTTGATGGTGGGTTTACGTCGTATAAAAAAAGGAAAAAATATGATAATTGTTGGATCGGGTAGTAATTCATCAAAAGAATACTTTGCAAAAATGGTCGAAGAAGTTTCTGGTATCCCAGTTGGTGTTGTAAGTATGGGTCATTCTAGTTCTGAAATTGATACATCTGTGGTCAGCACAAATCATAATGGTCATAATAACGCAGCTTATTTTGTGGCCGACGAAAATCTTAAAAAATACTTGGAATTAACAAAACAAAAAATTAAATAAAAAAAAGGAAAAAAAATGGCAACAGTTATACGTTTGGCAAGATTTGGCGCAAAAAAACGCCCTTATTACCACATTGTGGTTACAGATTCACGTAATGCACGTAATTCTGGAAATATTTTGGAAACAGTTGGTAAATACGATCCAATGCAACCAAAAGGCGATGAAAAACGCGTTATCTTGAAAATAGATGCAATCAAAGCTTGGATGTCCAAAGGTGCAAAACCATCTGACCGAGTTTATAAATTCTTGGCTAATGCTGGTTTGTTGGCTAAAAAAGAAGCCCCAGTTCAGACCAAAAAACATTTGCAGTCTGAAAAAACACAGATGAAAATCAAAGACAAGGCTGACAAATTGGCAAAAATCGAAGCTGAAAAAGCAGCCGCAGAAGCTGCAGCCAAAGCTGCAAAAGAAGCCCCAGCAGAACCAGTTGCAGAAGAAGCTGCTGCACCAGCTGCAGAAGCAGAAGCAACAGTTGCTGAATAATTTTGTTGAACTTAATCGGACACTTGTTTTATTTTATGTATGAAAACAGTGTCCTTTTAATTATTAAATATGTCTGAAAATTTAAAAATCTTAGTTGGAAAAATTGTCGCCCCCCAAGGGTTACGTGGTGAAGTTCGCGTTCAAACATTTACATCGGATCCATCAGATCTTAAAAATTTAAAAATAGAAAATATGAATTTACAGTTCATAAGATCTGTTGGAACAGATGTTGCTATTTGCAAAATATATGGTATAAATGACAGGAACGATGCAGAAAAATTGCGTGGGACAGAATTGTTTATTGATCGCCAGTCCCTGCCCGAATTGCCCCAAGGCGAATATTATCAGACTGATTTAATAGGTATGACAGTTATGGTTTCTGGTAAAGAAATCGGAAAGGTATCATCAATTCAAAACTTTGGTGCTGGTGATATTTTGGAACTTGAATCTGGTGAAATGATTTCTTTTATTGGCGCAGACGTGAATTTAAAAAAAGGTATAATCAGTATCTGAATTGAAATAAATTAGTTGAGAATGTTATAAACCAAAAAAAAGGATATTAACATGCCAAAAATTATATCAGTTCATTCCTGGGAATCCACACAATTTCAATTTGAAATATTCAATTTGGAAACAGACCAAGGTAGTATGAAAATATATGCACCCCAGCTTATCACCCAAAAAGAAAGCGTAGTTGAAGGTAATTATATATTCTTCTGTAATCAAGTTTGTAAAAAATCGGGTGGTAAAATTTGCACAGAACACCCATTGTTAAAAAACAGAAAGTGCAGCGGACAATTCTTTTATATCTTTGAAAATGATATTATGAACAATAAACAAAAATGAATTTTAATATATTGACCATTTTTCCAGAAATGTTTCCAGGGACTTTATCCGGTGGTGTTGTTGGACGCGCTTTGGAAAAAAGATTATGGTCTTGTGACACTATAAACATTCGTGATTTTGCAGCAGATAATTATGGCAGTGTTGATGATGCTCAATTTGGTGGTGGTGCTGGTCAAGTAATGTTACCAGATGTTCTGGGTGCTGCTATTGACAATATTCCACAAAAAAAACGCGGTAAAATCGTGTATTTTTCACCCCGTGGTGTTGTTTGGAATCAGTCGTTGGCGCGTAAGTTTGTAAAAGATTCCAGTGATTTTACTCTAATTTGTGGAAGATACGAAGGAATTGATGAGCGTATTATCGAAGAATATGATATAATGGAAATATCTATTGGCGATTATATTTTGTCAGGCGGTGAAATTGCCGCGCAGGTTTTTATTGACAGTTTGGTTCGTCTGATGGATAATGTGGTCCATGGTGGTTTGGAAACGACCGCTAATGAAAGTTTTGAAATCGGGGGGTTGGAATGGCCGTTGTATACCCGCCCGTCAGTATGGCGTGGACGAAATGTCCCAGAAGTCCTGCTGTCTGGTCATCACGGCAACATAGAAAGATGGCGGAAACAAAAATCGGACGAAATAACAAAAGAACGTCGTCCGGAATTGCTTAAAAAACAAGGAAAGTAAAAAATGAGCATAATTAAAAAAATAGAAGAAAAACAAATAAAAAAATTGACTGAAAATAAAAAAATCCCAGATTTTAAATCTGGTGATACTTTGAAAGTTCACGTAAAAATCAAAGACGGTGATAAATTCCGTATTCAGATTTTCGAAGGTGTTGTTATTGCACGTGACGGATCTGGTTCTAATGCATCATTTACAGTACGTCGTGAATCATACGGTGTTGGTGTAGAACGCAAGTTCCCATTGTACAGCCCTTCGATTGAAAAAATTGAAAAAACACGTATTGGTAAAGTTCGTCGTTCAAAACTATTCTTCTTGCGCAGATTGTCTGGTAAAAAGGCACGTATCGTTGAAGATTTGGCGGCTGCTTCTGCTGAAAAAAATTCAGTAAAATAATAAAAATATCGGGGTACAAAAAATGAAAATTGCTAAATACATTTTTTTATTGTTTGTGCCCCTGTTCTTTTTGTCTGGTATGTCATCAGCAAATGCATATATCGACAAGAAAACAGCAGTTATAAAAATTATGAACAAAGCTGCTGGAAAATCTCAGACTATAAATCTTACTGTTGGTAAGCATACAGAATACGAAAAATTAAATTTATTGGTTCGTGCTTGTAAACAGACAGACCCTTTTCAACCTGAAGATTTTTTTATGTTCATAGAAATTTCTAAAAATTCCGAAGGAAAAATTTTCAGCAATTGGATGAGTCGTAATGACCCAGGTAAAAGTCCATTGCAAAATGCGGATTATGATTTATGGTTAGTAAAGTGTGAGTGAGGATGATATGGATGCTTTTAAAAAACATTTGAAATTAGTTATTGGAATAGCAGTTTTGATTTTGGTTTCTGTTGGATTCTTTTTTTATCACAAAGCCAGTAATTTAGAAAATGACAGTATGCGTCATTGGACATCAGCATCGATTGAACGTCGAAGCGCTGCGGTTAAAATTCTAACAGGTACCGAAGATAACAATGGTCTTATGGTAAAATGTTTGGATAAAGTTTCTTCTTTGCCTAATTCTGCTGATATGACTGTTCGTGATGCAGCTTCGCTTTGTTTTATGGGAATTCAATTAAAAGATAATATATAATTAGATTATTTTAAATCGTTAACATAGAAAAATTTCTGTTGTTAACAGCAATTTTTCCAAATGTGTTACAATGTGTTTAATAAAATAAATTTGGTTTTATCGTTGATATTTTTGGGATAAAAATGAAAGAAAAAATACTATGTCTTGGGATTGAATCCAGCTGCGATGAAACATCTGCGGCGGTGGTTGATTCAGACAGAAATATTTTATCGCACGTGATTTATTCACAAGTTCCTGAACATCAAAAATATGGTGGCGTTGTACCAGAATTAGCTGCACGTGCACATATTTTAGCAATAGATGAAGTTATAAATAAAACATTATCTGATGCTGGTAAAACTATTTCGGACATTGATGTAATTGCAGCTACTGCTGGACCTGGTTTAATTGGTGGGGTTTTGGTTGGTTGGATGTCGGCTGTTGGTATTGCGCAAAGCACTGGCAAGCCATTAGTTGCAGTCAATCATCTAGAAGGACACGCATTGGTACCACGTTTGCGTGGTGCATCAGCTGGGGATAATAAAACAGAATCTATCAGTGTTCCATTTCCTTACCTATTGGTTTTGGCCAGTGGTGGTCACACTATGATTTTACTAGTTAGTGGTGTTGGGAAATATGAGTTGATTGGTCAGACGCTTGACGACAGTGCCGGTGAGGCATTCGATAAAGTATCAAAAATGCTGGGTCTGGGATATCCTGGTGGACCAATTGTTGATACACGTGCACAATCTGGTAATAAAAAAGCATTTAATTTCCCACGTCCACTTTGTGATAAACCTGGGTGTGATTTTTCTTTTTCTGGAATAAAAACGGCCGCCAGAACATTTTTGGCAAAATACACAACACCATACACTGATGAATTTATAAATGATTTTTGTGCATCTTTTCAGGCATCAGTGGTAGATTGTATAATAAATCGTTTGGGTAATGCATTAAATGATGAACGCGTTATAAATTCTGCACCAAAAACTTTGGTCGTTGCTGGTGGTGTAGCCAAGAATTCTGCAATTCGCAGTTCAATGGAAAAAATGGCAAGCGACAATGGAATGATTTTTGCAGCACCACCGTTGAATTTATGCACTGATAATGGTGCTATGATTGCATGGGCTGGAATTGAAAACTATTTGGTGGGCAAAGTTGTTACGGGCCCTGTTGCACCCCGCCCCCGCTGGCCATTGACAGAATTATAATTTGAAATTTTAATTTGGTTTGATATAGTTGAATTAATGGTAAATAAATTAGAATCTTATAACGAAGCAACTAAGGAATTAGTAATCTTAGCAGAAGATTACGAAATTCCAAAATTTGGTAAATATTCACTTCCAGAAATTGTTCAAGCATTACGAGAATCATTTAAATATAAATTAACCTATAAAAAGGTTTTCGGTGATGTTATAGAAACAGAATGTAATCCATCAACAGGTTTTTGCCTTATAAGTAGTTACTATATTTATAATTCGACCGGTGGCAAAGATACTTGGACAATAATGAAAAATCCAGTGCATTGGTGGTTGGAACATAATATAATTAGTGGACCTTTTGATATAACATATGACCAATTTAATAATATAAGTTTTCCTTATCGTATAAAATCGAAAGAATTACGTATACCAGATAACAAAATCTGGACAAAGGATATATATGAAAAAGCCATGATTTTGGGTAAATGTGCAGGACTTGAATAAATGATACAAAAACCAGAACCTTTTGTTAAACCAGATATGATCTTCAGCGTGTCTGATGCGTCTGCTCTGTTAAAGGGTGTTGTTGAAACTGCTTTCCCAGTCATAAAAATTCGCGGTGAATTATCACAAATCACGCGCGCCAGCAGTGGTCATACTTATATGACTATTAAGGATTCTGGTGCCGCAATTTCTGTTATTGTTTGGCGTGGAACCCCGGTATCTTTCAAATTAGAAGAAGGCTTAGAGGTAATAATAACCGGTAAATTTACAACCTATCCTGCTCGCAGTAATTATCAATTGATTGCAAATGAAATTGAAATGGCTGGTGCTGGTGCAATTCTTAAAATGCTGGAAGAACGCAAAAGAAAATTGTCAGCCGAAGGATTGTTTGATGCGGCACGTAAGAAGCCTCTTCCGCATTTACCACAAACAATTGGTGTTGTGACCAGTCCGACCGGTGCAGCATTCCAAGATATTCAAAATCGTCTGCGTGAACGTTTTCCCGTTCATATTTTATTATATCCTGCAACCGTCCAGGGTAATACAGCCGCAGCCGAGGTTGCAGCCGGTATAGAATATTTTAATAAAATGCAAAACGTTGATGTAATCATTGTCGCGCGCGGTGGTGGTTCATTGGAAGATTTGCTACCTTTTTCCGAGGAAATTGTTGTTCGTGCAGCAGCGGCCAGTAAAATTCCATTGGTGTCCGGTGTTGGTCACGAACCTGATTGGATGTTGATTGACTTTGCTGCGGACGTTCGTGCGGCTACGCCAACTATGGCAGCTGAAATAGTTGTTCCGACCAAGCTGTCACTGATTCAGGAAATAACAAATTTTTCACACAGATTGTCGGCCAGCTTTGCATCGCGTATTGTAAATGCCAAGCAACGTATTGAATCTATAATTGTAAAAAGCCCGAAACAAATCGTAATGGAACAAATGCAACGTTTGGACGATTTAACACGTACTATGAATATAATTGCAAATGGTAAATTGGTGACAACCAAACAACAGATACAATCAGTTTCCAGTTTTCCAAATATTTTACAAAACAGAATGATTAGTTTAAACCAGGCTGTAAATCATTTGGGACAGATGCTTAATTCTTTGTCTTATAAAAATGTGTTGCAGCGCGGATATGCAATTGTCCGTAGTGATAATAAAATTATTTCACACGTAGCCGATTTTCACACCCCTGCTGAAATTGAATTCAGTGATGGTGTTGTGAATGTTTAAAATAAATTATCTACCTAGTAATTGATTATAAATAAAATCAGGAATTATATTTAATTCTTGGTCTAAAACAGATCTGATATAAAGAGTTTCATCTTTATACTCTGGGCCGGAGCTGGGCTCTAACACTGAAGATACCGTATAGATTAGTTTGTTTTGTAGTTTTAATTTTTTTGCAGCAATACAAACAATAGAAGAGGAATCCAAACCACCACTTAGT
>ENA-UOWO01003886-UOWO01003886.1-activated-sludge-metagenome-genome-assembly--contig:-NODE-3886-length-16920-cov-5.373436_pt1 | contig 16920 bp, 21 predicted proteins | sample MGYA00238148_ERZ761564 | MGnify/ENA primary metagenome ERZ761564 (study PRJEB28885, sample SAMN05720194) | activated sludge metagenome | isolation source: Anaerobic digester | place: USA...
TATTTTGATCATAAGCAATAAAATCTTTAGGTAATAAACCTCGATTAATCATCATCGAAGGCTGTTGAATGGGAATTGAACGAAAAATCATTTTCATGATTCTATCATTACTTATTGGAAACTTTTTTTCGCCAATCTTCTGACCAATTTGATCAATCAAAATACATTGTGAACCAACAACGACAACATTTTTATTCTTTTTTAAGAATTTTAATTGTTTGTCAATTCTCTCAGGATGCATCAAGTCATCAGCATCCATACGAGCTACATAATTACTTTTGATCATTGATAAAGCTAAATTGGCAGCTCCAGCCACTCCACGATGCTTACCATTTCTATAAACTTTAATTCTTTTATCTTTTTTAGCAAAATTTAATAAAACCTCATAAGATTGATCAGTTGACCAATCATCAATAGCAAACAATTCCCAATTTTGATATGTTTGAGACTTAATGCTTTCTAATGTCTTACTGAGATATTCCTCAGCATTATAAACAGGCATTAGAATTGAAACTAATGTTTTTTCTTTTACAGCTTTCATATTTTAAAAAACAAGAAACCTTAAACTCACAATCTTTAATATTATGAACTTAAGGTTTCCCGCGAGCTTTTGAAGACTCGCGGGAATTGGAGGGTCGAGGACGGTTATTTGCCGCCCTCCCAGACTGGGGGGACAGCGTCAGCAGGACATCCGTAGTGAGCGGCTTGTTCTGCCACCCGCTGTTCGACGAGGACTTTCGTCCAGCCATCGGGGTCGCTAGAAGGCAAAGTATAAATTTCATATCTGCCATCCAAAATTTCGAAATTTTCGTACCACCCAGAAGGCAATACAACCATTTCACAACCCTCACCTTCGATGGAGTTCTCACCCCAAGAAAGGTTCCAGCCGAACACAATGCCAATTTGGTCAGCATTTACGCCAATGTCGAACAATCCGGGGTCTTTTTCACCCGCCGGATCTTCACCAGCGTCAAACAACACCGGATTGACCAGTGCGTTCGGAGTTGCAACTGGCACTACGCTTGTAGCACCAACCGTTGGCTCAGGAGCCAGGGCTTGAACTGTTGCAGCTACCGAAGTAGCAATTGCATCGGGAGTGGCTGTTACCACCCACGCTGTCTGCGTAGGTGCGACGGTACCTGCAGGCGCTTGCGCACCACTGCAGGCGGCGAGCAAGCTCGCCAAAACCAATACGAATACGAACAACGTAACTTTACGCATGAGATTCTTCTCCTTTATGCGTTGAGTATTCCACTAAGCGTTAGTGGTCACCGACTCGTCCTTTGCCTTTCGGCACGAAGGACCAGCTTTTTTAGAAACCATTTATAAAATGCACAATAAGTCACAAATGATTTCCACAAAAGCTGGACCTAAATGCTTCAGGCATTTTCCTCCAATTGTTAAGGTGCACTTTTGTCTGATTTTAATCGCCAATTGTAGAGCAAATCTACTCAAGCAATTCCTCTTTCAAAAGTTCCTTTTTCTACTCTTTCGAGCAGAAAGGAGGCTTCTGACAACTTATCGTCTATTCGGAATGGTGAATAAACAAGTGGTCAGAAACCTTTTTTCTGCCAAAAAATGTTAAGACAGGTTTTGCTGTCAGTTAAATGAGGAAAAATCAAATTGTGTAATTTTTAGTTAAGCCATTCCTCACATAACTAATACAAAGTATATCATTATAAGTCATTTTTGTCAATGTTATGGGATAGTTTTAAGCTCTTTAAAAAAACAAAAACCCCGCCTACAAAATCTGTAAAGCGGGGTTTAAATTTCAAAATTTAAAAATTATTTTTTAACAATAGCTCTAGCTTTTTTCAAAGCCAAAGAACCAAGACCAGCAAAAGCCAATGCCTCAATCACTAGAACTGTGCTTAAATCAAAACCAGTGGCTGGGGTGGTTTTGCTAACAATTTTGCCACTTTCGGTAGCTACGCAGAAACTAGCACTGTCATTATCACTGATAGAATCAATGTGAGAATAGACATGAGCAGAATTAGTAATACAAGTGGTACCTACTGGCAATTCACCTGCATTTTTAAAACGAGCTACAAAGTAAACGGTTACACTTTCATCAGGATTGAGTCCACCTAAACCAAATTTAACTTTATGATCAGTAACTTCAGCACGATAATCCCCTCTGTCACTACTGACATAAATCATATAATCATCTAAGCGATCAAAATCATCATTGATATTAACACTGTCAACTTTGACGTCAGAGGTATTTTGTACACGTAATTTGAATTTAACTTCTTCACCAGGAGCAAAAGAGTAATCTTTGGCATCAATATTATCCCAATATTCATTGGCTTCTGGATTGAAAACTTTTTTATCCAAACTTAAATCACCAGTTTCACAAACTTCACCTCCACCATAAACAGTGTGGCATTCTTTAGCATTGGCTAAGTTCACAAAGAACAAAAAGAAGCCGGTAACTATTAATAAATAAGAGATTGTTTTTTTCATATTAGGTCTCATGAACAAGTATTATATATTTATAATTGTAAATTGTCAATATTATGGGATGTTGTAAGTTTACAAAACAATCGGAGTCGCACTAATAAAAAGTCTTTGCCAAGAAGTGCCTGGAGGCCAACAGGTTTGTAAAAGCAATATGTTTTGATCTTGGCGATCATTGACAAAATTAACTTCGTTTCCTTTAACTACATTTTGTTCGCTCACTTGATAAACAAATTTTTCTTCACCCAAATGCAAAATAATTTGATCACCTACAACCAAATCTTTAATTTGATAAAAAACCGCGTTGAAAGCTTCTACATTCCAGGCTCCATCAGTAGAATGGCCAAAAATATAAATTAGTTTGTTTTCTCCAGGAAAACCTGAGTTTAAAGCGTGAGCTACACCTTCTTCTAAAGCAATTTGATATTCTTTAACTTCATTAGGATTAACATTAGCTTGCACTTTTTCATACAAATTAAGTTTAGGAATTTCAATAAAAAATGGTAATGATTCATAATCTTTAACTGGAGTAATTTCCGCAACAGCACTTTGACCAGCTTCTTTATCTACATTTGAATTTGATTCTTTAGCAAAAATTGGCCAAGAATTATCCAATTGTGCTTTAGTCCAATCAAAAAAAGCAAAGCTATTTTTTTCAGCTTCCTCTGGGAAAACTCTAATGAAGGCAGGAATACTAGTTACTATTTGTTTAAGCTCATTAGTTTTACTTGGTAAATTTTTAACTTGCTCATAAGCAACAAAAGGATTACTAAAAAAAATAAAAAGTAAACTTAAAACAAAAGAAAACAAAGCCAATCTTTTAAGGCTTGTTGCTTTCTTCAAAAGAAATTTAGTAGGAGCTTTTTTGTAAAGCTTAATCCCAGTCTTTTTCTTAAACATTATAGGACATTATAGCGCGAGGAGCGTGAAAAAGCAATTTGACGTAGTTTTCTAAGCAACAAAAAGCTATAACCAAAAAATAAATCACCAGCTAAAGTGCGACTATAAAAAGGCAAAGCCAGTGCATAACAGGTCAGAAATCCTTGCCAATTATGATCATACCAGGCTAAAAATACGCCAAAATTAGAAAGTAGAAAAAAACTAAAAGAAGCCATGGGCAAAAACAACCATTGTTTCCTAAAAAACTTACGAGCTAAAAAAGCGAAAAAAGGATAAGTGGCAAAACCAAGATAAGTCCACAAAAATCCTTGATAAAAGCCGCCTTTGAAAAAATCAAAAGCCACGATAGAAGCAAAATAAAATAAAAGATTGCCACCAAAAAAGCCATAAGCTCCAAGAGGAGAAACATTGGCTGGCAAAAGGCTAAACCTAGAAATGTAAGTTAGGATTGCCCCACTTAAACTAATAAGTGATTTCTTCATATTTAAGTTCGATCTTATCATTTTTTTGTAATTCAATTTGAGCAATGCCAGTTTGAGCGTATTCACCGTTTTGATAAACTGCCCAATAGTTTTTATTGTCTGCCATTAAACCATTTACTCCTTCAATCATAGTTCCAAAGTCATATTCTTTGAGATCTAACTTTACCTGGCTTTCAACTAACTCTAAAGCATTTTGACCAGAGTTAGTAGCGATAAATTGATAATCTTTTTGTAGATTGCTTTCTCCAACCTGAAATTCTAGTTGAGCAGAAGGAGCAACGCTGGGAACAGTCTCTGTTACGCGAGTCTTGTCGTTAAAAAGTGATTCGCGAATTTTGGGTTGACGCAAAAATAACACCCCAACGATCAATAAAAAAAAGGTTAAACTGACAAATTTATTAATATTTTTAGTCATGACTCGTGCTATTCTAATATATAAGGCCACAATGAGCAAACGTCTTAAATCTTATTTTTTCATGATCATTAGCACTATTACTTGGGGAGCTTTTTTACCAATTGTAAAGCTGGGGTTTAATGACTCCAATATTACTCCCTTTCGTTTTCTATTTTATCGTTTTTTCTTAGCAGGAATTTTATCGCTTCCCATCATCACATATTATTGGGGAAAAATTAAACATAAATGGCGAAACATCAAAACAATCATCTTTTTAGAAATAATTGAAACCTCATTGGCTTTAAGTTGCCTATATATTGGTCTTAGTCAAATTAGTGCCCTAGAAGCAAACGTCATTGCTACTAGTGCTCCATTATTTATCATCTTTGGAGGAATTATTTTTCTCAAAGAACGCCAGGATCGTCATGAGTGGCTAGGATTAATTTTTGCTTTCTTTGGCACAATTTTAATTACCCTAGAGCCAATGTGGCATGGTGATAACAGTTTAAAAAATTCACTTGGAGGCAACTTGTTGATCATTGCTCATAATATTTTTAATGCCATTTATTTCTTACTAGCCAAAAAACGTTATCATAAAATTCCTAAATTATTTGTCAGTAGTATTAGTTATTATGTGGGCATTGTTACTTTTGCCATTTTATCAATAGTAGAATTACAATTTAATTTCGGTTTGTGGCGTAGCAATATTATCAATGATTTAAGTTCTTCTATGGTCTGGGGAGTAATAATTTATGGAGCTATTTTTGGTTCAATTATTGGCTTAACTACTTATATTAAAGGCCAAGACGGAATTGAGGCTTCAGAAGCCAGTTTATTCACTTATCTGCAACCAGCAATTTATATTCCACTAGGATATTTTTTACTTCAAGAATCGGCCAGCACACTACAAATCATAGCCTTAATTATCATTATTTGTGGTGTATATCTTGCTAGTCGTCGTCAAAAATAATTTTTAAATCAAGTCACCGCGTAATAGCATCGTATCAACTACTCTTTTAATGGCAGTCATATAAGTAGCCATACGACCATCTACTTGATGTTTCTCTTTAGTACTCCACATTTGAGCAAAAGAGGTTTCCATCAAAGGCTGTAATTTACCAATTACTTCTTGATGAGACCAATAGTAACCTTGTAAATTCTGCACCCATTCAAAATAAGATACTGTTACACCTCCAGCATTAGATAGCACGTCTGGCACAAGAATAATGCCTTTTTTAGCTAGAATTTCATCTGCCTCAGGAGTAATTGGGCCATTGGCCATTTCAATAATTGCTTTGGCTTGAATTTTATCAGCGTTATCTTTATGAATAACATTTTCTAAAGCAGCGGGGACCAAAACATCAACTTTCAATTCTAAAAGTTCTTCATTAGTGATTGCTTTGCCAACCCCAAAATCGCCGTGTGCCTGCTTGTGAGCCAAAGTTTTGGCAATATCTAAACCTTCTTTTGCATAAACACCACCCCTTGAACCAGAGACTGCTACTACCTTATAACCTCGATCAGAAGCGTGTTTAGCAAACCAATAACCAACATTTCCAAAACCTTGAATAGCTATGGTTACTTCTTTTTTGCTTTTGAATTTCATTTTCTCTATTAATTTTTCCAAAACCATTACTCCACCAAGACCAGTGGCTTCATCTCTACCAGCAGAACCACCCATGGCTAGGGGTTTGCCGGTAAAAGTGGCCAATGGATTCTCCTGAATGAGACCTTTTTTACTTAGATTTTTTTGATATTGGTCTACCATCCAGGCCATGATTTCACCAGTAGTATTGACATCTGGAGCTGGTACATCTACCCAAGGACCAATTTTATCCGTTATAAAATCTACATAAGCTCGGCTCAGTTTTTCTAATTCTTTTTTAGAAAGTTCTTTGGGATTAACTACAATTCCACCTTTAGCACCTCCATAAGGGATACCAGTTACAGCACATTTCCAAGTCATCCAAGTAGATAGGGCTTTAACTTCTTGCAAAGAAACATTTTGATGAAAACGGATGCCACCTTTATATGGTCCTCTTGCATCGTTATGTTGAGATCTATAGGCTTGAAATTGTTTTTTTGAACCATCATCCATAGTTATCTCTAATTTGGTTTGATGAACGATATTTGGTTCTTTGAGACGCTTGATAATGGCATCGAAGTTATCCTCTTTGCCAACATATTCGCTACGCAAAAGTTTAGCGACTTTTTCTAATTGAGCAACAGCATTAGCATGAGGATTTGACATAAAAAAAATTCCTTTTCTTTTAAATAATTTTTGATCAATAAGAAATTAAATATACCCCACACGGGTATACAGAGTCAAGCCAGAATTTTCTACTATGATGATGCAGTATAATGAGCGTTATGTTTGGCATTAAAATTCTTTCTAAACTCAATCAAAAAAAATATCGCAGTGAATATGGCTGTTTTATTGTTGAAGGTAAGAAAAGCGTAGCTGATGCCATAGCATCAGGAAAAGAAGTTATTCAGTTGGTTATGACTAGGCAATTCGCGCAAAAGGAAGAAACTTTTGGAAACAAAATAGAAAAATTAATTGTTGATGAAAAAGATTTTGCCAAACTAGCGGAAACCGTAACTCCATCAGGCATCGCCGCAATTGTTAGAATGTCCAATGATAATTTGGAAACTATCAAAAAAAACAGGCTTGTGGCCGTTCTTGAAGACATTCGTGACCCTGGCAACTTGGGTACTATTATTAGAACTGCCGATTGGTTTGGTTTGGATGCCATTTTGCTCATTGGCGGAGCTGATCCTTATCAAGCAAAGGTCGTTCGCTCTAGTATGGGTTCTATTTTTCATCTACCAATAGTAACTAGCCAACATGGCGAAGATGACTTAATCGAATTAAAGAAAGCTGGTTTTAAAATAGTCGTCACTAGACCAGAATTAGCTGATTCTAAAAAAATTGTTAATTTTAGAGATAAAACTGCTATTGTTTTTGGCAATGAATCAAATGGCACTTCCAAAGAAATTGATCAACTTGCCGATCAATCCTTAAGCATTCCCAAATATGGTCAAGCTGAATCACTAAATGTAGCTGTTAGTTTTGGTATTATCATTAATGATTTGACTAAAACTCATTGATTCTTTTCTTTTTTTTCACTTATTTAATTATTTGACACAAACAAAATCATTGCTATAATGAATATGTATTCAATATAAATTATCAAGAAAGGAGGCTATATGCCAAATTTTGATAAAACAGGTCCTCAGGGACAGGGAAAAATGACTGGTAGAGGTCTGGGTCCTTGTGGTGGTGGCCAAGCCAGAGGCTTTGGTCATGGAATGGGTTTTGGAGGTAGATGTCGTGGCTACGGTCGCGGGTTGGGTAGATATTTCGGTTGGAATGCTCCCCAAACCAAAGAAGAAAAAGCTGAAGATCTAAAAGCTTATCAACAATCTTTAAAAGAAGAACTTGAAGATGTTGAAAAAGAACTTGCTTCAATGCAATAATGTTTTTATGCCAAGACCAAAAATACAGTGCCATCTGTGCTTCGATCCTAGTGTTTATTATTTTAAACCACAGGGTGTACCAATGCGTTTTTTGGAAGAAGTAGTGCTCCTAGCTGACGAGCTTGAAGCACTCAAGCTCTACGAAGTTGATGATTTAGCACAAACTGAAGCCTCTAAAAAAATGAATGTTTCGCAACCAACTTTTGCCAGAATTCTAGATCGTGCTAACAAAAAGATAGCTGAAGCTATTATTAAAGGTAAAGCAATTAGAATTGAAAAGAGTTAATTTATCATCGTTATCTAAATCACTAATTTTTGATGTTCAAATAAATTATGCAATTGCCTTTTCTACTTGAAAATCTCAAAAGTAACTATTGTAAGATAGTTTTTATCATTGCTCTGGTTTTTGGATATCTTATTACTCCTCAAAGCATGCGAGGAGGAAATCTTTGGTTTCTTACTATTATCTATATATCATTATTTGCTTTTAGCATAGCCTGCATGGTAAGAGCAATCAAAGAAAAAATTAGCACTACTTTAACTAAGAGTAGTTCTGTCATTAGTTTTATAACTAGTGTTGTTGGGCTCTCCGCACTACAAGTTTGTGGACTTGGAGCACCTATGTGTGGAACAAACATTGGACTTAGCTTACTCTCTGCTATTTTGCCAAATTTTGCTTTGCAGTTCCTCATTAATCACAGCTTAAGTATCGTATTAACAGCAATGCTTCTTCAGTTAATTGGTTTATACAGCATGAAATGCTTTAAAACTAACCATTTACAAGCCTGTGATAAAAACAGAAATCACTAATTCTCTATCTTAAGCAAACTTTTTTTCTTTTATTTAACAAAGTATCTAAATAACCAACCAAACATACTCTTGCTTTGAGTTTCCCCAACAACAGTCTCTTGTAACTGTGTATTTTGTTCTGTTAAAGCTTGAATAGTGGCTTCAATCATCGCAATGTCACTCTGATTAGTTAATTGAGTCTTTAGTTCCATCAATTTTTCAATGCGTAATTGATTCGCTTCAACTTGATCTTCCATGTTTTTTAGAGCTTTATAATCTGGTCCTATCAAAGATTTAATTAAACCTTTACGGCTTCCTATCGTGTCAAGATTAGATTTAACTTGTTCTTGAGCTTTTTTTTGCTCAGAAGCAATTTGTCTCACTTGTTCGCCAATGCCACCTTTCATGGTTTTATTAGCTAACAGTGCTTCAACTTGAGTGGCTACATCACTCATTTTTTCTTTAGCCATTTCACTACGTGGAGATTCATCTTTTACGCCGGTACCAGTTTTTTCTAAATTAGTAGCTTCCTTTGTTTCAATCATTAACTGTGAGTCCTCACCCTGATTTTGAGTTTTAACCTGATTTTGCACTTGAACTGCTGGTTGAGAAGGAGAAGTCGTGGTGACCGCCTGTTGATTGATAACAGAACCCTGACCTGAAGAGCCTGTCATTGCACCACTGCCAGCACCATCATTCTTGGCTGCTTGAACAAAAGTGGTTAGAGACAATAAAATCACAGTAGCTAAAAAGATTGATAGGGATTTGTTTTTCATAATTTTTCACTCCTTTTTTTTATACTAAACTTTTTTTATTAAAAAGTAAAATTTCTTGACTTATTTTGCATCTTGCCCCTATACGTAGGGATCGATAAGTCTTGTCTACTGAATGGAGAATATCTTTGATAAAAACCGCGCATCGGTCCTTGTCTCGACCAAAGATCATTGATGCCTGTTAAATTAATTAAAAAGGCAGCTAAGATAAGAGCAATAATAAAAACACCCGTAATTAATGTAAAATTCTTTTTATACGAAAAGTCATATTTTTTAAGTAAGTAGATTCCAGACACAATTCCACCAATAGCTAATAATAAAACCCACCATGGAAAACTTTCCATCATTAGTTGAAGGCGCCATTCGCCCATTGGGCCATGTTGGCGCAATGAAAAAAAGAGTAAGTTCATTAAAAAAATAGCACCAATACTGCTGGCGACCAATCCAATTATCATCGAGGCTGAACCTAAAACAAAAAACCAACGTGGTTTCATGTTGATAGAGCCAGTAATAATTTTTGTCATTATTGCTTTTTCTAGATTGCGTTCGATTTTTGTTTTATTTTTTATTGTTTTTTTTGACATATTTTTTTCACTAAATGTTTGGCGCGATTAATTCTGGTACCAATGGTTCCAATAGGAAGGCGCAAAATATCGCTTATTTCTTCATAACTTTTTTCTTCTAAGAAATATAGTGTTAATGGTTCTTTATATAGAATTGGTATTTGATTAATACAATTGTGTAGATGAGCCCTCAATTCTTTTTTGATCAGATCATCTTCTAAATCAATGCCACTATCTAGTTCTAAATTCTCTTCAAATAAAGAGTGTTGTTTGTTTTTATAAACGAGATTGATAGCTTGATTATGAACAATGCGATAAAGCCAACTAGAAAACTTCATTTTGGCATTAAAACTATGCAAATTAACATAAGCTTTGATAAAACCCTCTTGGACTGCATCGGTAGCCAAATGTTCATCATTGATTAAATACAGCGCATAGCGCAATAGCTTCTTTTCGTAACGGTGAATAATTTCAGCATAAAAATTTTTGTCTTTATTACGGACAATTTCGACAATTTTTTCATCGCTTAAGTTTTTTAATTCTCGCATTTTTAATTAATAATTATTCTATCATTTTAATAACCAGCTCCCCCGTATCAGGGGAGCTGGTTTGTTTTAAACTTAACGATTCATTCTACCTTGACCATTGCCCTGACCCATCCCTGAGCCATTTTGCTGACCAAGTCCCAATTCTGCTCTGATAGCAGTAGCTTCAGCGGTTTTACCCTCTAAAGATAATTGGTGAGCTTCTGCGAATCTGGCAAAGTTCTCTGCAGTAATTCTGCGGGCCACACCTTTGCCATCCATCAATGCTTTCCAAGCATTGTAGTCTCTATTGGCAAAAGCTTTAGTCATGGCATCATGACGTTCTTGTGTGTAATTTGGACCCTGAACAGTGGGATCGCCTTTATAAGCGAGTACTGTTTGAGGAAGGATTGTGACTGCACCTAATACCAAGGCAGTTGCACCCAAAAGCATAGTTTTTTTATTCATAATCGTCCTCCTTTCAAAAAGGATAATTTTTACTATCTACAAGTAATACAAGAAAGGAAAGATTTTTCTTTCAAGCAGTTTTTTAATCTGAAAAAAGATGTAAAATCAAATTATGAAAATTCAAGTTCTAGGCTCCGGCTGTCCAACCTGTCAAAAGTTACACGAAACAGTTTTAAAAGCTGTTGCTGAACTTAAACTAACAGATCAAGTTGAATATTTATCTGGAAATGAAGGAATTACTAGAATTTTGGAATTAGGTGCGATGAGTAGTCCAGTTTTAGTAATTGATAATCAAATCGTTATGACCGGTTTTAATGGAGATATTGAAAAAGTTAAAACCCTGCTTAAAAACAAGCAATAAAGATGAGTATTTTTACACCTATTCAACAACTTGCTAAGTTAATCACATATCAATGGTTAAACATTTCTGATCATACTTATTTTGGAGATGCGGTTAATTTTTTTATTTACGATGTAATTAAAATTGGTCTGTTAATGTTGCTCATTAATACCATTGTTACGGTCACAGAATACTATTTTCCGATGGAAAAAGTGCGCAATATCTTAACTAAAAGACGGCTCTATGGATTAGATTATTTGGTAGCAGCGTTATTAGGTGTAATTACACCTTTTTGCTCTTGCTCATCAATTCCATTATTTATTGGTTTCATTTCAGCTAAGATTCCCTTGGGTGTAACTTTTGCATTCTTAATTAGTTCGCCTTTAGTAAATGAGGCTTCGCTTTATCTGTTTCCCAGCATTTTTGGATTAGAAGTGACTTTGCTTTATAACGTGGTAGGAATTTTGATTGCCATGTTAGGGGGCATGCTCATTCAAAAAATGAACATGGAAAAATATATTAGACCAGAGTTCTTAAAATTTAAATCAAAAAAACAAATTGAAGCTGAATATAAAAATACTCAAGTACCATTAAAAAAATTGATTCGACTTTGGCAAAACCAAGTCTTGGAAATTACCAAAAAAATCTTCCCTTATATATTGCTTGGCGTGGGAATTGGAGCGCTAATTCACGGCTTTATTCCAGAGTCTTTAGTCGCTAACTATTTATCTAGTAAAGCTTGGTGGGTAGTACCAACGTCAGTTTTATTAGGTACTCCTCTCTACACTAATTCCATTGGCGTGGTGCCAGTCGTTGAAGCCTTAATCAATAAAGGTGTTCCCATGGGCACAGCGCTCGCTTTTATGACGGCTTCCACCACGCTCTCGATTCCTTCTGGCTTGATGTTGGCTAAATTGATGAAAAAGGAACTATTAATAGCTTTCTTTGGCATCACCATTATTGGCATCATTTTTATGGGCTATTTATTTAATTTGATTTTGTAAAAATAAAATCATTCTAAAAAACTTCAAACAATTTGAGTTTGGATTTCATTCCTGAAAGTAATTTGATTGCAGATTTTTTAACTTGGAAATATTTTGCCAATACTTCGATAGTGGCCAAATTAGCCTGGTTATTAATCGCTTTTTGTGCAACATAAACATCAAAATTGTTTGAATTATTTTTGATGATTCTTGGTTTCTTGGAGTTAGGATGAACTGTGACAGAAATTTTCATGACTTAAAAATGCGGAGCAGGTGGGTCTGGAACCCTGCGTCGTTATAACACTATCACCTGCTAGAGGTGATTATACTGGAAATGAGACAAATGAGACACACCTAATAAAGAATTTTCTTTAAGTTTTTTGCATCAAGATTTTGGTAATTTCAGTGATAATAAGGCCACATCTTTTGCATCGTTTCTCTTTTTTAAGTTCTTTAAAATATTTTCTTCTGTTTCAGCAGTCCAATATATTTTTAGTTTATTTTTTGCACGTGTTATTGCAGTATAAAAAATACTATGACTAACCATTTCTTCTATTTCATCAGTAATAACAACTTTAACAGAAGAATATTCCAATCCCTGAGCCTTATGTATAGAAACAGCATAAGCTACTTGAAAAGGAACTATTGCACTTGAAGATTCCTCGTCCTCATCTGTGCTCATATATTTATTAACAACAAAACGAATAATAGAATTATTACTCCTTGAATTATCAAGCAACTCAAATTCATATCCACTCGCTTCAAGCTCATTTATTGGTCTATCAAGCTCAATATCAAATTGAATTTTTTCACCCAAGACTTTTATACCAACTATTTTTCCTTTCAAATTGTTATAAATTAAAGGAAAAAATCTTTTAGATTCGTTAAACAGTATAGGATCGTTAACTTTATAAGTATGAACTCCCCATTGTATGGCAGAATTCTGGTTATTACCTTGTAAGAACCTATTAATATTATTAATCCCATAAAGCCCATCATAGTTTAGACATAAAATAATTTCGTCTTCTTCTGAGTAGTCAAAAATTGAATCATTTAAAGAAACTGAATAATCATTTTTAGTAATATGCTCTAAAATAGTATCATCAATATTTCTAACCCTTTTCCATAGATCTAATAGTTTTTCATTTTGAGTGCGATATGGTTCTGTTAGCTCAAATACAGAAGTTTGTGGAAGAAAAGACCTAGCCATACTAAACCAGTTACCAAATCTTATAGATTCTATTTGAAAGACATCTCCAACCAAAACTAATAGTGAAAAAGACAATTTCTCTAAAACCTTAATCATTTCAGAATTACTCACAGTGCTACATTCATCAATAACTACCAAATCAAATTCCGTCTCTTCATTTCCATCATATAAAAATTTTGCTATTGTCATAAAATTGCAATTCGCTGAGCTCACTCTCCTCTTTAAATTATCAATTGCAGGATTAGTATTGGCTAAATATAGTTTTTTTTGGTTTTTAAACAAATTTGAAACATGATTTATTAATGTGGTTTTTCCAGTCCCAGCGGAACCATATACAAGGGCAACTTCTGAGTTTTCAAACATATGTTTTAGTTTCTCTTTTTTTTCATCGCAATCAATGACATATGCAGATGAATCCAACCATGCTTCAACTGAACTAGAGTAATTCTTTATTCCATTTGATGACAATACTTTAAGCCTTTTGATAATATTTAGCGTATCTTCCTCATATCCTCTTATATAAAAGTGTTTTTTAAAAATTTCTATCTTTGCTTGAGTATGTTTGCTATAAAGTCTTTTGTTATACTGCAAAATTAGATTATCAATATCATCATCCTCAAATCCCTTTACCTCTTTGTTTGATGTATACAAGTGACCATCAATTTCCGTATTGTTCTTTATGTGTCTAGCAAATAGCTCATGTTTTCTATTGGTTGAATCTATGCAATCAAATAGGTCAGAAAGCTTTGGATTGTGATTTATCAAAGACATATAAAATGGCATTTTGTCAAAAGGCAAGCAACTCCAACTTAGTTTTAAACCAGATAATTTAATACAACCGCTATAATTGTATTGTTGCTTTAACACCTTATTATTAAGTCTGTAAAGCAGATACCTTATTACATTGCTTCCTGGTCTTTCATTGATCACTAATTCATGACTTCTATCTAGTGCATTAAAAAATGTGTTGCTTTAGCTTTTTGGATTATTGAGTTTTTTATTTTTTGATAATTTTTATCTGGAAGTTCAATTATCTCTACCAAATTGAAACCGGTCATTTTTAAAAAACTCATTATTTCTCGATATTCTGTTGTATTTCCTTGAATCTTCGTGTGATCTCCAAAAATGTCAGCAAAATGATCAAGCTCACACGGACGAATTGAAACTTCCCATCCATCAATAATTTGAATTGGCATTTTTTTGCCAAAAACTTCTATTAAATCGTTAGTTATTGTGAGCTTGACAGCGTAGTTTTGAGAAATATCTAATTTTGTAAAAGCAATGACTCTATCAAATTTGCTTACTCCATCATTTGCCATTGTAAAAGTAACTTCATAATAAACCTCATGATTAATAAAAAACGGTTTAATCTTTCTGATATAACATCTATCTGTATAGGTACTTACCGTTCTAGTCTCTTTTGATTGATTAATTTTTTCTGATATTTTTTTATAGTATTCTTTCAATGCCGAATCAATTTTTAAAGGAAAATCGTCGATATTCTCTAGTACGTCAATATCGTGAACATGTTTTAAATACAACTTAATTTTTAGTAAAAACTCATAATATTTCAGCATTAACCTTTCTGAATTGTTTTCATCCATAGTGTAATGGGATGCTGTTATTTGCAAAAACTTATGGAATTTAGTCAAGAATCTTAAGTCACCTCTCGTACTCACATGCTCATTTGCTAAACAAATATTGTCATAAGAATCATCGATTTCTCTGCCAATATGAGCACAATATGCTTTCAATGAAGTGTATTCGACAAAATTTCTTAGTTGGGATAAAATATTTTGCGATAATAAACCTCTTTGTGATTCATCGAATACACTGATATTAGAACAAATTGCTTTATTTATAATTTCTATCTTTTCGTCAATTTTGCTCATAATTATTCCTAAATATTTGACCTAACCAATTCAATTTATATCTTAAACATTTCTTTAATTTTTTTATCTAATTCAGACCTCCATTTTTCTAATTCTTCATATGAAGTGTTCTGTTTTATCCAAACTTCATCCGCCTCAACTTCTGGCTTAAAAACACGATCATTAGGCAAATCATCTTTTCTACCCCAATAGTTTTCCGCCCTAATTTCACTAGGAACCATTGGGTTTTCTTCCATAGAATCAACATTACCATCAACTAATTCTTTGTCATAAACAACCCATGAATGATCCCATTCAAATTTGTCCAAATATCTTGCTTTTCCTATCACCACTTTTGCATTTATGTTGAAATATTTGAGTGCATCTTTTAATAATATGGAAAAGTAAATGCACATTTCTGATCTACCACACCAATTTTGATCAACTATTTCAGCCACAATATCGAGCAATTTTTTTCTATCCATATCGCCCATCGCACTTTGTCCTAGTATTAGGTTGTCACTTGGAATAGGTCTAGTATTATTATTCTTTTGTTTCTTTATTTCTTTAATGATTTTAAGTGGATTCTTATCAGTTTCATTGAGTCTTAAGGTGTCAATCGCATGAGCCATTATATTTTTATCAAAATTATAAGCGTTGCTATCATCAATGATATTGACATCGTCAGGTTTACCGAGATGACATTTTTTGTATTTTTTTCCGCTTCCACACCAACAAGAATCATTAACTCTAATTTTTGACATTTTGCTTTTCTTTTTCACAGTATTCTTTTAAAAACTTTTTATTTTCTTCCACTAAAAATACTTCACAATAAGTCTGCCCTTCAGCATTCTTTAAATCTCTGCCAACTAGTTCTCCTTGTCTCCTTAGTTTGCTCACGATTGACGGATGAATTTTGTACTTGTAAGTAATATCGAACTTTGTTAAAAACTCTTTCTCCCAATCATGTGCATCTAACTTTAACATTGGTATAACACCTTTTTTGATATTATTCCAGCAATCTCTACATCTTAAACCATCGGGTCGCCACCAAATATCTTCGCCATCATGATGATCTCGACAGATGGCACAGGTGTAACCTCTGCCGCCATCATTAAGAAAGAAACCTTCTGGCTCATTTTTAAGTCGACGTGTTCTAATCTTTGTTTTTACTTCATATTCAGCATTCATTTTGGCCAACTGCACATAATTATGATTTTCATATTTTGCTCTAAGTTCTGGATCAATTTTTGACTTTGGTTTCTTTGTTTCTTCTCTCCCAAATAATTTAAGTAAATCTTCTTCATTTTCATAACCTTTGAGTCTGCCACTAATAAATCCAAGACGATAACTTAGCTCATCTTTTTTTGCTCGCCAATTAGTTTCTTTAAGAGCGTTTTTAAGTAGATCATGCAAAGCAGTAATACTTTCTAGATCGTGTCTTTTAACAGTATCTTGAATAGTAAAAGGAACCAAGACGTGACGACTAATATCAGGAGCACCAATCGATAATCGAGTAAAGCCACTATCGGTTAATGTTTTATTAAGTAAAGCTTCTAAATCTGTAATTGATAACTTCTTTACTTTCATGAGCTTTTCTTGAGCAGGATTGTCCATCTCAGCAATGATCTCATCATGAATTGCAAAACCTACTTCAATAGCTTGCAAAAGGTCTACATATTC
>ENA-UOWO01003889-UOWO01003889.1-activated-sludge-metagenome-genome-assembly--contig:-NODE-3889-length-16910-cov-5.152477_pt1 | contig 16910 bp, 16 predicted proteins | sample MGYA00238148_ERZ761564 | MGnify/ENA primary metagenome ERZ761564 (study PRJEB28885, sample SAMN05720194) | activated sludge metagenome | isolation source: Anaerobic digester | place: USA...
GCCCCCCACCTGTCCTCCCCCTTGCAGGGGGAGGGACCCTGCCCTGACGCCGCAGCAAAATCTCTGACCTTGCTCGCGCTGATCGGGTTGTCGAACCATGACAATGTGGGCGCGTGTTTCAGGAATGCGGCGGCGTTGGGGGCGGAGGCTGTGCTGCTGGATGGGGAGAGTTGCGATCCGCTTTACCGCAAGTCGATCCGGGTTTCGGCGGGGACGGCGTTGTCGCTGCCGTTTGCGCGGTCGGGCGATGGGGCTTCGATGATTGCGGCGCTGGAGGCGGCGGGCATTGAAGCGTGGGCGTTGAGCCCGAGCGAGGGCGAGCCGCTGCATACGCTGGCGCCGCCGGAGCGGCTGGCGATCGTGCTGGGAGCGGAGGGGCCGGGTCTACCGGCGGAGCTGATGGCGAAGTGCCGGCGCGTGTCGATTGCGATGGCGCCGGGGATCGACAGTCTCAACGTGGCGACGGCGGGCGCGATTGCGTTGTCGCATGTGTTCGCGGCCCGCCATCGGTAGGCGTTACTTCCAGTCGAGCTTGATCGAGCTGACGATGCCATCGAGCGCGGCAAGGTCTGCGTCGTCCATGTAGGACTGGATGAAGACGATCATGCTGTTGTCGTGGCGGGCGGCGAGATAGCGCTGGTTGACCTGGATCGAGGCGCCGGTGGGGCTTGTGCCGTGCATGACGATGTTCATGCGATCGAAGGTCTGGCCGTCGATCTGGACTGACGTGTAGTTGTCATCGACGGTGACGTTGGCGGCGGTCTGTTCGAAGGCTGCGCGCAGATGCGGGAAGTAGTCGCGGCCGGTTTTGACGTCAGGGGCGCCGGCGAGGTCTTCAGCGAGACCGAGAATGCCTGCGCCGCCCTCGCTCGATACCTTGGGATCGGTTTCGAGGAAGCCGAAGATGTTTTCGCTGCGCGCGATCGAAGCGTCGAACTCGGCTTTGGTTTTTGCGTCTGCGTTCGCAGTGGCGCTGTCGCGGCCGATATCCATCAGCTTCTTGGTGACGTCGCTGTCCATCACGAACCAGCCATCAGGCGCGGTGGCCGTGATGCCGTATTTTTTCGCGACGTAGGTGTTGGAGTTGGTTTTTTCGGCGAGGTTTTCAGTGTTCGCGCCCGATGCTGCGGAATTGTCGCCGCAGGCGGACAAGGTCAGTGAAGCGGCCCCAAAGGCGAGCGCGAGCAGTGTTGAGCGAAGCATGATTTGTCCCCAGTCAGTGCTGCTGCGCAGCGAAATGATCCGCAATCAGGGCCGTACTGCAAGCCACAGCGGAGATTGTCGGTGTCTACCTAGCGCGATCCGCGGCGGGAACAAAATCCTATCGACGCTCGCCCTTCCGTGCGTTTGTATGGGCAAGTGGCGGGACCGATACAGACAGGCAGCCAGTAGCCAGCGGAATAGCGGATGCGATTGAACGGGTTTGTAGCGATGTTGGCGGCTGGCGCACTGGCGCTGGGCGGATGTGATCAGCCGGCTGCCGAGGCGCCGGTGGATGCGGCATCGACCGCGCCGATCGAGGTGACGCCGGATAACCCGTCAGGCGCCGATGCGATCACGCCGCAGAACCCGTTCTTTGGCGGCTGGACGATGACGTCGGCCAAGGTGGCGCCGTGGTGGACTGGCAAGGGCGAGGAACCGGCGGCTGATCCGGCGTTTTCGGCCAACATCGTTCTGGGCGCAAACAAAACGTCGGGCCCCGCCTTGCTCGACTGCGACAAGCCGAAATATGCGGTGAATATCATTTCGCCGCGCACCCTGTTCGAGGGTAACCTGCCCGATCCGGGCAAGAACGCGACGGATCTCGGGTTCAAGTCTAGCGAAATTACGTCGCTGAATTTCAGCTGTAGTGAAAATGACAAGGATGTGTCGCTGGACTTCCCTATGATCGATGATGACACGATCATGTTGGGGTTGGACAATGTGATCTACACCTTCAAACGGGCGCGTGGTTGATATGATGAAACTGAAAACCGGACTTCTCGTGGCGGTGATGGGCGTGGGCGTTGCTGCCTGCGGACCGTCCAATGCGCCTGCCGCTGGCGGCGGAGCCGTGGCTCCGGGTGAAGCCGGGTTCACGGGCGAGTGGCATGTGTCGGGTCATATCGTCGGGCCGTGGTTCACGGGGCCGGATTTTGTGCCTGAGGCGGATGCGGATGTGCTGGGGCAGACGCTGACGCTGACGGATGCATCGGCGGCGGGTCCTGCCGCGCTGACGTGCGCGAGCGCTACGTTCGAGGCGAAGACAGTCCCGGCGGAAGGCCTGTTCGAGGGCCGCGTGCCGGAGCGCTATGTGGCGACCGCTTCGCTTGGCGTGGAGCAGGATCAGGTATCGGCTCTGGTGCAGACATGCTCTGAAGCTGGCAAGGCGCCGGTGACGTACAACATGGTCGGCAAGGATCGCATGATCGTGGCGGTGGGCGACATCGTCTATCAATTCGATCGCGGTCCGAAGGCAGCGGCGGAAGCAGCCGCAGCTCCGGCGGCGGCTCCGGCTGCGCCTGCTGCTGATCCGGCAGCGCCCGCGACGGCGCCGGCTGAGCCTGCGCCCGCTGCGCCGCATTGATCAGCGATCCCGGCGCCGGCGGATCACCCGTCCAGTGGCCAGCCTCAAGCCGTTAACGACCCGCTAACCATAGAGGATCATCCGTTAACGGTTGGAGCCTTGTCTGGCTCGGAAGGCTGGGGAGCCTTATGCGCGTCCTCGTGACAGGCGGGTGTGGGTTTGTCGGCGCGGCCGTTGTGCGGCTTGCTGTCGAGCGGGGCGATAACGTCCTGAACCTGGATCGCCGCAGGAAGTCGATCGCTGTTCCGGCGTTGAGCAATGCTGCGCAACATCAAGGTTATGCGCGGCTTGAAGCCGATGTGACTGACCGCGCGATGATCCGTGCGATCATGCGCGAGTTTGCGCCCGAGGCGGTGATCCATCTGGCGGCAAGCAGCGATGACGATCCGAATACGGTGGTGGACGCCGAGATCGGCGGAGCGTTCGCGGTGCTGGAAGCTGCGCGGCAGTATTACGAGCGGCTTGAGGGCGAGAAGCGGGCTCGGTTCCGCATCGTGCATCTTGAGCAGGCAGAGAGCGACATTCCGGCGAAGCTGACGCGGGCACAGGCGGCGCGCAGCGCGGCGGCGGCCCTGTTCGACCGTTGGGCGCGCGCGCATGATCTGCCGCTGGTGACGTGCGTTGCAGGCGAGGCGTTCGGCCCGTGGCAGGCGCAATCATCGTTCATGGCGAGGCTCGTCTCATCGCTGATTTACCAGCAGCCTTTCAAGCTGGAGATGGCTGGCGAAACGGTGCGCGACTGGCTGCCGATCCGGGATCTGGCGGCCGGGCTTCTGCAGGCCGCTGAAGTTGCGCCTGCGCAGTCCCGGTTTGATCTTTCGGTTGGAGCTGAGCGGCGGGACATCGATATTGCCGAGTCCATCTGTTCGCTGCTGGACGAGCGGGCGCCGATGGCGGACGGGACGCTGTGGTCGAGCCTGCTGGTCATCGAAGGCGACGGCGCGCGCGCACCAGCGGGGCCGATGATGGATTCCCGGGAAGCCGAGCTGGAGCTGGGCTGGGAACCGGCAGGGTTCTATATCGGACTGGACCGCCTGCTGACCTGGGCGCTGGCGAGTCATGCGGCGTCGCAGGCTCGCCGCACAACGCAAGCCGCCGAGTAGCTGGCGGCGGAACAAGCCGATCTTCCTCACGCTGGGGTGACTTGGCCGCGCCTTGCAACGGCGCTGGGTGGCGTTACGCTTCTCGCAGCGGGAGCAGAGACTCCCCGAAGACGTCGACGACTCCGGGGAGGAGATCCAATGAGCCATTTCCGCGCGTTCGCGCTTGCGACAGCTATTGCGCTAGGGGCTTCGGCCTGTGCGCCGCGGGCCGGGGAAGCCATTGGGGGCGAGCATGCGTCCGCCGAGGCGGGGGCCGAGCATCCGGGCAAGGCGGTTTACGACCAGTGGTGCGCCTCGTGCCATGACAATGGCGGACAGAGCGGCGCGCCCTCGTTCGAGGCGTTGCGCACCCTGCCCCGCGCGACGGTGAAATACGCGCTCGAGCTTGGCTACATGAAGATCCAGGCGAAGGATGTTCCCAAGCCGGAGCTGGCGCAGCTGATCGACTGGCTGCCGAAGGATGAGGGGTCTGTCGATAGCTGGATCAGCGCGGCGCGGTGCCCGGTGAAAGTGCGTGAGGTGAAGCTGGCGGCGGACCAGACGCGGACGTCGACGACGTTCGGCGTGACGGGAGATGCCAACCGCGCGCAGAGCGCGAAGGAGACGGGGCTGTCGCGCGACCAGATGAAGGATCTGGAAGTCGCGTGGGTGGCCGCCTTCCCGCAGACGCCGACGATGCGGTCTCAGCCGGTGATCGTGGGCGACACGATCTTCATCGCGGCGACGGATGCAGGGCGGCTCTATGCGCTGGATACCAACTCCGGCTGCGTGAAGTGGCACTATGTGTCCGACATGACGCTGCGCTCGTCGCTGACGTTTGCGGAGGCGACGGACAAGTCGCCAGCGGCGATCCTGATGGGGGATGCGGCGGGCTTTGTTCATGCTGTTGATGCTCGGACCGGCAAGAAGCTTTGGGTGAGCGAGGCGCGGCTGAATGATCTCAACCGGATCACGGGCGCGCCTGTGGTGCATGGCGGCAAGGTATTCGCGCCGGTGTCGGCGATCGAAGTGAACTATGCCGGGCAGGACGACTACGAGTGCTGCAAGGGCCAGGGCGCGATCATCACGTTCGATCTCGCGACGGGCAAGAAGCTGTGGACCGGAACGACGATGGAGCCTGCCGCGCCTGTTCGTCTTGGGCGGACGGGGACGCAGCAATGGGGGCCATCTGGCGCGATCATCTGGTCGACGCCGACGATCGATGCGAAGCGCAATGTGATCTATGCGGGCACGGGTGAGAACACTTCGTGGCCGGCGACGGATACGTCTGACGCGATCATCGCCTATGACATGGACACGGGCGAGAAGCGCTGGGTGTTCCAGGCGACGAAGGCGGATATCTGGAACTATGCGTGCGGTCGCCGCTCAGCCAACTGCGACTGGCCGGGCGAGTATCACAGCCCTGACCACGATTTCGGCGCGACCTCGATGCTGATCAAGCGCAGCGATGGTTCGGAGCTGGTGATTGCGGGGCAGAAATCCGGCGTGGTGTGGGCGCTGAACCCGGACAATGGCGCGCTGGTGTGGTCGAACAAGGTCGGGCGCGGCTCAGCCAATGGCGGCGTGCACTGGGGCATGGCGTATGACGGCACGCGCGTGTTCGTGCCGAACAATGACTCGAACCGTCCGGCTGGCCCGGATGAGAACCCGGCGTGGGGGCCGGGCATTCACGCGGTGAATGCGATGAGCGGCGAGATCGAGTGGTCGTACAAGAACAACCTGCGCGATTGCGGGCAGGAAGCTCCGGTGGCGAAGGCGTATGTTCCCGATGCGCAGTGGAAAATCCAGCGCGTGATGGCGCCGGTTCTGCCGCCGCCGCCGCGCGTGACGCCTGCGCCGGTTGTGCCGCGTCCGCCGACTGCTGCTGCAGCCGTGGTGGGTGCGCCTCCGACCGCTCCGGCGGGAGCTGCGGGTGCGGCTGATGTTCCGGTCGCGGCTGCGGCGCCAGCTGCTGCTCCGCCTGCGCGGCCGCAGGTTTGCCGGTTGGGCATGTCGCCTGCCCCGCTGCTGGTGGATGGCGCGGTGGTGACGGGCACGACGCAGGGCATGCTGCGCATCTTCGACGGCAAGAATGGCGACGTGCTGTTCGAGTACATGACCAATCGCGACTTCCCGAACACGGTGAACGGCGTGGAAGGTCATGGCGGCGGTCTGGATAGCGCGCCGTACGTGGCGGGCGATGGCACGCTGTTTGTGCAGTCGGGCTATGCTCGCTTTGGCGAGCCGCCGGGGAATGTGCTGATCGCGTTCAAGCCGAAGAAGGGGTGACGCGCGGGCGAGGCCCGCACAGGCGCTACTTGCCGCCGACCGGCTTGATGAAGACGTGACTCATCTCGCGGAAGCCATGGCGTTCGAAGAAGCTATGGGCGCGCAGGTTGTTCTTGCCGCTTTCGAGGAAAAGCCAGCGGCATTGCCGCTTGGCGGCCTCATCCTCGATCCAGAGCATCATTTTCTGACCAAGGCCTGATGAGCGCTTCTGCGCCGGGACGGCCAGATCCTCAATCACGCCAAACTTCACACGCGGCGTATCTACCCACTGGACGAGCGCCACAGCGATCATGGCGCCCTGATCGTCACGCATGACTGCAAGATGCTGATCTGCATCGATGTCGGCGAGATCTGCGACGAACCGCGTTTCAAGATCATCCGCCCACGTGACGCCATCGACACTCAAGCCGCACTGGACTTCTCCGTGGCTGATGTAAGCTGGGTCCGCCTTGATATTGGCGACGAAGAACTTCGCGGCCGCTTCGCGAACACCGGCATTGGTTTCCCAGGCAATCTTCATCAGGCACCTTTGTTCGGTCTGTCCGGCGAGGCCTCGCCGCCCGGAAATCCAGCCGTCACGGTTCGCGGAGCGGGCTGTTTCCGCGTGGCCCAGAAACCAGGCAGTTTGCCGTATTTCGACGGCCATTCCTTCTCGTATCTCGGAAAGCCGTCACGTTCAGCCTGCTTTCGCAGAGCGACCAAATCCGTTTCGGCGTCTTCGAGCCAACTCGCAACCACCTTGCACGAGTGGAAGCGGGCGACGTGAACAAAGAAGTCGTGTTCCAGCTTGTTGAGCGTTTCGGGATTTGACGATTCGAAGTCGAAATAATCCACCGGGAAGTCGAAGATACCGCGCAACTCCTTCAGGTAGTTCTTGCGGAGCTTGGGCCACATCCACCGGAACGCCCATTCCTGGCAAGTATCATAGTACCAGATCACCCAACTGCCGTAGACCTTGTCCTCGACGATGCCCTCTTCTCGAAAGCGCGTGGCGACCTCGAACATGTTGAGCGTCTTCTCGTAGTATTTCCGCGTTATGCGGATGTCCTCTTCCAGGCGGCGGAACGCTTCCAGGAAGCCGGGAGACGGGTCGATCTCAGACGCGCCCTTTTCTTCGATCTCCGCGTATCGGTTGAGAATTTTCCATTCGAGCGGCGTGAACTTGTCCGGGTCCGGGCGGGCGTCGCGGAAGCGTTCAAGCGTCTTGTTGTTCTGCGCTTCGAACCCGAACAGTTCGTTCGAAGCGAATTCCATGCCTTGGTAGATTTCGGTCTTGCGGAGCTTGTTCGCCCGTCCGGACTGTTTGCGATAGCTGTATAGCGCGAACAGAAAAGCGATGAGCGCGATCGCCGCGCTCCAGTTAAATGATCCGAAGTCCATACCTCGCCCCCCCCAATCGTCAGTTATTTTTCGAACGGATCTCGCATCAGGATGACGTCTTCGCGTTCCGGGCTCGTTGAGAGGAGCGCGACGGGTTTGCCGACGAGTTCTTCGAGGCGGCGGACGTATTTCACGGCTTCGCCGGGGAGTTGGGTCCAGCTGCGGGCGCCGCGGGTGGAGCCTTTCCAGCCTTTGACGGTTTCGTAGATCGGCGTGACATTGGCTTGATCGGTCATGCCTGATGGGAAGTGATTGATGATCTTGTCGCCCAGCTTGTAGTGCGTGCAGATCTGGATTTCGTCGAAGCCGTCGAGGACGTCGAGCTTGGTGAGCGCGAGGCCGGTGACGCCGGAGACGGCGCAGGCCTGGCGCACCATCACGCTGTCGAACCAGCCGCAGCGGCGGGCGCGGCCTGTGTTGGTGCCGAACTCGTGGCCGATCGTGCCGAGACGCTGGCCGATCTCGTTGTCTTGCTCGGTCGGGAACGGTCCGCCGCCGACGCGGGTGGTGTAGGCCTTGGCGAGGCCGAGCACGTAGTTGATCGAGTTGGGGCCTGTGCCCGAGCCGGCTGATGCCTGACCCGAGACAACGTTGGACGAGGTGACGAACGGATAGGTGCCGTGGTCGACGTCGAGCATCACGCCCTGCGCGCCTTCGAACAGGATGCGGCGGCCGAGGCGCACGGCCTGGTCGAGGCGTTCCCATGCGGGTTGGGCGTAGGCGAGGATCTGCGGCGCGATGGCGAGCAGGTCGCGCTTGAGTTGTTCGGCGTCGGGCTCTGGCAGGTTGAGGCCGGCGCGGAGCGGGCGGTGGTGGGCCAGCAGGCGATCGAGCTTGAGATCAAGGGCGGCGGGATCGGCGAGGTCTGCGACGCGGATGGCGCGGCGGCCGACCTTGTCTTCGTAGGCCGGGCCGATGCCGCGGCGGGTGGTGCCGATCTGTGCGCCGGCGGCGGCTTCTTCGCGGGCGGCGTCGATATCCTTGTGCCAGGGCAGGATGAGGACGGCGTTGTCGGCGAGGATGAGATCATCCGGGCCGAGATGGACGCCGGACTGGCCGATCGAGGCAATCTCGTTGAGCAGGTGCCATGGATCAACCACGACGCCGTTGCCGATGATGGAGAGCTTGCCGCCGCGCACGACGCCGGAGGGCAAAAGGTTCAGCTTGAAGACCTTGCCATCGATGACCAGCGTGTGGCCGGCGTTATGGCCGCCCTGGAAGCGTACGATGACGTCTGCCCGGCTGGACAGCCAATCAACGATCTTGCCCTTCCCCTCGTCGCCCCATTGAGCGCCGACAACAACCACGCCTGACATCGGATTCTCCCCGGATATTGGCCGGAATTCTGGCACGAAATCCGGGCGCAAAGGACACGATTGACCCCCTATAGGCAAGCAAGAATGTGCCCCGTCCCGCACCCCTTTCCGTGGGGGGCCAATCGGCCGCAGCCGCCGACGTAAACACCGCCCGGTCAACCTAATCGCAAGGTTTGGGGCCGACCGTGCCGGTATGTTGGGAAACGCCCTGAAACGCTTTCAGAAGAGCCGCTGGAACGCCCCTGTATTGTGGGCGGCGCCGGCGCTGCTTGGCCTTGCCATCGCTCTGGCGCCGCTGGAGGGCGAAGCTGCACCTGCGCGGAAGGGCCTGCCGCCGGCAATTTCGGGAACGGCTTCCGTGATCGATGCGGACACGCTGGAGATCGCCAGGACGCGCATCCGCCTGACGGGCGTGGATGCGCCTGAGTCGGACCAGAAGTGCCGCAATGCGAATGGCCAGTTCATCCGGTGTGGAGCGATTGCCGCCAACGCACTGGATGCGTGGATCAACCGCAATCCGGTGAGCTGCGAGATCGAGGATCGGGACCGCTATGGCCGGTTCATCGGCAAATGCTCTGTGCGCGGCGCCGATGTGCAGGAGTGGCTGGTGGAGAATGGCCATGCCCTCGCCTATCGCATCTATTCGACGGCGTATGTCGAGGCTGAGCTGAAGGCGCGTCAGGCAAAAGCGGGCGTGTGGGCGGGCGAGTTCGTCATGCCGTGGGACTGGCGTCGCGGCCTGCGCCTGGATGGCGAGAAGCCGACCTGGGCGATGATCAGCGGCAGGTTCGCTTCCAGATAATGCGGGCAAGCCTGTGAGCCTGCGCTGATCGGCGCGTGGCTCGCGACACTTCGCGACAACTCCGGCAAAACTCAGCGACGGTTGGCGCGCGTAGCTCCACGCACATTGGCGTGGAGAGTTTCATGCAACGCAGAGGCGTGAGCATCGCTGTTTTGGCGATGGGGTTGATGGCTACGGCTTGTGCGTCGGGGCCGCCGGGTGGACCGGGGGGAGGCCCGGGAGGCGGTATGAGTGGGCCGGGCGGTGGGGCTGGGCCGGGGCGGTTGCAGGAAGCGAAGGTGGCGCGGCCGGTGGCGATCCTGTTCACGAGCATGGATGCAAACCGCGATCTGCTGCTGACGCGCGACGAGCTGGAAGCGGGCATCGAGGTGGAGTTCGCGCGTGCTGACGTGGACCGGAGTGGTGTGATCACCGGCTTCGAGATGATGGACTGGGGCAAGGCTGTGCTGGGCGATGCAGAGGCCCTGCCCGACATGCGGGCGATGGATACCGATCTCAACTACACGGTGACGGCGATCGAGTTTGCGACGGCGTTGCGGCATGAGTTCGAGCGGCTCGACGTGAATGGCGACAAGATTTTGACGCGGGCAGAGTTGCTGATGGACGCGCCGGGACGGATGCAGGGCGGCGGCGATGGCGGTGGCGCGCCGAGTGGTGGCGGGCAGCGTGGCGGGCGCAGCGGCGGCGGCGGCGGTGGTCGCGGTGGTGGCGGCGGTCCTCCGGGCGGTGGAGGCGGCGGAGGCTCGCCTTTCTAGCTGTTTTGCGGGCTTAACCCTGTCTCGCCCTTGACCGACAAGCGGGCTGCGCCGCAAGACATGGCGCATGAGCAAAGCGCTGAAACGCATACTCGTGACGGGTGGGGCCAAGCGGGTTGGCAAGTATCTTGTCGAGCGGTTGTCAGCTGCCGGGCATGGCGTGGTGATCCATGCCAATTCCAATGCAGCTGAAGCAGAGGCGCTGTGTGCGGAACTGCGGGCGCGCAATCCGGATACGTGGGCGATCGCGGCTGATCTTTCCGATCATGCGGCGGCGTGTGCGTTGATCGATCAGGCGAGCCAGCTGGCAGGCGGTCCGTTGTCGGGGCTGGTGAATTCGGCGTCGGTGTTTGACTACGATGTGCCGGGGAAGATGGACATTGCTGCGTTCGACAAGGCGATGGCGGTGAACCTGCGGGCGCCTGCCCTGCTCGCGGAGCGGTTTGCGGCGCAGGCTGATCCGGCGCGCGACAACTGCATCGTCAACATCGTCGACCAGAAGCTGTGGGCGATGAACCCGGATTTCTATTCGTACACGATGAGCAAGGCGGGGCTGCTGGCAGCGACCGACATGATGGCGCGGGCGTTCGCGCCGGCGGTGCGCGTCAATGCGATTGCGCCGGGGTTGTTGTTGCCGAGCCATGATCAGACGCGGGCGGAGTTTGAGGAGGTCGCTTCGCGCAATCCTCTGCAGCGGCCGATTGCGCTCGACAATATCTATGGCGCGCTGGAGTGCCTGCTATCGAACACGGCGCTGACGGCGCAGGTGATGCACGTCGATAACGGGCAGCGGCTGAATGGCGGCGCGCGTGACGTGATGTTCGAGACGCGGTCATGAACCATCCCGAGTTCTACGTGATCTGGCTGAGGCAGATCGAGGCGCAGGCGTCGATCGGCTTCCATGCTTTCGAGCTGGAAAAGCGGCAGAAGGTGTTCGTGTCGGTGGCGCTACTTGTGCCGGGTCCGCCCCCTCGCGGGGACGATGTGGCGGGGGTGCAGGACTATGATTTCGTGCGCGAGGGCGTGTTGAGGCTGGCGGAGACGCGCCATTTCAACCTGCAGGAGACGTTGTGCGCTGAAATCCTTGATCTTTGTGAGGCGCAAACGGGGGTGCTGGGGGCGGTTGTGCAGACCGACAAGCCCGACGTATACCCCGCGACTGCCGGGGTGGCCTGCCGCATGGCGCGGATGGGGTCACAGCTGGCCGGGTTCCCGTGGTGGACCCTGACTGTTTGAGACCCCCGACCTGAGACTGAGACTATGTTCGAGATCAGCGCAACGGCGAGCTTCGAGGCGAGCCATTACATCGAAGCCGAAAAGGGCGCCCCGCACTACAAGCGGGTGCATGGGCATTCGTTTGTCGTGACCGCGGCTGTCGCCTCGCAGCATCCGGATGAGGATGGCTGGGTGATGGACCTCGGCGCGCTGGAAGATCTGCTCAAGCGGACGCTCGCAGAACTCGATCATTCGGTGCTGAACGAGATACCGGGCCTTGAAAAGCCCACCTTTGAGCACATCCTTCTGTGGATCGAAGCAAAGATGAAGGCCGAGGGCGTTACCCCCTCGCGACTCGAGATCGAGCGGCCTACATTGAAGCAAAGGGCGATCTACACGCCCCGATAGAGGAGCGTGCCCATGGCCAAGCCCAGCGAACCCAAGAAACCCGCCGCGAAAGCAGCTCCCGCAAAAGTAGCGCCTGAGAAGGTGGCTCCGGCGAAGGCGACTGCGAAGAGTCCCCCTGCCAAAGACAAGAGCGGCGAGACGCCGGTGAGCTCGAAAGAGACCCCTGCTGCGGCGAAGACCAAGGCCGGCGCCGCCGAAGCGGCAGGCCCCGATCATTCGAGCCAGGCCGAACGCGCCAAGGCGCTGTTCGAGAAGCTTCACGGCGCATCGGCCCAGCGCAATGCAGGCGGCCCGCCGGGCGCCAAGGGCAAGGGCGGCTTTGATCCGCGGCAGACCAGCGGCGGCAAAGGCGGCATGGGCGGCGCCCATAACCAGATGATGCGCCGGACGCAGAGCCGCGGCGGTGGCGGGGGCGGCGGTGGTGGCGGCGGTGGGCAGGTCTAGCCTTATCGCTGAAACGTAGGGTGCATTGAAAATGCACCGCAAACGCCCGTCGCAGTCACGGTGCATCTTCGATGCACCCTACGGTTTTCCATCGTCGTCATTCCTGCGGAAGTTGGGGGCGCAAGCGTCGGTGTGTGCGGCCCCTGGGTTCCCGCTCGCCGCTTCGCGTCGTCGGGAATGACGAGGTTTGATTTTGAAACGTCTCGACTTGTCATCCCGGCCGTACCCCGGAAGCGCGTAGTGCTATCCGGGGGAAGAGCCGGGAACCATTGAGCCATCGTCGCGCTCTCGCAATGGGTCCCGGATAGCGCTGCGCGCTTCCGGGATGACAAGCGGTGGGGCTTACATAGGGCGGGACAAGCCGCCCCTTGGTCCCGACTTACGTCGGGAGGAGCGGAACGAAGAACGTGCACGTGTGGTTGGAGCCCCTGGGTCCCGGCTTATGCCGGGAGGAGCGGGGCGCGAGGAATGCGCGGTGGGGCTTGGTGCATCGTTGATGCACCGTGCGGTTAGCTTTCCACCGCTTCCAGGGCTTCGAGCCATTCGGCTTCGGCGGCGTCGAGTTGGGATTGGAGTTTGGCGCGGCCTTTTAGTTTGGCTTCGGCGTCGGCCTTGTGGGTGAAGGTGTCGGGATCGCCGAGGTCGCGGTCGAGGAGTTCGAGGGCGGCGCGGGCTTTTTCGACTTCTTTTTCGGCCTGCTCGATACGGTGCTTCTGCTTGAAGGACATTTTCGCCTTCGGCTTGGCTTCGACTTTCGGCGCGGCTTTCTTCTCTTCGGCCTTCAGAGCGGCGGCGGCGATCTCGGCGCGGGCGATGGCGTGTTGCTTGTTTTCTTCGGGGCGGTCGGCGGCGAGGACGAGCGCCTTGTAGTCGGCGAGGTCGCCGTCATACGGGTTGGCCTTGCCGTTGTTGACCAGCCAGAGGCGGTCGGCGACGGCTTCGGCGAGATAGGTGTCGTGGGTGATGACCAGCACGGCGCCGTTGAATTCGTTGAGCGCGTAGATGAGCGCTTCGCGGCTATCGATATCCAAGTGGGACGTCGGTTCGTCGAGGATGAGGATGTGCGGTTTCTTGTAGGTGGTGAGGCCCATCAGGAGACGCACCTTCTCGCCGCCTGAGAGCTTGTCGACTTTCGTTTCGCACTTCTCGTGGCCGAAGCCGAACTGGGCGGCGAGCGCACGCACCTGCGCCTGGCCGGCGTTGGGGATCAGGTCTTTCACGTGATCGAGCACGGTTTCGCCGGCGCGCAGTTCGTCGAGCTGATCCTGGCTGAAATAGCCGATGCGCAGGTTCTTCGAGGCGCGGCGGACGCCCTGCAGCAGCGGGAGCTTCTGGGCGATGGATTTGACCAGCGTGGTCTTGCCCTGCCCGTTGGCGCCGACGATGGCGATACGGTCGTCGAAGTCGAGACGGAGCGAGACGCGGTCGAGAACCGGGTGGCCCTCGGCATAGCCCATATCGACCTTGTCGAGTTCGAGGATGGGAGAGGCCAGCTCTTCGACTTCGTAGAACTTGAACGGCGTCGTGCGTTCAGCCAGCGGCACGGTGATGACCGTCATCTTCTCCAGCATCTTCATGCGGGACTGGGCCTGAGCAGCCTTGGAGGCTTTGGCTTTGAAGCGGTCGATGAAGGATTGCATGTGCGCGCGTTGCACATCCTGCTTTTCCTTCTGGGCGGCGAGGTGCTGCGTGCGTTCGGCGCGGCGTTGCAGGTAGGTGTCGTAGCCGCCGACCTGCAGGACGAGCTTGGTGTTTTCCAACGCGAGGATGTGTGTGACGGAGCGGTTGAGCAGGTCGCGGTCGTGGCTGACGATGACGACGGTGTGCGGATATTTGCGCAGGTAGGTTTCGAGCCAGGCGGCGCCTTCGAGATCGAGATAGTTGGTCGGTTCGTCCAGCATCAGCAGGTCGGGCTGGGCGAAGAGGACGCCGCCGAGGGCGGCGCGCATGCGCCAGCCGCCCGAGAATTCCTTGCAGGCGCGCGAGAGGTCGTTCTGGGTGAAGCCGAGGCCGACGAGGATTTCGGCGGCGCGGGCTTCGCCCGACCATGCGTCGATGTCGGCGAGGCGTTCGTGGATCTCGCCGATGCGGTCCGGGTCTTCGCAGGTGTCGGACTCGCGCATCAGGCTGGCGCGTTCGGTGTCGGCTTCCAGAACCACATCAAGAAGCGTCATGTCGTTGGCGGGAACTTCCTGCAGGACGTAGCCCATCTTGGCGCCGCGGTTGATGCGGACCGTGCCATCGCCATTGCCCTCGCCCTTGGCGAGTTCCTCACGGATGATGCGCAGCAGGGTGGATTTGCCCGTGCCGTTGCGGCCGACGAGGCCGACTTTCCAGCCGTCCGAAATCTGGGCGGAGGCGCCTTCGAACAGGGCCCGGCCATCGATGCGGAATGTCAGGTCGTTGATGTGGAGCATAGGGGCGGTGTCGTGTTCTTTGGGGGGAGGTTTTGCGGGCTCTATGGCGGGTTCGCCGCGCCGCGTCAAACACGGGACGGTTATTGCGGGAATGGTTGGTAAACTGCGGTGTTTCGGGACCGGATCGAGCGGCTATTGCGGGGGTTCGACGTGGCCGCCGAAGCCGAAGCGCATTGCCGACAGGAGCTTGTCGCCGAAGGTGGCGTCCTGGCGGCTGCGGAAGCGGGCGAACAGGGCGGCCGAGAGGACGTTGGCCGGGACAGCTTCTTCAATCGCCGCCTCGATCGTCCACCGCCCTTCGCCTGAGTCCGCGACATTCCCCTGGAAGCCATCCAGCTTGTGATCGCTCGCCAGCGCGCTGGCGCAGAGATCGAGCAGCCAGGACGAGACCACGCTGCCACGCCGCCAGACCTCGGCGACGTCTGGCAGGTTGATGTCGAAGCGTTCGTTTTCGGGCAGGCCCGGCGAGGCCTTATTGCGGAGGATGTCAAAGCCTTCGGCATAGGCCTGCATCAGGCCGTACTCGATGCCGTTGTGAACCATCTTCACGAAGTGGCCTGCGCCTGCAGGGCCGGCATGGATATAGCCGCGTGTGGCACGCTCATCGAGGCCGTCACGTCCCGGGGTCAGTGCAATGCTGCCGGCGCCGGGCGCGAGCGTTGCGAAGATCGGGTCGAGGTAGTCGACAGTCGCCTTGTCGCCACCGATCATCATGCAGTAGCCACGCTGCAGCCCCCATACACCGCCGGACGTGCCGACATCGATATAGCGCCGTCCCTTGGCTGCGATTGTCGCGGCGCGACGGATGTCGTCCTTGTAGAAGGTGTTGCCGCCATCGATGATGATATCGCCTGGCTCTGCGATCTCGCTGAGTTCGTTGATGGCGCGCTCAGTCACATCACCCGCCGGCAGCATCACCCAGAAGATCCGCGGCGCCGTCATCTGCGCGGCCACGTCCTTCAGCGACGTCGCCGGTATCGCTCCCTCGCTGGCTAGCGCCGCGACCGGTTCCGGGCTGCGATTGAATACCACGACCTCATGCCCGCCGCGCATCAAGCGTCGGGCGATATTTGCGCCCATGCGGCCAAGTCCGATCATCGCCAGGCGCATCGTTGTGTTTCTCCGGTTCGGGGACGGGATGTTTGTAGCGGAAACGCGCTAACCGGTCGATCCGCGGGCAGCCCGCACCTGCCTCACCGCCAGGCACAGATCACCCGAGGATTCCAGCGGATTTTTGCTACAGGCGGGCTTGCAGGTTGCTATCGGCGGAGGGATGGTCCGCCCGCGCCGGACACCCTGCCCGCCGGCCACCCTTTCTCAGGCTGGCTGATGGCGCTTACCGAAAAAACCAAGGCGAAGCCCAAGCATAAAGATCCGATGAGTTCGGAGACCTGGCGGCATGCAGCGCTTGTGGCTGTGCTGGCCTGGGCGGGCGTGGGCGCGGACAGTCTTTCCTCGGCCAACTATGGCCCGGAGGAGGCGTACAAGTCTCTGCACCTGTCAGGGCATGAGCCGCTGGTGATGTGGCTGGCGCTGATCACGGCGCTGACCGTGGTGGTGATCTCGCTGGCCTATGTGCAGATCATCCGGCTGTTTCCGAACGGGGGCGGCGGGTACAAGGCGGCGACCAAGCTGGTGCATCCTTATGCGGGGCTGCTGTCTGGCTCTGCGCTGATTGTCGATTATTCGCTGACGATTGCGATTTCGATCGCGGCGGCGGCGGATGCGATGTTCAGCCTTGCGCCGAGCCTGATCCCGTTCAAGCCGTATGCACTGGCGGCGGCGCTGGGCTTTTTGCTTTTCATCAACCTGCGGGGTGTGCGGGAGTCGGTGCTGGTGCTGGCGCCGATCTTCTTCGGCTTCCTGGCTGTGCACGTGATCCTGATCGGGTTCGGCCTGTTTGCGCAGAGCGACAGGCTGGTGGAAGCCGTGGTGGATGCCGAGCGGCATATTGAAAGCGTCACAAACGAGAGCGGGATCTGGGCGCTGATTGCGATCATCGCGACGGCTTATGCGGCGGGGGCCGGGACCTATACGGGGATCGAGTCGCTGTCCGAGAATGCGCACACCTTGAAGCCTCCGCGGGCGCAGACGGGGGCGCGGGCGATGGCTCTGATTGCGCTGTCGCTGGGGCTGCTCGCGGGCGGGATCATGCTGCTCTACACGGTGTGGCTGCCAGAGCTGCAGGAAGGCAAGACGCTGAACGCCGTGGTGTTCGAGGCGACTGTGCTGAAGC
>ENA-UOWO01003893-UOWO01003893.1-activated-sludge-metagenome-genome-assembly--contig:-NODE-3893-length-16899-cov-9.821776_pt1 | contig 16899 bp, 5 predicted proteins | sample MGYA00238148_ERZ761564 | MGnify/ENA primary metagenome ERZ761564 (study PRJEB28885, sample SAMN05720194) | activated sludge metagenome | isolation source: Anaerobic digester | place: USA...
GATTGTGAGCGTGACCGGCCTGCCCTATATCAATGGGGTGATCAACAATGTTTACTTCAAAGAAGACCTGACGATGAACAAGCAGGTCAAGTACTCGGGATCGGGCAACGATCCGAGGCTGATCATTCAGAACCTGATCGAGCTGAAGGGATCCAATGTGTTAACGAACTTCTATGAATCAAAAGTCCCTGGGTGGGCTATCCCGCACGTTAAAAAAGAGGGCCTACTATCCATGACTGGCCCCCTGGATATTGGCCTGTACGAAGCCCCCCGGGAGCTTTTGATCAACATAACCGCCAACGAGACCTTCACAGGCGCCGTGGTGTCGAACATCCAGTTCACCCTTTGCTGGGATGAAAGCAATGCAGAGGCGGGCCGGTTGATAGCCGGATACCAGGGCGACTTCCTGCTCGAACCCCAGGGAGATCCCGTAAAGTTCGCCGGGAAGATGTACCAGGTGTTTGCCACAGTCGAACCGGTGGCTTTGCCCGATCCGCTGAACAGCGGCGAGCAGGTGACCGTGCTGCGGTTTGCCAACAGTGATGCGGCGCCCGTTGCAGCCAATGGACTGGCCATAGCCGACAATGCCTGGACGCTGGCCAACAACGGCGGATATTATATCGCTGTCTGGGGTGCCGGCCAGACCGGCCGTATCGTGACCGGAGCACTGGGCACAGACCAGCCCGGCGATTCCGGGCCGGTGGTCCGTATCTATCCTAATCCAACGGCGACCGGCTGGATCTACCTAACGACAAATCCGGCGGTTTCCGGAAACCTGGCCGTCAGGCTGACCGATCTGACCGGCAGGCAGCTCCGTCAGAGCCAGTGGAGTGTAAAATCAGGGACGGCCAATGCCATGACTTTCGACCTGGAAGGTCTGAGCCATGGAGCTTATCTGCTGAATATCAACGGCGAATCCTTCAGCTTCTCCGAAAGGATCATTATCCGGTAGCCCCCCGGACCGGGTAACAGACCTGCCTCTCTTAGCCCGCTGCAGGCGATTATTCTGCAGCGGGCGACGGAGGGGTATCTGAATCTGTGCACTGACACAAACCAATTAAATAACAACATTTTCAAATCTCAAAAAACAAAAAATTATGAAAAGAAGATTACTGGTAATGCTAATTTTCGGTTTAGCATTGAGTAGTGTCTGGTCGCAAACGACCCGATACGTAAACCCCGACGGCAACTGCGGAGGCAGCACTCCCTGTTACACGACCATCCAGGCTGCCATTAATGCATCTGTTGATGGAGACATCATAATGATTTCTGCGGGAACCTTCACAGAAACGCTGAATGTAGGTAAATCGCTGACTTTCATCGGATCCGGGCCGGTATCCAATCCGACCACGATCATTACATCGACAGCCAATCCCATGATCCAGTTATCAGTCACCAATAAAAATTTCACCTTTCAGAACCTGATCATTGAAGGGAATGTGACAAATAACGGTATTTGGGCCGGTGGCTCCATCAACATTAATTCACTGACATTAAAAGATTTCATCGGAAGAAATTGCCAGGTGGCACTTTACCTGGCAGAATACTGGCCCGGTGATGATCCTCTGACCACCACAGTCAGCAGTTTAAGCTTTGATAATGTCACTATGACAAACAATAAATTCATCGGCGTCTATATCGGGAAAACAGTACTGTCAGGGACAGTGACCAATTCGACGTTTACCGGTAATGGATATTCGGATGAATTACCAGCTAGCTGGCAAAAAACCGGCCTGCAATTTGTAAACTTTGATGAAGCATCGGTACCTCATGTAGTGGTCACAAATTCCACTTTTTCCAATAACGGAACAGGCGCTTCCAATATCGAAAGGACGGGGCTCATCATCTATACAGCCTACAATGCGCTCAGTGCCAATGAGATCATGACTGTATCCGGCTGCACCTTTACCAATCATCCTCAATATGCAGTGAGGATAAAGAATGGGTATAATGTAGGAAATACAGCAACCGTAAATGGAACTTTCACGAATAACTACCTGGATATCTGGTTTAATAATATAATCGGGACCACCACATCCACTACTCTTGTTAGAAATACATTTTTGGGGACCAGGACTGTTGGTCCGGGTCCTACTTATGATTACAACACGATCCAGGCCGCCATCAATGCCGCCGCAGCCGGAGATATCGTCAGGGTTTCTGACGGCACCTACAATGAAAACGTGACCGTTAACAAGAATATCAGCCTGTTATCGGTCAACGGTGCGGCTGTAACCACTATCGACGGGTTGAATTCCGGCGGTGAACTGGGAACGGTTTACCTGACGGCAGGAAGGGATGGCGTGACCATTGGGGATACCGGCCAGGGCTTTACCATCAAAGGAATTGACGGTACACCCGGACTTGAAAAAGCGGCAATTTATCTCCAGGGTGCCCAAACCAATATCACCATTGAAGGAAACATCATTGAAGCAAGAGGTGACGCCGGCTTACAAGGTGAGTACAATGCTGCCAACGACAACATCATCATCCATAATAACCAGTTCACCGGACAGACCTTTACAGGAGCTAATCCCGCGGGGGTTGGGTTTGCTGCTCAATTTGACCTGCCGAATGTTCCCAGGCAACTGGTTGTATTTGGCGGCGGATCAGGCACCACAAACACCCAGAACATCAATTTCACCAATAACACTGTATCAGGGATTGCCGGAGGGATGAGCATTACGGATAATAGCGGCAATCCTATCCCACCCACACCCCAGGGCAACACGATGGTCACACTTGACCTGGTGGGCACCAATTCCATCATGTGGAATACATTCAGCGGAACCACCACAAGGTACGCAGAAGCATTGAGGGCAAGAGGAGCCGGCACCTACACTATCACAGGGAATAACTTCAATGGCAGCTATCCTGCGAATATTACTGCGGGCACGACAGTAGCCGCAACTGGTATTGCCCGCATTGCGGATGCCTGGATGAACAATACTTTTCTGAAAGGTGTGGTACTTCAGGACAACTTCTCGAATGTCAAGATCAACAATATTCCAACCTCAATCCAGTCTTGCATTGATCAGGCAGGTTCGACCGATATCGTCAGAATAAAATCCGGGACGTATATCGAGCAGGTATACATAAACAAGAATGACATCAATATCTTCGGAAGCGGCAAGGACAATACGTTTATCAAGTGCCCCGCCACACTGGCACTCGCTACGCCTGGCGGGAAGAAACCTGTCGTCTATTTCGATGCTTGTACAGGGACAACGCTGGGCCTTGTTACCGTCGACGGGGATGGCAAGGGCAATGCAAATAACTCCTTTGTCGGTGTCGGTTTTTGGAACTCAGGCGGTGGATTGAGCAGCGTGGATGTCATTGGCGTCAGGGATACGCCATTTTCGGGAGCCCAGCATGGTGTTGGAGTTTATGCCTACAACAATACCGGCGGACCGTATTCAATGTATTTAGAAAATGTTTCGGTTTCCGATTTCCAGAAGAACGCATTTGCCCTGAGCGGCAATGGTTTGAGTGTTACGCTGAATGGTATAACGGTTACCGGCGCCGGCTCCACCTCGGTCACGGCTCAAAACGGCATCCAGATCGGATATGGAGCAACCGGATCTGTGACCAACAGCAGCGTGACAGGCATCCACTATATCGACAATATTCCGCCTGTCGACTGGACGGCAACGGCCATCCTCCTTTACGATGCAGGAAATATTGACATTTCCTCAACAACTGTTTCCAATTCTCAGACCAATATTTACTTTATTGATGGTTCCGGAAGCTTAAACAACTGCACTGTCAATAATCCTGTGGCTGATATTTGGGCAAATGGCGTGGATATTTATGCTTCCAGTGCCAAAGGCCGTTCAGATACGGGATTAAGAAATGCCATTCAGCCGTTCATAGAAGATTACAAGGGTACAGGCACGAGGACGGCAGCTACCTTAACCATCAACAACAGCACCATTACCGGAATAGATTATGCCGGCAATTACGGGGTAGGCACGTATGCTGAAGGCACAATAAATATGACGGTGACGAACAGCGCCGTGACCGGATGGGATTATGCCATCTCTTCTTATGAAGCCGGAGGTATTGTCAATGCCATTGTCAATGATAATGATCTTTCGGATAATACTGTCGGTTATTATTATAACGGAACGACTTTGCAGGATGCCGAAGACAACTGGTGGGGCCATTCTTCGGGCCCGCTGGATGCTTCCGATGATGCCGGCGGACTTTACAATCCGCTGGGTGAAGGAGGTGAAGTGTCGGATTATGTCGATTATGATCCCTGGTATGCCGATGCAGCCCAGACTTACCAGGCTACAACAGAACAGACAAACATCCTGAACGAAGACCAGGGCGTTTATTACTACACTATCCAGGATGCCATTAACGGAGCCGATATCGGCGATGTGCTCGAAATTACCGGCACCCACAACGTGAAGAACATCGTGGTCAACAAAGGGCTGAAGATCGCGGCAGCCGCCGGCGGAGCCAAATTCAACGGGCTCGACGGCACGCGCAGCGGAACCGGATTTACCATCAACACCACCGAACCGGTCGTATTTGAAGGGGCTACCTTCGAAAATTATGACCTGGCCATCGACTTTGTTGCCTTCGGCTCAGCCAGGATCGATGATTGCAAATTCCTTAACTGTGTGGCGGCTGTCAATAACCAGACTACCACCACCATCGATGCGGACACCAACTACTGGGGGCATGCGACAGGGCCGCTGGATGCCAGCCCGGCCGGATTGTACAATCCTTATGGCCAGGGCAGCACGGTGACCGACTATGTCGATTACCAGCCCTGGTTCAACAGCGAAGATATTGACGTATTGCCCGTCGATATTGCGGTTTATAATCCCTCATGCGGTCATATTGAGATCAGGGTAACTCCGAACAGCAATATGAACGGTCAGCTTACTACGGCTTTGTTCGCCGTGAAATGGCTGAATGCAAGCTATCCCGGTCCGGCAATTCTGACCAACGTCACTTCAGCTTACAATATGGACTTCCAGTATTATGAAACCGTCGGAGCGGCCAGGTATGCCGTATTCGGACTGGAGACCAATGCCCTGGTCAACTGGACTGCCGGCACCGAGTATGTTTTCGTGGAATTTGACGTCGAGCAGAATCAACCGGAAGGCACGGTCAGCGACTTTGAAATCGCCAACGATGCCTGGGCCGCAGCCAACAATGCGCTCTATTACATGGAGTTCTGGGGTTCGGACTACACCGGTTACATCAACGGTTTTGCCGATGATGTCTACCTGGCCGACTGCGACCTGCAACTCCACCTCAAGGCATTCCTCCAGGGACCTTACAACACCACGACCAACGAAATGAAAACGGATCTGAACGCTTTCATTCCGCTGAACCAGCCCTTTAACGTCGCACCGTGGAATTATAACGGAGGTGAAACCATCGCTGCTGTTCCCGCCAATATGGTCGACTGGGTCCTGGTTGAACTCAGGTCGGCGGCCGACGGCGCCCCGGCAGCCAGAAAAGCGGCATTGCTGTTCAAGGACGGTACGGTGAAAAGCCATGTGGACTCGTTCTTCGATGTCTATTTCACTGGTGATTTCATGCCCAATGCCGACTACTTTGTCGTTCTGACCGCGCGTAACCATATGCCCGTCATGTCGGCGGCTGTGGTAAACATTCCCAATGCCGGCGACCGTTACGATTTCTCGAACATGACCGGTTATCCCTCCTACGGCGGGCCAACCGCACAGGTACTGCTCGAGCCGGGTGTCAATGGGATGATCTCGGGGGATGTCAATAAAGACGGTAAGCTGATCTACAGCGGTACCAACAACGACCGCGACCCGATCCTGGCCAAAATCGTCACCGTCACCAGTGATCCTTACATCAACGGCGTGATCCAGGGCTATTACCAGGAAGACCTGACCATGAACTCGTGGGTGAAATACAGCGGCTCGGCCAACGACCAGCGGCTCATCATCCTCAACATCATCGAACTGACCGGCATGTACAATCTCAATGAACAATACAACACGGTTGTTCCGGGAGCTGTTGTGAAATCCGGTTACAGTAATCCGGGCACAGGCCCTGTCGATATCAAGCTGGTTGAGAACGAAAACAGCCTGGATGTCGAGGTGACGACCAAAGCTGACTTTACCGACAGCTATGTCACCAATATCCAGTTCACCCTATCATGGGACGGTAACAACCCCATGATGGACGCGATTGTGGATGATTATGTGACCGATTACAAACTGGAACCGCAGGGAACCGTTGCTGAAAATAACGGCCGTCACTACCTGACATTCGTTATGGCCGAAGCGGTCCTGTTGCCCGACGAATTCAGGCAGGGCGACAAGCTCACGGTGCTCAGCTTCGACAAGTCCAGCTTTGCCGGACAGGTCACCAAATCGACCCTGGCCAACGACAATTACACCTTGCAGACCAATGGTGATTACTACATCTCGATCATCGGCACAGACCAGACGGGTGTAGTGACAGCAGGCGTTACCGGAGTCCCGGATCTATCCGCTGGCAACAGTATGCTCCAGGTGTACCCGAATCCGGCGAGCCAGGGGTTTGTCAATATCGCCTTCATGCCCGAAACGGATGAGACTGTGACCATCACCCTGACCGATGTCAGTTCGCGGACTGTCGGTGTGCAGAATATGCAGGTGAGCAAAGGGATTCCGGTTGTTAAGAAGGTCGATATCAGCGGTTTATCCGGAGGGATTTACTTCATTAACGTGAAAGGAAATCAAATCATTAAAACCGGTAAAGTTGAAATCCGGTAATTTCAAAATGGTTAGTATTGTTCAGCGTGATACGAAGGAGAAGTGATCTTCGGGTCACTTCTCCGGAAACACGCTCATGCAAAACATGCTGATTCAATTCTTATCTAAACTAAAGGAAAAGTAAAATGAAGATGAAGAGGGCCAGGACAATTTGCATTCTGATAACATCGATTAGTTGCTTTTTCCACAACCCGGGCCGGCCAGCCGAAGTAATACCCGCAACCGACCATCCGTCGCGGCTGGCGCCGGGCCCGGTCATGTTGTGCAATTCGCAAAGCGTCAACTTGTTTGTGGATGACGACTATACGCCGGCAACGCCGGGATATGGAACCACTCATTTTTCAGCTATAAATGATGCCCTGCTGGCTGCCGGTGATAATGACCTGATCAACCTGTACGATGGGATCTACGCGGAGGTTATCACCATCTCTTCTGCTGTCGCGCTGGCCGCCATCCCCGGCGAAAATCCGGTTCTTGACGGTACCGGGATGCCGGGGACAACGGCTGTGACCGTTGCGGTTCCCGGTGTGTCGATGGATGGTTTGACCATCCGGAATTATGATTACGGCATTGTTCTGACCGGAACAGGCACTGCGGAGATCGTGAACTGCAGGATCTGCGATAACCTGGTTAACGGCATACAGAACCAGAATGCGGACGTTGATTGCGTAGCCGGAAATTGCTGGTGGGGCGCGCCTTCCGGGCCGTCAGACTACTCAGATGACCGGGGAACCGGGGGACTTTACAATCCCGGCGGACTCGGCAACCCGGTGTCGGATCATGTGCTGTATTATCCCTGGTCGGTGAATGAAGAGTTCACCCAGTTGCCCGTCGAATTTGGCATTTTCAACACGGCCTGCGGAGCGCTGGAGGTGCGCCTCAAGCCTTTATCCGGCATCAACAGTACCCTCACCATGCTGACTTTTACCGTCAGGTGGGCCGGTGATCCGGTGGCCCTTGAAACTATCAGCTCTCCCGGGTTTAATCTCGAACTGGTCAACCTGGCCATAGGTTCCGGCGGGTTCAATTACGCCGTGTTTGGTTCCGATGGGTTCGTGCCGGTTGAATTTTTTCCCGGTGAAGCGATCCCGGTTCTCACCTTTTCGCTTGATGGCAACGGCAGCGGATTCAGTGATTTCGAAATTGCCACAGACTCCTGGACTGTCGCCAACAACGCCAATCCCTACCTGGAACTCATGGGGACCGACTATTCCGGAGCCGTATATCATGACGCCCCTGATGTTTACATGGATGATTGCGAAAATGCCGAATTCCAGGCGAGCGTTTTGCTCGACGGGCCCTACGACAGCCTGACGAACCTGATGCGAACGGATATCCAATCGTTCATCCCGCTGAATCAGCCGTATAACTTTCTTCCGTGGATGTACACGGGCAGCGAGTCGCTGACGGCCATCCCGGCCGGTATGGTGGATTGGGTATTGGTAGAGCTGAGATCGACGCCTGCAGGACCGCCTGCCGACAGAAGCGCCGGCATTTTGATGAACGACGGAAAGATACTGGATACCGGCCTTGACGGATCCATCCGGTTCGACGGCATAGTGCCCTCATCGCCTTATTATGTTGTGATCCATCACCGCAATCATCTCCCGGTGATGAGCCGGGATCCTGTTATAATACCCAATCCCCTGCTTTTCGATTTTTCCGATACGCTCAATTTTCCTCCTTACGGCACCGGGAAAAAAGCCCTGGTAAGTCTGGAAAACGGCGTCAGCGGGATGATACCGGGCGATATCAATAACGATGGCAGGCTGAAATACAGCGGGCCCGCCAATGACCGCGGGCTGATCATGAATCTGATCTATTACGTGACCGGTGAGCCGGTTATTACCCAAACCATTGAAGGCTATTACAAAGAAGACCTGACCATGAACCGGATCGTGAAATACAGCGGTCCGAACAACGACGCGCGGGAGATCATCCTGAGCCTGGTGGAACTGACCGGCTCAACGGCGCTGAACTCCGTATTTCAATGTGTGGTTCCAGGCAGCACGATGGCTGCTCCGGGCCGGCAGCCGGTTCCGCCGGCCAGCGGCATGTCGTCGCAATACGCCGATATCGGCATCTTTGAACATACCGGCCCGGATGAGCTGGTTATCCGGATCCGCCCGGATCATGATATTCCCGGATACGGGCTGACCAACATCCAGTTTACCCTGCGCTGGCCCGAAACCAGCAGCGTTTACCAATTATGGCCCTCTGCCAGCCCGGTCAATTCAACCTTCAATATCCAGCCCCAGGGCCCCGTGACACTCGACAACGGCTATTATCACCAGATATTTGCCGCAGCGAATAACACCATCCTGAACTGGACCCAGGACACCGAATACCCGGTCCTGGTTCTGAAATATTTATACTCGACAGAAGACTGCACCGGCTTTGAGATTACCGAAGATGCCTGGACCGTCGCCAATAACGGGACATATTATTTCGAAGTGATCGGGCAGAACCGGACGGGAATCCTGTATCAACCGGAGGTTCAGATCCTCTCAGAAGGCGGATCGGTCAACGGCTCCGGGGAGATCTGCCTGGGCTCCTCCACCGGTATCATGATCCTGGCAAGCTTCAGCGGCGATGTGGCAAGATGGCAGAGAAGCACCAACGGCGGCGGAACCTGGAGCGACATCCCCGGCACATCCGGCATAACATCTTATAGCGAAACACCGCCGGAAGAAGGCTCTTACATGTACCGGGCCGAAGTCGTCAAATTCGGCTGTTCGGCTGACTTTTCAGCGCCTGCTACCATTGACGTCAAGGGAGATGCCATCTGGACAGGCAATACCGACAGCAACTGGAACGATCCCTCCAATTGGAACGTTTGCGGCGTACCGACCATCTCCAAGGATGTCATCATCCCCGATGTATCGCCAAAACCATTCCCGGTGGTAAACGTAACTGCTTACTGCAAGTCGATCCGAATCCAATCCGGTGCAACGTTGACGGTCAGCCTGACCGGTTCGGTCATCATCGGAAACAATACGCCTTAATCATTACATAAATTATTATTAAGATGAAATCTAAAGGGCCAGTTTATTTATTCATCTTTCTGCTGCTGATCTCCCATAAAAGCCTTACCGGGCAGGATAAGATCGATATCGGAATTTTTGAATCGCCCGTGCAGGACACGCTGGTGCTGAAATGCCGGCCGAACTACACTATCCCGGCGGGATATTACATCACCAACATCGTGTTTACCATAAAATGGCCGGAAACGAGCCCCGTTACCCAGCTCCAGAATATTGTTTCCACCGTTAACTCCTACTACCAGATCACGCCTCAGCAATTTTCCGTCAATGGAGGATACCGGTACCAGGTTTACTCGATGGTCGGGGCGAAAAATGTTACCTGGAGCGCCAACCAGGAATACCCGGTACTTGAGATCCGGGTGAATTATCCGGGAGGGTGCACCAACCTTGAGATTGCCAATGATTCCTATACCAATTTCGTTTTGAACGGAGCTTATTATATTTCGATAACCGGTTCGAATAAAACGGGAATCCGGTATCAGCCATCGGTCAGCCTGATCTCGCAAGGAGGCGTGGTAACGCCGGATGAATCCCTATGCCTCGGCAGCAGTACTTCCGTGATGGTCTTATCGGGCTATTCGGGAAATATCCTGATGTGGCAGAAGAAACACGATTCCTTTGGCTGGATCAATATTTCAGGAACGGCGGGGATGTGGGAATATTTCACCACGCCCGATTCATCGGGAACATACCGCTACAGGGCCGTGGTAAAAAGGGGGAGCTGCGATACGGCCTATTCGACGGCCAATGTAGTTGGCGTGGCGGCAAACTCCGTCTGGACGGGCAGCGCCGACACATTGTGGCATAATCCTTCGAACTGGAATGCCTGCGGAGTGCCCGCAGCCAGCCGGGATGTCGAAATTCCGGCCGTGGCCGGTGGATTATATCCGGCCATTACGGCGCCCGGCGTTTGCAAATCCTTGCTGATCCGATCGGGAGCCACATTGAAATTAAAAGGTTCAGGGAGCCTGGACATCGACGGTACACTGGTAAAATAATTCGCATAGCAATCTTTTCCGGCCAAACAGACACTTAATATGAATTCCTGTAAAGTTATATCGTTCCTGGCAGTCACCTGCCTGATCACACTGCCGTCGTTTTCGCAGCAGGAAGAGATCGATGCGGGCATTTTTTCCGGCATGACCGCCGATACCCTTATTTTAAAGGCTAAACCCTCATTCACCCTTTCCGGTCAATCCCTGACCAATGCACAGATAACGGTCAAATGGAGCCAGAACAGCCCGGTGACCTCCCTGCAATGGAATTACAGTCCGATCGGATTGTTCCCGCAGGGCCAGACGGAAATTTCGGAAGGATACCGGTACCAGGTTTACGGTTCTTTCGGCGGTTCGGGGATCAACTGGGTGGCCGGACAGGAATATGTTATCCTGAAACTGGTCACCAATTCACCGTCGGGCTCCTGTACCGAGTTCCTGATTGCGCAGGATGACTGGACACAAAACAACAATGGCGATTATTACATGGAAGTTCTGGGAGAGGATAAGACGGGCCTTCTCTATGAGCCTTCGGTCAATTTTGGATCGGTCGGCGGAAATATTGTGAGCGATTCGGCGCTCTATCTCGGCAACAGCACGGGGATCATGGAGCTGACCGGTTACAGCGGGGATATCGTCTACTGGGAAAGAAGCATTAACGACGGCGCCTGGGATATCCTTCCCGGCACTGCAGGACAGGCTCAGTTCGAAGATGTACCCACGATCGAAGGAACCTGGTCGTACCGGGTAAAGGTGGAGAAGCCGGGCTGCCAGCCGGTTTACTCAGCACCGGGCGATATCACCGTGGAATTGCTCGCTATTTGGACCGGTGCTGTCAACAACTCCTGGGATGACCCGGGGAACTGGAACGTCGCGGGAGTGCCGGATGAAAACCTCGATGGCCTGGTCCCGCAGACAGAGACCGGGATGTATCCTGTGATCAATGGTTATGAAAATGGCAAAAACCTGCTGATCGGTCCCGGCGCATCCCTGATCCTCTCAAAAGAAGGAGCTTTGACCTTGTCGGGATATCTTAAAAATGACGGCCTGTTCTCAATGGAGTCCGACACCGGGGCAAGCGCTTCATTACTGGATAACGGCATCTCCGGTACAGGGGTGTTTGTCAGTTCCGTAATTTATACCCCTGGTTTACATCATCAAATTTCATCCCCGGTAATCCATTCTGCAAAAAATGCATTCGGGAATACGGACCTGTTTGAATGGAACGAGCCGCAGAATGAATATATCCCGGTGCCGGATGATGACGATACACTTGAAGTATTAAAAGGGTACCTTGCCATAAATAATGATCAGGTAATGAATCCGGCGGTTTTTGAAGGGACCGGCCTGTTTTCCGGCATTTACTCTGCAGATTTCACCAATAACGGCGCCGGAAACGGACACGCCGGCGGTTTTAACCTCGCCGGAAATCCGTATCCTTCGGCCATGAACTGGAATGATGCGGAGAATGTGACTCTGTCGCAGGTTGATCCGGCCCTGTACGTTTTGAATGGCGAGGCCGGCAATTTCGGTACGTTTATTCGCGGCGACCATGCCAGTTCCACATTGGGTATCGACAGCATTATCGGCACCCACCAGGGTTTTTTTGTGCATGTAAATCATGCTTCCGATTCCGGATCTCTGACGGTGAACAATGGGGCAAGATTTCACAACCCTCAGCCTTTGCGGGCGGCAACGGCAGCACGCTCTGATGATCCTGTCCTGAAATTAAAAGTATCCGGGCCTGAAGGTTCATTCAGAGATGAAATCATTGTAAGATTTCACTCGGAAGCATCGGAATACTTTGACATTCAATATGATGCCTATGATCTGGAAGGGTTCCAAAATGCCCCGCAGGTATTCACCCGGTGTGCCGATACCCTGAGACTGGCTGTCAATACTTATCCTTCGCTGGATGCCAACCGGTCTGTTGTAATGGGTTTTCAATCCGGTGAAGCCGGAGAGTTTACCCTCGCGGTACAGGAACTGCTTAATTTTGGCACGGATACGCTGGTATTTGTGGAAGATCTGATCCTTGACACGACATTCCGGGTTACCGAATCATTCCAATATGTTTTTGAGGGAACACCGTCCGACCCGGTCGACCGGTTCAGGCTTCACTTTATTGTGGATCCTGTTTTTGAAGATGAAGGAAGTGGTCTTCCTGAGATTTCCATAACATTAGCAGGGCAGATAATGCGGGTTAATTTCGGTGGAGAGTCGCAGTGTGGTTATTTTGAATTGTTTGACCTGACCGGAAAACGACTGATGAGCCAGAGGGTAACAGGGCCGGTTGCTATGATCCATTTCCCGCTGGAAAGTGGCATGTATATAATCCGCATTAATATTCAAAAAGCTGTTCTTGTCAAAAAAATCATAGCTTGCTTTTGAAATCCTGACCGGTACGGATGATTTCAATCTGGGTAAAATGTATTTATCTTTACAGAAAAAAACATGCTTACCCTCATATTCAGGTTTCGTTTCCTGATCCTTCTGCCGTTCCTTGGCGGGATGGTGGTTGTGAACGGGCAGAACGCACCCGTCACAACAGCCGCCACGATTGGCGGGGCGAATCCGGGGAATATCAGCGTTCCGGTTACCGTGACCGGATTCACCGGCATCAGCGCAATTTCCCTCTCGATAGAATACGACTACGCGGTGATGCATTTTACGGGCGCGACGCCGAATCCGGCCCTGCCCTCCTTCCCGACCGGTGAAATCGACCTGGGAACGGGTATCCGGAGGATCAGCCTGGGGTGGTTCGGCCCATCGACCAGCCTGGCCGACGGTAGTGCGATCATCACGCTTCATTTCACCTATATCGGGGGCATAACCGGCCTGGACTGGTACGACAACGGCCCCTCCTGCGAATATGCCGACGCCAATTACACCGTTCTCAACGATATCCCCCAGGAGGATTTCTACATCGATGGCCATGTTTGCGGGATCATCGGAACACCGGGGCCGGTATCGGGGCCGGATTCCCTCTGCGCGGGCCAGACAGGTATTGTTTACAGCATATCGCCTGTGCCGAATGCCACGGAATATACCTGGACCGTCCCTGAAAATGTGATCATCATCAGCGGGCAGAATACGACCTCTGTTTTCGTCGAATTCCTGATCAATGCCACGTCGGGTAATATCGGTGTCATCACCGGCAATCCCTGCGGTACAGGCCCTTCGGCCGTAAAGCCCGTCACGGTGAACCCAGTGCCTGTCGCCAATGCCGGCAACGATACGACCATCAATTACGGCACTTCGATCACTCTGCATGCCGCTCCGGGCGGCAACGGCAGTTATGCTTACCACTGGGCGCCGGAAGAGCTGCTGGTCGATCCGGATGTCCAAAACCCACAGACGGTTATTCTTACCGAAACCAGTATGTTTACGCTTCATGTGACGAATCTCGCCACCCTTTGCGAGGAGTCGGACATGCTTTTTGTGACGATCACCGGCGGGCCGTTGAGCGCCAATCCGACAGCTACGCCGCCCCTGATCTGCCGTTACTCTTCTTCGTGGCTTTTTTCCAATGCCGGTGGCGGTTCGGGCAACTACAACTACCTGTGGACCTGCGTCCCGCCGTGCGATCCGCCCTGGAGCTCCACCGAAGCCAATCCGTTTGTGGCGCCCGATGTATCACAACGCTATCACCTGACCGTGAACGACGGCTTTACAACCATTGAGGATTCGGTGTTCGTAGCCGTAGCAGAGCTTCCGACAAGCACACTCACCGGCGGGGATACCTTATGCGGGCCCGGGACTTTTACCACCCTGCAGGTTGATCTGACGGGAACCCCACCCTGGTTTTTCACCTATTCGTTCGGGAACACGACCGTTTTTGTGAATGATGTATTGGAAACACCGTATTACATCACAACAGGTGATCCCGGCGACTATATGATATCATTGGTTGAGGATGCCAACTGCATTGGGATAACTTACGGGACGGCCATGGTCAGGGCATTTCCCATCCCGGCGAAGCCGGAAATAACCGTTTACGGAACAGAACTGATCTCCAGTTCCTGCTGCGGCAACCAGTGGTATAAAAACGGCGTCCTCATCCCCGGTGCCGGCGGTCAGACCTACCAGGTGACCCAGAACGGGGAATATTTTGTGATCGTGACGCTGAACAGCTGCAGCTCCGAACCATCGGACACAGTCGACATGATCGTCGGGATACCGGAATACCTCAGCCCAAAACTTGAAATCTTCCCGAATCCTTCAAAAGGCCTTATCACTATCAATACCGGTCAACAGGTTGATGAAACCGCAGCCCTGGAGCTGTATTCATCCTCCGGATATCTTATCAAAAAGAATCTCCTTGCCGTCACCCACAAAGGCACTGTAACCATTGATATTTCAAGCTTCCCGGAAGGCTTATATTTCATCATTCTGAAAACCTCTACCCGAATCAGTTCAGGCAAACTGATAAAAGACTGATTCTAACCACATATTCTTGGAATTAACGGACCACCATTATTTCCGCACACGTGTGCGGTTTTTTTGGGGGCAGGAATTCTCCCAAATATTTTCCACTATTCACGATTCATTCTTCACTCATATAATCTACTGATATACTGTTGAATACAAAACTTCCCCTATCCCTCTCTTCATTTTGGCACTCCCTTTGCCAATGCGGCGTCGACTAATGATGTGTTTCGCGCTGACGATTGAAAGAAATACATTCGACTGATTTAGCTGACATTACTCCTTCAACACTAACGACACGATTGTGCTTTGAAGGATTTTTTTTAACCACCACCTGATAGATCCCCCCGGCTATTATCGTCCGGCCTTATGGCTGGCATTGTAAAGAGAAGTTATCACATAACTAAACATAAAAAACTACACCATGAAACGAATGCTTCTCTTCTCAGCATGTTTGTTTTGCTGTATCATCATCAGCAATGGACAGAACATTGGATTCAACGACAACAACTCCGATCCGCACGCTTCGGCGATAGTGGATATTTACTCGACCAGCAAAGGAATGCTTATCCCCAGGGTCAGCCTCGACAGTACGCTGCTGGCAACCCCGGTAACCAACCCCGCGACCAGTCTTTTGGTTTACAACACCGCTGCTGTTCATGATGTCATTCCCGGTTATTATTACTGGGATGGCGCCAAATGGAACCGGCTGGAAACTTCTTCTGACCAAGAAATCTATTTTGATCCGGTGACCAAATCTGCTGATGCTACACTGCTGAAGACCGAAACCCTGGTCCTGGCTTCAGGGAACATCTCTCTGACCCTGCCTACCATATCCGAATCAGATAACGGACTGAAGATCATTGTAAAACATGTAGGTCTGCATACGGATCTGATTAAAATAAAACCTTCCGCCGGGCAAAAGATCGATGCCAACGACAGTATCATGCTCACCCGGTGGAATGGCAAAGCTTTCCTTGCTTATAACGGCAACTGGTTCCTTGAAACCAAGGACTCCCGTGCGGATAACCTCCTAGATGTAAGCGCAACCGGCAGCTTCACAACGATTGAAGAGGTTGTGGAATTTCTGGATGCACACATGTGCCGGCCAGTGGTGGTGCGCCTGGGTGCCGGCGAATATGACCTGGACGAGACTATTACCATCGACCTGCCTTTTCCGGTGACATTCCAGGGCCTGTCGTTCGGTGCAACCATTATTAATTGTCCTTCGGGAGATACGGCTTTTAACCTGAAATCGGAGTGTTATTTTAAAATGCTTACCATGTATGGCGGAGAAACCCCGGGAGTTGGTATTGATTTAAGCGGTGAAGATGTTTACTATGAAATTAAGGACGGTTATCTCTATGGTTTTTCAAAAGGAATAGTTATATCAAATGCTGCTGATATCTGGCTTTTTGAAGTGGACTTTGACTCATGCACCGTAGCCGGTGTGGAGATTGCAGCGCCCGATACCGCTAAAGTAGTGTTCAGGACTTCCGAATGCGACTATTACAACTGTGATATCGCCAACAACCTGGTGTCGGCGGGTGAAGCAACCGAGATATCCATCCTGAGTTCAACATTTTACAATTTTACTATTGATCAGATCGGCATTAATTATCTCCCTCCCGTCGATAACAACAATTTCCGGTTTGCCTCGATGATCATCCAGAATAA
>ENA-UOWO01003894-UOWO01003894.1-activated-sludge-metagenome-genome-assembly--contig:-NODE-3894-length-16898-cov-11.429377_pt1 | contig 16898 bp, 14 predicted proteins | sample MGYA00238148_ERZ761564 | MGnify/ENA primary metagenome ERZ761564 (study PRJEB28885, sample SAMN05720194) | activated sludge metagenome | isolation source: Anaerobic digester | place: USA...
GCGATGCCCTTGGCCTTGAGCTTGGGCACCATCTTCTTGAGGTCGGCGTAGGTCTTGGGCGGCTTGAAGCCGTTATCGGCCAGGAGCTTCGTGTTCACGTACATCACCGAGGTGTAGGTGAAGGACTGGGGCAGCATGGCCATGTAGCCGCCGAGCTGGTTGGCCGGATTGGTGGCGGACGCCGAGAAATCCTTGAGATAGGCGGCTCCGAGGAGCTGGTTCAGGTCCTTGGCCAGCTTCTTCTCGTGGATCACCGCGGAACGTGCGCCCGGCCAGACGTAGAACACGTCGGGCATGGTGCCGGCTGCCGCGTAGGCCTGGAGCTTCTGGTGGTAGGGGTCGTTGAACAGCACCTCGATATTGAGGGTGATGTCGGGATTGGCGGCCTGGAAATCCTGCCAGATCTTGACGTCCTCCGGGTAGCCGGCCTGGTCGGCCTGCTGGTAGTTCATGACGGTCAGCGTCACCTTCTCCTGGGCGAAACCGCCGACGGCCGCGACCGCGATCAATAGGATCGCCGCGATCATTCTCTTCATTCTAGCCTCCTTGATAACGGGCCCGCGGCCCGCCTCAGAAACCGTTCTATATCGACCCCTACGGGGACGTTCACATGGTATGCCCGCTCGGCGGATCGGCGCCGAGCCCCGGGAGCAGCCGCTCCGTTACCAGTCGGTCGAAGATCATGCCGGCCGCGCCGTACGCGACGGCCTTACCGCCGAGACTCGAGTAGCGGATGTCCACGTCCTTCGGGGCCGGATACATCCAGTTCTCCTCGAGCCTGAGCCTGAGCGCGCCGGGCAGATCCACGTTCAGAGCCTCGATGTCGCCGCCTATGTAGACGCGGTCGAAGTCCATCGTGTTGACGAGCATCGCCATGTTCCTGGCCAGCTCGTCGGCGGTCCTCCCGAGGGCGTCGACGTCGGTATCGAGCCTGGACAGCTCGTCCTCGCGGAGCGAGAACTGCAGCTCGCCCGGACCGTCGCAGAACACGCTGCGGAACTCGCCGGCGTTACCGTGCACGCCCGCGTGCACCTTGCCGCCGAGCACGATGCCGAAGCCCACGCCGACGCCGCCTCGCAGGCTCAGGGCCAGAGGCCTCCGATACTCGACGAGCGCGAACAGGAAATCGCGCGGCTCGTCGCCGCGGTTGAACGCCAGCTCGCCCCAGGCGCAGCAGTTCGCGTCGTTCTCGACGGAACACGGCACCGTGAGCCTCGAGGCGACCGCCTTGCCGAAATCTATGGGCCTGGTGATGCCAATCGGAACGGAATAGCGGATTCGGCCCTTCTTCGAGTCGACCAGGCCGCCGATGCCTACGCCGACGCCGAGCAGGTCGTCCGCGCAGCCGAATTCGGCGGTTGTCTCGGCTACGATGCGCAACACGTTCTCGGCGAAATTGCCCTCCGTGATGTCGAGGCGGCCTCGCCTTTCCCCGAGGATCTCGCCCGACAGGTCGACCACGACGGCCACGTACATGCCGAGCTGAACCTCTATGCCGATCACGCGGCCGAACTTCCGGTTGATCACGAGCTGGATGGGCCGACGACCGCCCTTGACCGACGACTCGCCCTCCTCGGTCTCGAGGATCAGGCCGAGGTCTATGAGGTGGTTGACCTGGTTGGTGACGGTGGATTTATCGAGGCCCAGCGCGCCGGCCAGCTCGATACGGCTGATGCCTGGCTTACGCCATACGGACCTGAAAACCCTCGCGGCCGTCCTCGGAACCGTTCCAGTCGCCACCGCTCCTCCTCCAGCGCCTCACAATATAAGTTGGTTGATCTAACCAACCAATCATGCTATACCATGAGTTCAGATAACCGTCAACATCGTTTTTATTGCATCGACTAAAAACCCTGAACGGAGGAGACGATGGTACGAATCGATCTGGCCGGAACCTGGAGGCTCGAGCGCCTGTCCGATCACAGCGTACGGCCGATGGCGGCTCCCGGCGACATCATGTCGGCCCTCGTCGCCTCGGGGGAGATACCCGACCCGTACTACGACCGCGAGGAGCTCGGCCTCCAATGGATAGGACGCGAGGATTGGCGGCTGTACCGAAGCTTCGACGCGACGGAGAGGCTCCTTAAGCGACGACGCGTCCGCCTCGAGATAGACAGCGTCGATACGATAGCCGAAATCAGCTTGAACGGCCGTATCGTCGGCGCGAGCGACAACATGTTCCTACGCTTCTCCGCCGACGTCACGGAGCTGCTACGCCCCGGCGAGAACGAGCTATCGGTGACCCTGCGCTCGCCCGAGCGGGCAGCCGCCGATCGCGCCGGCCGCCTCCGCTATCCCGTACCGGCCTCGGTCTACCCTGTCAGCTCGCCGCACCGCAACCTCGTACGCAAGGCGCAGTGCATGGGCGGTTGGGACTGGGGGCCCTGCCTGATGACGGGCGGCCTCTACGACGGCATACGGCTAGTCGGCGCTGACGGCCCGATGATCGACTACGTACGCTATGCGGCTACCCCGGAGGCGGGCTCCGGGCGCGACGGCGCCTGGACCGTCGAGCTGGCCATCGATATAGACTCGCCCGAGGCCGCCGAGGCGAGCCTGAGCCTGTCGCTGGCCGGCGCCTCGCTGGAGAAGACCGTCGCCGTGGACGCCGGCCGCTCCGTGCTCCGGGAACGACTGCGGGTCGAGTCGCCGGAACGTTGGTGGCCGGCCGGCTACGGGGACCAGCGCCTGTACGAGCTCGCTGCCGAGATCGGACCGGCCGGCTCGACCGGCCCGGCCGCCACGACTGACCCTGACGCAAGCTACAACGCCTCGATTCGGGTCGGCTTCCGCGAGCTTCACGTCGACACGACGGAGGACGCGCACGGCAAGCCTATGACCTTCGTCGTCAACGGCCGCCCCGTCTTCGCCAAGGGCGCGAACTGGATCCCGGCCGACGCCCTGCCGTCCCGGTGGACCCGCGCCCGCTACGAGTCGCTCCTTCGCTCGGCCGCCGAGGCCAACATGAACTGCGTCCGGGTATGGGGCGGCGGTCGCTACGAGTCGGACGCGTTCTACGAACTGTGCGACGAGCTCGGCCTCCTCGTCTGGCAGGACTGCATGTTCTCCTGCGCGCTCTATCCGTCCTCGAAGGAGTTCCTGTCCTCGGTCGAGGCGGAGACCCGCCACCAGGTCAGGCGCCTCGCCAGCCACCCGTCGCTGGCGCTCTGGTGCGGCAACAACGAGGCGCTCGGCGCGATCACCTGGTACGACGAGTCGCGGAACAGCCCCGCCAGGTATATCGTCGACTACGACCGCCTGACCGAGGGCACTGTCGGCCGCGTCATCCGCGAACTCGACCCGGGGCGGACCTGGTGGCCGTCGTCGCCGTCGGCCGGCCCGGACGACTTCGCCGACAACTGGCACTCCGACTCCCGCGGCGACATGCACTACTGGTCCGTCTGGCACGAGGGACGCCCCTTCTCGGACTACCTGAGCGTGCGGCCGCGTTTCTGCTCGGAGTTCGGCTTTCAGTCCTTTCCATCGTACCGCACGGTCGCCTCCTTCGCGCCGGACGGCGAGCGCAACGTCTCGTCGCCGGCGATGGAACACCACCAACGTCACCCTCGCGGTAACGCGCTGATCGTCGAGACGATGCTACGCTACTTCAGGATGCCACGCGGCCTCAGGGAGACGCTGTACCTGTCCCAGGTGCAGCAGGCGATGGCCATCAAGACGGCCGTGGAGTACTGGCGCTGTAATCGGCCGCGCTGTATGGGCGCGCTATACTGGCAGCTCAACGACGTATGGCCGGGCGCCAGCTGGTCGAGCCTCGAGTACGACGGCTCATGGAAGCTCCTGCACCACGAGGCCAAGCGCTTCTTCGACCCGCTCATCGCGGCGGCCTTCGTACGCGACGGTTCGGTACAGGTGTACGCCGTCAACGACGGCGCGGAGGCGCTCGAGGCCGAGGCGAGGCTGACACTGCGCCGCTTCGACGGCTCGGCGGCCGCGGAGTTGGCAACGTTCGACGCGGTCCTGGGCGCCGAGGCTGCCACGCCGCTATGGAGCGCCCCGGTCGCCGGCCTGCCCACCTCTCCGGGCGAGGCCTTCCTCGACGTGGAGCTGAGCGCCCGGCGCGCTGGCAGGGTCGAGACCCGCCGTACGGCCCTGTTCCTGACCGAGCCCAAGGCCTGCGCCGTCCGGGACGCGGGCATCCGGACCAATGTCGACGCCGACGCCGAGGGCCTCTTCGTCGTCATTTCCGCCGAGGCCCCGGCCTTCTACGTAGCGCTCGAGGCCGACGGCCTCCCGGGCAGGTTCTCCGACGCCGGCTTCCATCTCGCGGCCGGAGAGACGCGGCGCCTGCGCTTCCTGCCGGGCGCCGAAGCCACGAGCGACGAAGCCCCGGGCGCCGTCGCCCCGGACCAACCCGTGACGGCTGACCGGCTAAGCGCCTCGCTGCGGGTCATGGACCTGCGTTCGAGCTACGAGTAGGCGGAAGCCTAGATGAACAGGAGCAGGCTACCCGCCATCACGGCCATGCCCGCGATGAGGCCGCCTATGGCTATGTGATGCTCACCGTACTCCTCGGCGGTCGGTAGCAGTTCGTCGAGCGATATGTAGACCATGATGCCGGCCACCATCGCGAAGATGATGCCGAAGGTGCCGTCGTTGAAGTACGGCTTGAGGATGAAATAACCGATAATCGCGCCCACGGGCTCCGACAGGCCGGACAGGAACGACAGCCAGAACGACGTGCGTCGGCTCTTCGTCGCGTAGTACAGCGGCGCCGAGACGGCTATGCCTTCGGGGATGTTGTGGATCGCTATGGCCACGGCGATGGAGACGCCGAGCGCTGGGTCGCTGATCGCGCTCATGAACGTCGCCAGCCCCTCGGGAAAGTTGTGTATGGCGATCGCTAGCGCCGAGAATAGTCCCATGCGCCTCAGCTTCTGCTCGTCGACGCAGAAGGCCTTCTCGTCGCCGCAGGCCGCCACGTTGTGGATCTCGTGCGGGTTCTCGTACGATGGTATCAGCTTATCGATGACGGCGATCACGGCGATGCCGCCGAAGAACGCCGCGACGGTGACGACGTTGCCTGGCTTCAGGCCGTACCACCCGGTCAGGGCGGTCTTGGCCTTCACGAAAATCTCTATCATCGAAACGTAGATCATGACGCCGGCCGAGAAGCCGAGCGACGCCGCGAGGAATTTAGGGTTGAATTTTCTGGACATCAAAGCCATCAGGCTGCCGACGCCGGTCGACAGGCCGGCGAAGACGGTCAAGCCCAAGGCGGACAGCTCGTTCATGGTCATAGGATCGTCTCCTTGGCTATTACTATACCTAGGCGCGAGCCGAACGGCTATCGCCGCGCCCCCGTATCCCTCCGGTCCGAGAGTTGCACGCCATTATCCTATACATGAATAATGACTATATTGTCTATATAAACCTTGTTGTCGATAAACTTGACACTATATTACAATATCTGTACAACTATCGCGATCACGGCGTCGCCGCGGCTCAACGATACGACGCGCCTCCGCGCGTTCGAGGATGTATCCATGTTCCTATACCAATCGATCCCATGGTATTCGCTGCTCATGTGGCTGGCGGTCTTCGCCGGCCTCGTCCTGCTCAACGAGCTCGGCCGATCGAGCAAGTGGGCCGGCCTGGCCCTCTTCGTCGTCCTTCCTCTGGCGCTCACCGTTACCCTCTGGCCGAAATCCGCCGGCCCGGGCACGAGCATGGACGATTGGTTCCACTGGGCCAAGGTCTACTCGGCGCTCGCCGGCTGCATCGGCTTCATGGCCATACGCTTCATACCCAAGGTGGCCAAGCACCGCTACGCCCTGGCCTTTCCGGCGCTGATACTAGCCGTCAACATCCTCGAGGCGGTCATACGCGATTTCGAGTGCCGCTCGTTCAACGGCGTCGTCGGCGGCATCCTGACCATAGGCGGCCCCTGGAACGTCATGAACGGCATCGCCGGTATCCTGAACATCGTCACCATCACCGGCTGGATGGGCATCTTCGCCGGCAAGGGCAAGTCGCGAGACATGCTCTGGCCGGACATGCTCTGGTTCTGGATCATCGCCTACGACCTGTGGAACTTCGCCTACACCTATAACTGCCTCGGCGACCACTCGTTCTACTGCGGGCTGGCCCTGCTCCTGTCCTGCACCTTCGCGGCCTTCTTCATCAAGAAGGGCGCCTGGCTCCAGCACCGCGCCCAGACCCTCGCGTTCTGGTGCATGTTCGCGATGAGCGCGCCGTGGTTCATAGACGACTCGATCTTCGCGGTCAAGGCCTCGGGGAACCCGAAGGCGCTGTTCCTGGTCAGCCTCGTGGCGCTCGTAGCCAACGTCGCGGTCTTCGCCTACTGGCTGTACAGGATCCTGAAGACGAGGCGCAACCCCCTCAAGGCCGAGCTTTTCACCGACCTCAAGGCCTACAAGGGCGTGACGGCCGAGCGCGCCTGACGAGAGGCGAGGAATCGCTCGCGGCGGCCGGGGCCCGGCCGCCGCCGTTACGCTATGGAGTGCCTGCTTGGCCGAACCGTGCTATCATTGGCGGCGTCGATAAGGAGGCACCATGAACCATCCCGAGCTGACGGACCAGGCCCTGGCCATCCTGCGAAACCCAGCAACCTTCCAGTGGTATTTTATCCCCATACTCGCCTTCGTCGCGTACGTCTACTTCAACGAGATCCAGAAGAAAAACTGGCGTGGAGTGGCCTCGGGGCTAGCGCTGTACGCGGTCCATTGGTTCTACGAGATCGTCAACGCCCTCATCCAGCACTTCTCGGGCCACGCGCTCTGGACGGTACCGACTGGCACCTCGTTCCTGCTGCTCGTCGGAGTCGGCTGGGAGCTGTCGATGATGTTCGCCGTCGCGGGCCTGATCTTCTCGAAGATCCTTCCCGACGACCCGAAGGCCAAGGTGCTCGGCGTCAACAACCGCGTGTTCTTCGCCGTGGCGAACGCGGCCTTCTTCTCGGTCTTCGAAATCTTCCTCGCCTCCACCCCGGCCTTTCACTGGGTCTACCCCTGGTGGGGAGCCTTCCCGGTGTTCATCACCACCTACGTGCCCTTCTTCCTCGCTGCCAATCTCGCCTACGACTGGAAGCCCGCGACCAGGCGGCGGCTGATAGGCGGGCTGTTCATCGTCGACGCGGCGATGCTCGCCGTATTCGCCGGCGTACTCGGATGGATTTAGCCGAAGGGTCGACTATAGGGCCGCTACCGACGAGGATCCGCCGCGCCCACGGAGGCTGACGTGCCGGCCCTGGAGGCTATCATCGCGGCGGTCATTCTCGTCCGGTACGCTATCGGCCGCCCCGACGCGATCGGGCCCGCCCTCGCCGTCTTCCTGGCGTTCCAGACGCTGGTAGCCGCCGGACCGTGGCCGAGGCCCGGTACGGCGCGCCAGGCAGCCCCGCGCTCCGCCGTCTGGCTCGTCCTGGCGGCCGCCAAGCTGGCTCTATGCGCTACCGCCTATCGCGCCGAGCCGGCTTGCGTCCTGGCCTGGCCAGCCGTCATCATGGGCGCGCCGCTTCGCGGTCCGCTAGCCGCGCCGGCTGACGACGGTTGGCGCCCCGTTCCATGGGTCGTAGCCGCGGCGCTCGCCGCGGCGCCGTCCCCGCTGATCGAGGTGGGCCTGACGCCGGTCTACCTCGGCGTCTGGGCTGTCGCCTGCGCTTGGGCCGCGGACTCGGCGGTCCGTTCGATACGCGAGCGCCGCCTGCGTAGCCGGGTCGGCTCGCTCGAGCGCGAGCTGGCCAGTTCCCAGGAGCGGCTCGACGGCCTTAGGCGCGTCGGCGCTGAGGCCGAGCGCCTCGCCGCCATCAGCGAGCGCGAGAGGCTGGCGCGCAGCCTCCACGACGAGCTGGGTCATACGCTCACCGGCGGCATCATGCAACTGGACGCGGCCAGGCTCCTGTTCGACGACGAGCCCGAACGGGCCAGGCGCATCGTAGACCGGGTTTCGGCCACCCTCAAGGACGGCCTATCGTCGATACGCCTGAGCCTGCGCGCGATGAAGCCCGAGGCCGAGGCGATCGGCGCCCAGCGGCTCCGGGCCGCGCTCGAGGACTTCCGCTCCCGCCACGGCCTCGAGACCAGGCTCTCCCTCGACGGACCGCTCGAGGCCATGCCCGCCGAGCTATGGCGCGTCGCCGCCGACAACCTGACCGAGGCTATGACCAACACGCTCAGGCACGGACGGGCCAGTCTCTTCTCCTGCTCGGTGACGGCGCTCAACCGGCTCTACAAGGTCGAGTTCAAGGACGACGGCTCGACCGGCGCGGTAGTCCGGCAGGGCATGGGGCTCGAAGGCATGGAGACCAGAACCCGCGAGGCCGGCGGTACGATGCTGGTGGACTCGTCGAGGGGATTCTCGGTTATCATGCTCTTCCCGCGAGGAGGGACGAACGATGGCGATACGGCTACTGATAGGCGATGACGACCCGCTGATCCGCGAGGCGCTCGAGATAGTCTTCGGGCGGGATGAAGGCTTTACCGTGGTCGCCTCCGTGGCCGACGGGCTCGAGGCTGTGCGCGCCTGCCGCTCGCTGTCCGTCGACGTGGCCCTCCTCGACATTCGCATGCCCGGGAAGAACGGCATTGAAGCGGCGGCCGAGATCGCGGTCGGTGGCACGTGCAGGGTCCTACTCCTGTCCACCTTCAAGGAGACCGAGCTCGTGCGCGGCGCACTGGCGAGCGGCGCGTCGGGCTATCTACTCAAAGGCTGCTCGAGCGACGAGATCAAGGAAGCGGTCAGGCTCGTCCATCAGGGGCACACGGTCTTCCAGGACGAAGTGTTCGAGGCCGTCAGGCGGGCCTCGGCCAACGCGCCAGGCGACCTATCCGCCTTGAGCGAGCGGGAGCGCTCCCTCGTCAGGCTGATAGCGGAGGGCTATTCGAACCGGCAGGCGGCCGACAGCCTCGGCCTGTCCGAGGGTACGATCAAGAACTACGTCTCGTCCATCCTGGACAAGCTCGGGCTCCAGCAGCGCACCCAGATAGCCATCTACTGCGTGACCGGCCGCAGGGACTTCTCCTAGGCCTGACTTTAGTCACTCCGGCGCGTTACCAAACGTACTACCCGCCGCGCTCCGCCGTCGCTATGCTCGAACCACGATAGGGCGAGGAGGACGAGATGATAGAGATTCGGAACGCGAGCAAGAGCTTTGGGCCTACCATGGCCGTGGACAACGTCTCGCTGACCATACGCGATGGCGAGCTATTCGGGCTGCTCGGCCCCAACGGCGCCGGCAAGTCGACCCTCATCCGCATGATCACCGGCCTCCTGGCACAGGACGGCGGCTCGGTATCGTTCTTCGACGGCCCGGCGGGAACGGCCGGCCCGCTCGACGCGAAGGCCGTCAAGCGCATGATAGGGCTCGTACCCCAGGACCTGGCCTTCTACCAGAACTATAGCGCGATCGAGAACGTCAAGTTCTTCGCCAGCCTGTACGGCCTCCGCGGCAAGGCCCTGACCGAGGCCGCCGAGGCGGCGCTGGCGTTCGCTGGCCTCTCCGACACGGGCAAGAAACCGGCCAAAGCATTCTCCGGCGGCATGAAGCGCAGGTTGAATATCGCCTGCGGCATAGCCCACGACCCGCGCGTCGTCATCCTGGACGAGCCGACGGTCGGTATCGACCCCCAGTCGCGCAACCATATTCTGCGCTCCGTCGAGGAGCTCAGGCGCCGCGGCCGTACCATCATCTATACGACGCATTATATGGAAGAAGCGGAGAACCTCTGTACCGAGATAGCCATCATGGACAAGGGCAAAATCATAGCCCAGGGCAGCCAGGAACGGCTCAAGCTGCTGATCAAGGACTCGAGCGGCGTCACCTTCACCCTCAAGCGGCCCGACCCGGTGGACCTCGGCGCGTTCAAGCGCATCCGCGGCGTCACGACGGCCAAGCTCGACGAGCTGCGCCTCTGCGTGACCAGCGAGGTCGGCGCGACCAACCTGAACGAGCTGACAGCCGAGGTCAACCGGCAGGGACTCATCGTCACCGATATTGAGACCGACTCGCCATCGCTCGAGACGGTATTCCTGAGCCTTACCGGCCGTTCCCTGCGGGACTAGGTGGACGACATGGTAACCCTAGTATTCGCCAGGCACCAGGTACAGCTGTTCCTTAAAAGCCCAGGAGTGATGGCGCTGTTCATCGTCGGCCCGATCTTCGTTATCTTCGTCTTCGGCCAGGCCTTCACCGCCATCTTCGCCGCCGGGGGCCAGGGCTTCGATGCCATGCAGTACTTCGGCGTCACCCTGCTCACGATGGCCGTGTTCCAGGGCTCCTTCATAGCCTCGTGGGCCGTCTTCAAGGAAAGGCGGTCGAACACCGAGGTTCGGCTCGGCGTGGCGCCCATCGGCCGCCTGTCGGCGACGCTCGGCGCCTTCCTCGGCTCGTGGCTGTCGCTCGCGGCGCTCGGCTGCGCAGTCATGGCGCTCGCCTCGGTACTCCTGTCGATCGACTACGGCGAGCGGCTCTGGCTTTCGGCGCTGCTCATCTGTGCCGAGGCCTTGCTGGCGGCGAGCCTCGGCGTCTCGCTGGCGGTCATCTTCGGCGAGGAGAGGGCGGCCAACGGCGTGATGAACGCGCTCGTGCCGGCGCTCGTCTTCATCGGAGGCGGCTATACGATCATACCGGAGAGCGGCTTCCTGCACGAGCTGGCGCGCTTCTCGCCACTACGCTGGATCAACCTGGCCATGCTCGACCTAGCCATGCCGGGTCCCGGCGAGTACATCGCCGCCGCCCTGACCTTCAGCCTGGCGGCTTCCGCCGCGCTGATGACGCTCGCCTGCCTTAGGCTATGGAGGAAACGATGAGAGCCTTCGCGCTGTTCTATAAAAACTTCATGATCGGGGCATTCAGAAACAAACTCGCCTTCCTCGTCTACTTCGCCGCTCCGATCGCCAGCTTCGTGGCGATGTTCTTCCTGCTTCGCCTCACCGGCGACGAGTCGTTCGCCGCCGCCCAGGCCATCGGCCTCGTCGTCTATTTCTCGATGCTCCAGGCCACGATGATAACCAGCCTGACCATCAGGGACAGGGAAGAGGGCGCAGCCCTACGCATCGCGGCCTCGCCGACGGGTGGCCTCGCCTATGCCATCGGGAATGGCGCCGCGGCCTTCACGGTGCTCGGCGCCCAGGTCATCCTGTTCGTCGGCTTCATCGCATTCGTATTTCCGGTCGATCTGGGCCTCGGGGCCGAGCGGCTCTTGGCCATCCTACTCGCCTTCAACGTGGCCTCGGTCGGGCTGGCCCTTCTCCTCTGCGAGCTGTCCGACTCGAGCTCGGGGGCGATGCTGCTGGCCAACCTCGTCATCCTGGCCACGAGCCTCTTAGGCGGCGTCTTCTTCCCGGCCGAGTTCATGGGCGCGTCGGCTCGCCGGATGGCGGCGGCCTTCCCGCAGTACTGGGCGATGCAAGCGATAGACCAGGCCCGCTCCGGCGCCGCACACGCCGAACGGGCCCTGTCGACGCTGATACTGCTCCTATTCGGGGCGCTGTTCATAGTCGGCCGAGCCGCGCTATCCAGGCGGAGGCGATCGGTCTGAACGTCGGACGCTCCGCCTTACCGGGGGCGAGGCCTGCCTCGCTCGGCCGACCATCATCTTGGGCCTACGAGCAGGCCGACGATGGCCGACGCGACCGAGGCCGCCATGCCGGCGAACAGCGGGTCGAACGGCAGTCCAATCGCCCAGGACGCCATCATGCAGGTCAGGCCAGCCACGCTCGAGGCCATCGCGAAGCACGGGCGCATGCGCCCGGGAAGGAACAGGGCGCACAGCATCGGCACGAGCAGGACAGCCGCGCGCAGGCCCATCGACAGGAAACCGAAGGTCAGGATGATCCCTCCGAGACCGCCGAGAGCGCAGAGCGCCGAGACCGCTAAGGAGCCGACTATCACCAGACGGGAGACCAGGAGCTGGCGCTCGCCGCTCGCGCTCGGGCGGAGGTAGCGCTTATAGATGTCGTTGGAGACGATACGCCCGAAGCCGAGCGCCATGCCGGAGCCGGTACCGACGACCGCCAGTAGCAGCGCGGCCAGGCTGACGCCGGCCAGGGCCGGCGGCAGCCGCTCCACGATGAAGCGAGGCAAGGCCTGGGCCGCCGGCATCTCCGGGTGAGTCAGGCGCATGTGGTAGCCTACGAAAACGCACAGGAGCCCGACCGGGGGCACGATGATCGCCGACAGCAGCGCGCCGTTCTTCGCCGCCCCGTCGCTCCTGGCCGTCAGGATGGCCTGGGCGTAGGTCTGGGTCGATAGCACCCCGAGCGCCACGGATAGGCCGGCGCCCAGATCGACTGCGAGGCCACGGGCGATCAGGCTGAAGTAGCGATCCGCCGGCAGCGCCGAGGCTATCGCGCCCAGGCCGCCCGACAACCGGAGGGCCAGGACGCCGCATACCGTCGCCGTCAGGTAGATCAGCGCCATCTTGACCAGGCCCAGGACGCCGGCCCCTCGGATGCCGCCGGCCAGCACGTACGAGGCCATCAGGCCGACGCTGACGAGGGCGCTGGCCGCCGGCCCGAGCCCGAACAGTGTCGAAAGGAGCGCATTGGCGGCCAGGATCTGCGCGATGATGTTGATGACGATGCCGACAGAGGTCAGGAGCGAAGTGACGACCCTCGCGACGCCGCCGTACTCTCGGCTGATCATCTCCTGGATGGTGCCGCCGCCCGAGGCCCGCATGCGCCGCGCCAGCCCGAGCCCGAGCGCGACGCAGCCGATCGAACAACCGAGCGTGAACCACCAGGCGGACAGGCCGTACATGAACGCCAGCTGGGCGGTGCCTATCGTCGCGGACCCGCCGACCAGCGTACCGACCAGGGTGCCGGCGACCATGACCGGACCGGCCCTGTTCCCGCCGGTATCGAAGTCGGAGGCGTTCTTCACGTGCTTGCCGCTCGATACGCCCAGAGCGACGATGGCCGCGAGCGTCAGGATTGCGGCGGAGATCAGCGCCGGCGATACTGGGTCCATGACGACGATGATATCGACGAGCGGGGCGATTGGCTATACGATATGCGGATGACCAGGAAACGAGCGAGGCGTTCGGCGATGCTGGCGGCGGCCTGCGGGCTGGCCCTCGTCGCCCTGCTGGAGACGGCCTTCGGCGACCGCGAAGGGTCGTCAGCCGACGAGGCGGCGCGCCGGGCAACGGCGTCCGCGGACTCCGAGCTCTACACCGTCCCGGACAGGCTCCGTTCGCTCGAGGCCCTGGCGCGCCGCCTCGGCGACATGACGAGCGCGACCGTTACCAGGATAGTCGACGGCGACACCCTCGTCGTCGAGCTGCCGGGCGGCAGCCAGGAGAAAGTCAGGCTGATCGGCGTCGATACCCCGGAGAGCGTCGACCCGCGCAAGCCGGTGGAACGCTTCAGTAAGGAGGCCGCGGCCTACGCGGAGCGGCGCCTCCTCGGGCGGGACGTCCGCCTGGCCTTCGGGCCGGAGGGGCGCGACTACTACGGGCGCCTGCTCGCCTATGTATTCCTGGACGACGGAACCTGCGTCAACCTGGCGATCGTATCGGACGGCTACGGCTTCGCGTACCTCAAGTACCCGTTCCCGTTCCAGGACGAATTCTCCACCGCGGAGCGGGAAGCCAGGCGAGGCGGCCGGGGATTATGGGCGACAAGCGGCGAGACGGAGTAAGCTACCGGCCGCTACGACACTTCTATACGGAGCCTTCCGGCGTCACTGGTAGTAGAACCCTTTCTCGTCGAGCACGCCGTGGATGGCCTCGAGCACCTTGCGCTCGATGCTTTCCTTGACCTCGAAGTTCGAAGCGACCCTATCGATAGCCGGGGAGTCCCGGATGAACAGCTCGTAGACCGGAACGCCGAAGGAGCCGGCTATACGATCCAGGTTCTCGGCCGAGGGAAACCGCTTCTGTATCTCTATATTGCCTATGAGCGTGGTGGAGCAGCCGACCCGCTGCGCCAGAACCATCTGCGATATCCCGACAGCGGCCCTGAGCCGCTTCATGTTTAGGGCGAGCAACTCTCGAGCGGTTTCGTTCTGGTCCAAAGCGTTGAGCTCCTCCCGGGTGCTATAGTGTCACCCCGGAAAAGCCATGCCTCAATCATCCCTTGGCGGTATTAGTTTATTTCTATTAGGCCATCTTCGTACATCGAAGCATTCGCCGGAAGCCAAGATCGATAAGGACTGCGTGCGCGGTACCGCCGAAAAACCTATCCGAACTAAAAAAAGATTGACAGAAATACGAATGATAGTACCATACGAGTAGCACCGTGTACGTACACGCTACAGAGAACAGAGTGTTTCGTACATACACCCAATCCCGATGAGCGGACAGAATCGTCCGACTCGGTATCGACGATGGAAGGAGGAGCGAGCGGTCTCAGGATTCCGGTTTCAGCGTTGTTACTACCCGAGGGCTTCGAAAGTCAAGCGAATGCGCGGCGTTGCCGCCAGAGAACGTGAAGTTGTTCCGTAGTATCGGAGGCATGAAATGTCATCTCAATCTCGGTTAACGAAAGTATTCTGTACGGCCCTAGTACTCCTGGTCGCTTTCGCCGGCGCGGTCAGCGCCCAGGGTTCCCTGATCCGGGTGGGAATCGTGAACCTGCCGCCCGAAGAATCCGGCTATCGCCAGGCCAACGTCGAGGACATGAACGCCGTCTTCTCGAGGGCCAACGGCTATGACATGAAGCAGACCAACACCGGCGACAATAGCGAGCAGATCGCGGCGGCCCAGGGCTATATCCGCGACGGAGTCAAGTACCTCCTTATCTCGGCGGCGAACGCGTCCGGCTGGGATAACGTACTGAAGGCCGCCAAGACCGCCGGCGTAACCGTATTCCTCTTCGATCGCCTCATCCAGACCGACGCCTCGAACTATAAGGCCGCCCTCGTCTCCGATATGGCCGCCGAGGGAACCACCGCCGTCAACTGGCTTCTGAGCCAGAAGCTCCCCGCCTACAATGTGATCCTCATCCGGGGGCAGATGGGTTCAGCGGCCGAGCTTGGCCGTAGCAGCGCCCTGCTCAAGGCCCGCGACTCAGGCAAGGTCAAGATCGTCGCGGACGGGACCGGCGGCGACAGCTGGAGCCCCGAAGAGGCCCGCAAGGTAGTCGAGGCCGCGATAGCCGCCGGCAAGGACTTCAACGTCATCTACGCGCAGAACGACGGTATGGCCCAGGGCGCGGTCCAGGCCCTCGACGCCGCCGGCATCAGCCACGGCAAGAACGGCAAGGTCAAGATCATCGGCTTCGATTTCAACCGCTTCGCCCTACGTAACGTACAGGCCGGCTACTGGGATTGCGACATCCAGTGCAGCCCCCGCCAGGCGGCCGAGATCTCCGGTTGGATCAAGACCCTGGAATCCGGCAAGAAGAGCCCCACCGGCATCGTCTATCAGAAAGAGATCTACGCCGATACGGCCACGATCACCGACGAGCTCATCCTGAGCAAGGGCATCAATGCCGATCCAGGCAAGGGCGTGATCACGAAGTAACCGTATATAGTCATAGAACCGCTTGAGGCGTGCGGCGCGGCGCTGGGTATAGTCAGACTTGCCGCGCCGCACGTTTTTATTCTCGATGCATCAGGGAGAGGAACGAGTGCGAACGCAGAATGTGCTTGAGATGCGGGGCATATGCAAGTCGTTTCCCGGGGTCAGGGCCCTGCACGACGTCAGCTTCACCCTTCGGGCGGGAGAGGTTCACGCCCTCATGGGGGAGAACGGCGCCGGCAAGTCCACCTTGATCAAGGTGATGACCGGCGTCTACGAGAAGGACTCCGGCCAGATAGCGATAGAAGGAAACGCCATCCATTTTAAGTCGCCCCAGGATGCTCAGGCCTTCGGGGTCGGCACCGTGTACCAGGAGATTACGCTCTGCCCAAACCTGACTGTCGCGGAGAACATGTTCATAGGCAGGGGCCGCTACGCCTTCGTCAATTGGAAACGGATGAGGGAACGGGCCGCTAGGCTCCTGGACTCGCTCGGCATCCCGGCCAGGCCGACCCAGCAGCTGTCGAGCTGCTCGCTGGCCATCCAGCAGATGATAGCGATCGCCCGCGCCATCGACATGGACTGCAAAATCCTCATCCTGGACGAGCCGACCTCGTCGCTCGACGAGGACGAGGTTCGCAAGCTCTTCTCGCTGATGCGCGAGCTGAAGTCCAGGGGCGTGGGCATCGTCTTCGTAACCCACTTCCTGGACCAGGTATACGAGATCAGCGACAGGATCACGGTGCTGCGCAACGGCGAATTCATAGGCGAGTACGAGGCGTCGGCCCTGCCCCAGTTCGAGCTGGTATCGAAGATGATGGGTAAGGCGCTCGACGACGTCGCGAGGATACGGAAGCATGAGCCTTCGACTCGCGCCGGCGAGACGCCGGTGTTCGAGGCGACGGGGCTATCGAGCGCGGCGGGGGTCAGGCCCTTCGACTTCTCCATACGGAAAGGCGAAGTGAACGGGTTCACCGGTTTGCTCGGCTCCGGGCGCAGCGAGAGCGTCCGCGCGATCTACGCGGCCGATAAGGTTACCGGCGGCGACATCAAGATCAAGGGTAAAAAGGCGAACATCGGGGAGCCCATCCACGCGATGCGGCTGGGCATCGGCTACCTGCCGGAGGATCGCAAGGGCGATGGCATCATCGCTGACCTCTCCGTGCGAGACAACATCATCCTGGCGCTGCAGGTCCTGCACGGGTTCTGGAAGCCGTTCTCGAGGAAGCAGGCCGAGGCGTTCGCGGACGAGTACATCCGGAGCCTGAACATAAAGACCGCGTCCAGCGCCACGCCGATCAAATCGCTCTCGGGGGGCAACCAGCAGAAGGCCATCCTCGCCCGATGGCTGTTGACCCATCCCGAGTACCTGATACTCGACGAGCCGACGCGCGGGATCGACGTCGGGACCAAGGTGGAGATCCAGAAGCTGGTGCTCAAGCTCGCCGAGGAAGG
>ENA-UOWO01003895-UOWO01003895.1-activated-sludge-metagenome-genome-assembly--contig:-NODE-3895-length-16897-cov-5.786427_pt1 | contig 16897 bp, 17 predicted proteins | sample MGYA00238148_ERZ761564 | MGnify/ENA primary metagenome ERZ761564 (study PRJEB28885, sample SAMN05720194) | activated sludge metagenome | isolation source: Anaerobic digester | place: USA...
GTTTTATGATGTTTAATAGTTTGATTAAAAGGTACGTGGACAACTTCACGATTTATCATTCCAATCATAATGCTTCTTTGGTCATCAAGTAAGGCTTCAACGGCTGCTACTCCTAGCCTGCTTGCAAGATATCGGTCATAAGCTGATGGAGAACCTCCTCTTTGAACATGTCCGAGTACAGTTACTTTCATGTCAAATTCGCCTCCGAATTTTTCCATTGCTTCTTTAATCTGAAAAGCTCCTCCGGCATCGTCACCTTCTGCAACAAAAATAATACTTGAAGTTTTTTTAGAGCTCATGTACTCCGTTAATTGTGCGTGCAATGCTTTTAAATCGGTAGGTATTTCCGGTACCAGAACTGCTTCAGCTCCACTGGCGATACCGGCTCTTAAAGCAATAAAACCTGCATCACGACCCATTACTTCAATGAAAAATATTCTTTCGTGTGATGCTGCAGTATCTCTGATTTTGTCCACAGCCTGAACGACTGTGTTAAGTGCGGTGTCGTAACCTATAGTCATATCTGTGCCATACAAATCATTATCAATAGTACCCGGTAAACCAACAATTGGAAAGTTGTGTTCATCAATAAAAACTCTTGCACCTTTAAATGTTCCGTCTCCACCAATAACTACAAGTGCATCAATTTTGTTTTTCATTAGATTATCATATGCTATTTTACGACCTTCGACAGTCATAAACTTTTCACTTCTTGCAGTTTTTAGGATAGTGCCACCAAGTTGTATTATATTGCCTACACTTTTTGAATTCATGTCAATAAAATCTCCTTTTATCAAGCCCTCATATCCACGTAATATTCCTACTACCTGCAAATCAACATGAATTGCTTTTCTAACCACAGCTCTTATTGCAGCATTCATTCCCGGAGAATCTCCACCCGAAGTTAATAATGCTATTTTTTTTACTTTTGCCATATCTTTAAATATTTATGCTAATATAATCTGATTGTATATTAATTGTACTTTTAAAGTCTATTTTGTTAATAAATATTGAATTTTGTTTTTTACATTTTCCATCAGCCATAAAGGTGTCGAAGTTGCGCCACTAATACCCACAGAATTTACATGATTAAACCAGCATTTTTTAATTTCTTCAGGATAACAGATAAAATGACTTTTCGGATTATTATCCTGACATACAGAAAAAAGCATTTTTCCGTTTGAACTTTTTTTATCACTAACAAAAATAATAGTATCGTATTGACGGCAAAATTCCTTAAGTCTGGGGATTCTGTTTTTAACGCTGGGACAAATTGTATTATATATTATTATGTTATCCGCAGAATGGTGAATTTCTAAAGATTTCTTCTTCATGAACTCACCCAACTTTTCATATTCATCGCAATTTGAAGTGGTTTGCGAAAAAACGAAAGTTTGTTTTGTAAGATCAATTTCACTTGCCTCATTCAGATTGCTGATTACTATTGCATTTCCATTTGTTTGACCTACAAGACCATTGACTTCTGCATGACCTTTTTTACCGAAAATAACAATCTGTGAATTAGGATTTTCTTCGTATTTAAGCTTAATTTTTTTCTGCAAATTTAAAACGATGGGACAAGTTGCATCTAATAATTCAATGTCGAAATTTTTGGCTAAGATATAGGTTTCGGGAGGTTCCCCATGTGCTCTTATAAGAACTCTTTTTCCTTTAAGTTTTCTAAGTTCACTATATCTAACTGTGTTCATCCCCAAAATATTAAGTCTTTTCTCTTCCTGCGAATTATGTACAATTTCGCCTAGGCAAGAAATACCTGACTCCGAAGATGCGTATTTTTCAGCCATAATGATTGCATTTATCACCCCCGAACAAAAACCTGCATATTCGTCAATTCTTATTTTCATTCAGAATTTTTTTCACATAGTTAATTGCCAGCTCCAATTGCTCCTTTTTATTTAGGTATGAATTGTCTATTAAAATTGCATTATCAGCCATTCTTAATGGGCTGACAGATCTCGTTTGGTCAAGTAAATCCCTTTCCATCAAGTTTTTTTTAACTTCTTCAAAATCCACTTCGTTTTTTTTCTCAACCATTTCATCATATCTTCGCTTCGCTCTCACATCAATATCAGCTGTAATAAAAAATTTGATTTTTGCATCAGGGAAAACAACAGTTCCAATATCTCTGCCATCCATAACTACCGACCTGTTCTCAGACATCTTCCTCTGTAATCTGACCATTTTTTCTCTGACTTCTGGAATTGCACTGATAATGCTTACTTTTGAGGACACTTCTATTCGTCTTATCTGATTTTCTACATTTTTATTATTCAAAAAAGTTATAGGATCAGAATTCTTATCCAATTCGAAATGGATTGTTATATTTTCGATATTTTTGATAAGCAACGACTTGTTAAAATCATTATCATTAAAGGCATTGTTTCTTAATGCAAACAAGGTTACTGATCTGTACATTGCACCGCTATCAACATATAAATAACCCATTTCTCTTGCCAGCTCTTTTGCCAGAGTACTTTTGCCACATGAAGAATAGCCGTCAACTGCAATTTGTATTGGTAAATTGTTCACTAAAAAGAATTAATTCACAAATTTAAAAAAATTGCAAATGAAAAACTAAATAATTTTATAAGTATTCAATTATTTTAGTACATAGTATCAGAATTTTTATAAAACTCTGAAAGATTTAAACCTATGCTAAAATGGTGAGAGACCCCTGCTACATGATAAGAGGCAAGACTATAATTCAGGTTGAATTTTCTTAGTTTGAGTCCAAATCCTATTGCCATCCCAACGAGTTTTGGTGCAGTTTGTAATGAAAGCTCAGATCTCCGGCGATAATTGTAACCAAGTGCAATATAAAAGTTTGGATGAGGCACAATTTCGACCCCAATTAGTATATGTCTTATAAATTCATCTCCAACTTGTCCTACTTTATTCATTGTTTTGGCAAGTTTTTGTCTGAAAGTAGTATCTGCAACAGAGGTGTTTAGTTCAAATGAATTATCAAAAACGCTTACATAATCAAGGTTCCATTGCAATAAGTCCTGAGCTGTAACAGAAAAGCGGAGTGGAGCATGAGCCAGCTTTTTAGTAACTCCAAGTTGTACATCATAAGGCAAAGGTTCCCTGAAACCTTGTGTATATGGTTTGAGCTGCAATCCGATATTTTTTATAACAAAGCCGACAGAGAAAAGTTTTGCTGTATCAATGTAGGAAACTCCTGCATCAAAAGCAATTCCAGAAGAAAAATATGACCAGAAATCCGAATAAACAAATTTTAAGTTTGTTCCGGCAACTATTTTTTCGGTAAGCGGGAAGGAATAAGCAATATTGAATGAATATTCAGAAGGAACAAAATTGCCAAATATTTCACCTGTTTCATCAGCATGAATAAAACTACCGTAGTTTATATATTGTAATCCTGCAGCAAACATTCCAATATTGTCGAAATTTTTTGCGTATGAGATGTATCCAAAATTAATATCACTAAGATAATTTATATAATTGAGAACAACCTTGTTATTCAGCTCTGGCCTTAATAAACCTGGATTGTTAAGTACAAAATTCAAATCATCATCATAGTGCGAAACATTATTTCCACCTAAAGCAGCAATTCTTGATCCAGAAGGCAGATTAAGAAACTCATACGTGCTGTTCCCTCCCGTTTGAGACCATGAAAATATTGAAAAACCCAATATTATTATTAGAAAAAGAATCTTTTTCATTCTAAATTTTTGACAAAAATAAATAATAATTCATAAACGAAACCATTTAACTAATATTGCCTAATACTTAATTGCAATGTGTTAAAATTTACCATTTGAACAAATCCTTTCAAGTTTAGCAAATATGTTAATTACTACTGGACAAGTCTCTGTATTTTTTACACAAATATCAAGTATAGATAAGATATTTTTTTGATCAGTATGTGGATAATCTTTACAAGCCTTTGGTCTGACTTTATAAACTACACAATAGTTTTCATCATCAAGAAATGGACAAGGCATAGATTTAAAAACATAATCATTGACTTCATCAATTTTAAGATACTTTTCGATGAAGCCGGTTGGTTTCATTTTAAGAAATGCTGAAATTCTTCGAATATCTGAGTCAACAATCCTGGGGCCAAGAGATTTGCAGCAATTGGCACAGCCCAGACAATTTATTTTACTCATTTCATCTGAATGTAGTTTCAAGAAAACTTCATCAACTTGTTTGGATTTTGATTTTCGAAGTTTTTTAATCAAAGAAGTGTAATCCTTATTCACATTTAACAATCTTTATTGATTGGTTAACGCCGTCTCCACAGAAATTCAGAAAATATATTCCATTAGTAAGCTCACTCAGATCTTTTGTAATAATATTGTTATTTTCTGCCAATTCTTTATAACTAAACAACTCTATTCCGGAAGCAGAAAATAAAGTAACTTTGATTTCTCTTACAAAATCTGTTTTATACTGATATTTTAGTAAATTATTAGTTGGATTAACAACATTAGCATAAAACTGAGGATCGGTAGAAAAACTGCTTATATTATTATGCTCTCCGATATAAAACTCAGCAACAACAGGTAAATGGTCACTCATATTGTACAAAGCATCTATCACATTTGCCGGCAGAGTCGTGTTATTTGGATCATTAATCGCATCATTAAACCTTTGTCCATCTTGTCCTACTGCCCAAAAAGAGTTTGTTTTATATTTAATATAAGAAGTTCCGTCTTTAACAGATGTGCTTAAAAGAATAAAATCGAATCTGTCATCCATTCCTCCGTAACTGTGACAGTCGGAATCGGAATTTGAATGAGTGGACTGAGTATGGTAATCTCTGTATGAATAGTTATTGTTCCAATCACCCAATTGGTCAACTGGATCGAAAAATGCAAGTGAGACATTAGCAGGATTTATTAGCTTTTGAAATGCTTGTTCAGTATAGGTATATACATTAAAATCCCCAACGATAACGAAATTTTCATTATTTCCTAGATTTTGAAGATATGACATAAGTTCATCAATCATATTAGCTCTTTCGGCAGCATCCTCAGTGTTGTCCCCTGCTTTCAGATGGGCAATAATTACATTGAAATAAAGCGTTTCTTCCGATTCCAGGCATTTCAATTTATATATGTTGATATCCCTGACATCAGTAGTTATTACAGGTTGAGAAACTAGCTGAAATTTATTTTTGTCGTAAAACAACCCATTTACAAGGTAAGAACCTGTTGGTGAGGCTGCCATCCATTTAGTTTCTCCGTTTGTATTGAGGGAGTTTCCTAAAATGTAATTTGTTGTGTATGAAGCACTAATATTAGTTCCTACTTCGCAGACAGCAAGTATGTCCGGTTGCTGATTTTGAACAATAGTTTTCAAATAAATTGCTTTGCTTTCGTGTGCATTGTTTTCGCTCGTGCAGTATGAAGTATAATTATTGAAATTCAATAAATTGTAGGACATTAGTTTTACAGTTCCCTGAGAAGAGAGAATAAACGAAAAGAACAAAAAAGGCAGGAAAATAAATTTTTTCATCAATAATATTAAGCTTTAATTCATTATTTGTTTTTTATCAACCACTATGATTTTGCCAAATTTTGCCAATTCTTCCATGTTTATTTGTTTTTTATTCCCGACAATAGTTATAAGCAAAGGGCGATTTTGAATATTAGAATTATAGAATTCCAGTATATTTTTAAAATCTATAGATCTATATATTTTAAATTGTAATATGCGAGGATCTTCTTTATATTTCTGCACCTGCCATCTTTCAACAGTTTCACTGATATTTCTCCATTCCGGTTTATTGCTGTTAATAGATTGTAATAAGGCAGATTGTATATCTGGCATGCGATTTTCTTTTACTGGCATTTGGTTAATTAGGCTGTCCATAAGTCCAATCACATCAACTGTTTTATCGCTTTGAGTCCCCACAAAAGCTTGTAAATAACCTTTTTCAGACGGTAAAAATCCGTTGCGATAAACTGCATAAGCAGTGTATGCCATAGAACGAAATTCTCTCACTTCCTGAAAAACAATTGCCGACATTCCTGTACCGAAATATTGATTATAAGCAGTTGAGAATACTCTTTCTTTTTCATCATTAATATTGCCCTGAACGTAGAAATAAATATTACTCTGTAAGGCTTTCGGATCGTCAAGGAATAATATCGTATTTTCAGAGTATTCTTTTCTGGGCAATATAATAGGGAAAGAAGAAGCAGTTGCTTTAATATCTGATTTGATTAGTCCTTTGTAAAATTCTGCAACATCATTTTCTTTTAAAGTTCCAGAATAGTGAACGGTATGCGTCTCACCCGGTAATTCTTTTAAAAGTTTTATCAATTCTAGTGAAGTTAGACTTTTAACTTGTTTTACTGTCATTCTTCTTAAATAGCTTGAATTATCGCCATAAATACCATAATAAAACAATGCTGATGCCACATCATCAGGAGAACCGCTTTCATATTTTCTTTGAAATGTAGCATTTTGCAATAGGTTTTTAAGTTTCGAATCGTCAGCAACGGGAGATTCAATTAAAGACAATACTAAACTTACAGATTCTTTAAAATACTTATCAAATCCATCAATGGAGATGTTAAAATAATTGTCTTCAGCATAAACTGAAAAAGAACATCCATATTTTTGGAGTTGATTATTAAACTCATTGAGTTTGTATTTTTCTGTTCCAATTAATTGCACATATTCTGCCAATTGTTCATACCTGTTATTATTGATTTTTCCTGTTCTATATTTAATAGTGAGATTAAAAATTTCGTTTACATCATTTTCGACATAATACAATTTAGCCTGATCTGCAATATCAATTATTTTTACATCTTTTTCAAAATCAATGAATTCAGGTTCTATTTTGGCTTCAGGAAGTTCTTCAAATTTCTTGGCAAATATTGATTTAGCTTCAGCATTTTCAGGTATTACAGGATCAAATCCGGGTTTTTCCAGCTTATCCTTATCAGGGAATCCCATTTTTGAGTTAAATGACAAATAATTTGTATTCAGATATTTTTCTGAAACACGTTTGACGTCTTCTAAAGTAACTGCTTCAACTTCAGCAGGATAATTGAGCACTTCCTCCCAGGTTTCTCCTGAAATAAAAGAGAAGCCAATCAGGAAAGCCCTGTCTTGCGAATTTTCAAGTGATTGTTGATGTTCTTTAATGATATTAAGTTTAACAGCTTCGAAAAATTCTTTATCAATATCACCTACTCTCAATCTTGCAATTTCATTGTAAACCAGTTCTTCTGCTTTTTTCAAAGATTGCCCAACGACTTTTGGAACAAATAGCACCATTAATGCTCCATGGTCATTACGAATATCGTTAAAACTTATTACTTCTAGCAATTTACCATCTAGACTAAGTTTATCTAAGTATCCTGTTGATGCTGAATTACTTAAAAGAGCCTGACAAACATCCAAAACTACTTCATCCTTATCATTTGTTTTAACTGTTCGGAATCCAAGCAAGCCAATTTTTACAGGAGTCATTTTAACTTCAACTCTCTCAACTCCATTAAAAGCTTTTTCTTCATAAACTGGATACTCAGGTACTTTGCCACTTTTCCATTCTCCAAAATATTTTTCAATTAAAGGAATAACTTCTTTTGAATTAAAATTTCCGGTAAGAACTAAAGCCATGTTATTTGCCACATAATAAGTTTCGTACATTTTTCTCATATTATTGAGAGATGGATTCTTAACATGTTCGGCAGTACCAATAACAGTCTGCGTGCCATAAGGATGTACTCTATATAGATATTTATAAAAAGTTTCTATAAGATTTGAGCTAAAATCATCCATATACATATTTTTCTCTTCGAAAACAGTTTCGAGTTCGGACTGAAACAAACGAAAAACTGGATTTTTGAATCTGTGACTGTAAATCACAATCCATTTTTCGATTTGATTTTTAGGAAAAACATTAAAATAAGCTACAATTTCTTCGGATGTAAAAGCATTTACTCCACTTGAACCCATCTGGTCAAGTATTCTGTCCAGTTCATTTGGAATTGCGTATTTGCCAGCTTCGAGTGATAAAGCATTTATTTCTTTTTGTATGGTTTTTCGTTGTTCTTCATCAGTAGTCTTAGCCAGTTCTTCATACTTACCGGCGATTTTTTCGATTATTACTTTTTCGCTTTCATAATCAATAGTCCCCAGTTCGTCAGTACCTTTAAACATCATGTGTTCAAGATAATGTGAGGTCCCCGTGTGATCAGCAGGGTCATATTTTCCTCCGGTTTTAATAATTACCGCTCCTAAAACATTAGGTACACTATGGTCTTCGTTAAGATATACTGTTAATCCGTTTTTTAGGGTAAAGGAATTAACTTTAAGATTTTCGCTGTTTTTCTGAGAGAAAAGAGTGACTGAAAATGCTAAGAATAGAACAATTAAAAGTCTGAATTTCATAAATGTATTATTTTAAGTTTTTATATTCTTTATATGTTAATTTTTTGGTGGACAAGATATAAATATTTTTCTTAGGTTTATTAAATAATCCCACATTTGTTTCCGATAATTTTTGCAATATTTCGATTCCGTCAACAATTTCTCCAAAAACACAATATTGTCCGTCGTAAACAGGAGCTCCGCCATTAGTTGTGTAGATATTATACTGATACTTATTCAACCTGAACAGTTTTTTGCCATCTTTTTCTATCTCAGGAATTATCTTGTCCGTTAATTTGGAGTATAGGCTACTCCATTCTTTAGTCATTCCAATAGCTTTATAAAAATCAAGACTATCCTTAAAAATAAGATTTTCAGGTTTGTTGAGATATATAGTCAGATAATCAGCAATAAGAGGAGCGTTTCTTTTGGCTTCGAGTGTCTTGAGCGTTTTTTCATCAAGAGATATGCCCTGAACAAGATAAAATAATTTTGTGTCAGATAAACGATCAGGATTTTGTTCGTTAGGTAGTCTTAACATTCCCACAGCACCGGTTTTATTAATTATTTTTGGATTGGATTCGGGGGTAAGAGCATTTTTGGTAAAATTATCATTCATAAAATCATCTTCTTCAGTTTTATCCGGTAATCCGGCTTTCATTATTCCGTTTGGAATTACAGAATATACTAGGCATGAATCATACACACCTGAATTGACATTTGCTAGAAAATTGTCTCTGTATAGAGGAGTCCCTTCATACAATCCTACAATAAAATCTCCCTGATCTGTATTTATCACAGCGTAGTTTTTAATCTTCAAAGGGTTATCTAAAAAAGAGCATGACAAACACAAAACTGTTAAAAATGTTATCAAAAGGAAAATAAATTTGTATTTATTCATAAAAAAATATTTGATTTGTAAAAAATAAATTACTAATATTGTAAGTTACAAAAATAAACAAATTGTTATTATTATGAAGAAGTTAATTAATGTTGCAATAATTATTGTGATTCTTATTGGGGTAGTGTTAGTTAATTACAGTTGCAAACCTGAGGATCCGCCAAAAGCCGTTGTGTTTGTTGTAGATGAGAATGACGATCCTGTCGAAGAAGCGATGGTAGTTGTAAAAGCTGCAAATTCTGATAGTTCTCATACAGTTGTTTATCTTTTAAATGAAAACAAAGCAGTTGCTGATACTCAATATACTAATAAAGATGGGAAAGTATTCTATGATTTTAAATACGAATCTATCTATAAAGTAGAAGTAACCAAAGGCACTGACAGGGATCATCCTTTTGCTAGAAGAGGAATAGGAATTCTTATTCTTGAAAACAATAAAACAATTGAATCCAAAGTTGTTATAAACGAGCAAACAACCTTTTAATAGTATTTTACTCTATTAAACCTTAATAAATATGAAAAAATTTATACTTTTAAGTCTGATTGCAATATCAGCTATGAATTTGTATTCGCAAATATCAATAACTAGGGCTGATTTTGTTGATGTAAATGATGAAATCCCCAGAATTTATTACACATTTGAACAAGATGGAAACGCAATATCGCCCGATAGTGTAATTCCTGAAAACCTAATTTTTGATGACCCCAGACATTTCCCTGTTGCATTAATTGACACGTTAGTCTATTTTCCTTCTTCAGATACAGATACTGAAGGAGTTTTTGAAGGAGCAACATGTGCTTTTATGACAAGAGATGGTTTTATAATGCATTTATTGATAAAGGAAGAGGGTGTAAATCTTGTAGGCGTTCAGGGAGAATTACCATTATTGGGTGGCATGATGAATTTGGAGTTTGTGGACACTTTGATAATGAATAATTTTCCGGGAGAATATGAAAATACTCATGTTGACCAGGGAGTAGGAATGGAAAAACAGCATATTTCTGCTTTTCAATCTGCAATACCTGCCGAATATTACGATCAGTTAATTGCTGTATTTGATACTGTTAGATTTTTTATGGAATTAAAGCTCAATACAAGTTTTGATGAATACGGGAACATACAGTACATAGGAGATTCAAATCAAAACGGCAATTTTCAATATCTCCGCGAAAACAGGAAACTATTAACGATGTTTGATGTACAGTTGAGGAACAAATTTACTGCTGTATATGTTTCTATAAGCGGAATTCCAGGAGTAGGAGAGATGCTACCTATGGAACTTCCAATTTATGATACTACATATTCTCATCTATACTGGTCGAAAGGATGGAAAAATCCACTTTTGGAAGTTGAGTACACAACAGACTATGATTCAGTTTACAATATGACTTTTCGTTATGCTTACATGAGTTATGTAGATACTAATCTTATTCCTGATATGTCGGTGTATCCGAATCCTGCAAGTGAAAAACTGGTTATTAGTTCTGAAAACATTCAGGATTATAATTTGTATATTTTCAGCATTGATGGAAAATTAGTTTCTACAACAAAATTAAATAACGGTAATAACTCAGTAAATATAGAAGAGTTTTCATCGGGGACATATTTTTATCAATTATTTGATAAGAGAAAAACTCCTATAGTAGCAGGTAAATTTATTAAGGAATAAATTTTGGGGCATTAGCTCATCTGGCTAGAGCGTTAGACTGGCAGTCTAGAGGTGATCGGTTCGAGTCCGATATGCTCCACAAGGTCTTCAGATGGAAACCTTATTTATTTATGATATTTTATGTTTATTATAATATGTGAAGAACAGGTAATTATGTAGGTTTTCCACATTTTTGTTACGATTTATTTTCCCCTAATAATTTCATTCACATAATTTGCAATTGCATCAGCATCTTGTTTTTTCATGCAATCAAAATGTTTTTTCGGACATTTTTTATGACCCAATTTAGAACATGGACGGCATTTTAGATTTTTAACTTCAAATATTTTTGAGTTTTCAGCGGGCAAATAGGGATACATCCCGAATCTCGGAATTGTATTTCCCCAAATTGAAACGATGTTCTTTTTAAATGCCGCCGCAATATGCATTATGCCTGTATCATGAGTAATGACCACCAAAGATTGTTCAACAATAGATGCTGATTGATTCAAGCTCAGTTTACCACACAGGTTTATTGCATTTCGACACCCTGATATAATAATTTCGGCATTATTGAAATCTTCCTGAGCCCCTAAAAGCACAAGCTTATGATTTATTTTATTGCAAATCTCAATTATCTTTTCGACTGGGAGTTTTTTTGTTCCATGCTGTCCACCGATTGCAAATGCAACAAAACCCTTATTTGTATCAAATCCAAAATCGGCAAAATTCACCTTATCCGAATTCTTAATAAAATAATCCAATCCTTTCAAGTCATTTTGTACATCAAATAACTTAACTGCATCAAAATAGCGATCAACAATATGAATATCTGGGAGAATGTTTTTCTTAAAATTGACTATTAACCACTTCTCACGATTAAGTTTTGGGAAACTGAAATCCAGAATTTTCAGTTTGTTCTTAAAACGATACGATCTAAGATTTTTGTGTAAATCAATCAGATAATCAAATCCTTCATCTTTAAGTTCGCCGACAGTTTCTTTGTATGATTTCAAAACATGTACCCTATCAATATATGGATTGTTTTCGAGTATTTGAGCATATTGAGGTTTTGTAAGAAAATGCACAACTGCACCTTCTACCTGTTGTTTCAGGCATCTAATTACAGGAGTTGTCAGGACAATATCACCGATACTGCTGAAACGAATAATCAAAAATTTAATTTCCTTTTCATCCATTAAACAAAAGTAGAAAATCTTTCTTTCTTAGGCTCTGCATATTCTGTCTTTTTTTTACTTTTGTTGCATGGAATGTCCAAATTGTCATAAAACCGGAAATGCATTTATGCGAATCTTCTCTAAAAGAGGAAAATCCGGATCTCGTTTTTGCACTTATTGCAATGCTGAAGTAAAACTTATCTACAACTGGAAAAAAATATTTATTTTGGTAGCAGTTGTCATACTTGTATTGATGATTCTCAATTATGTATTACAATCATTAGGCTGGCCAGGAATTACAGGAGGTTTTGCAGGTGGAATGGCAGGGGCTGTTATAGCGATATTTATGCGTCGCCCGCCTTTTCTTAAAATCGAATTGGTGAACAAAAACAAAAAGAAGAGCAAAAATTAATTATGTCTCAATTATTTTCAGTAATAGATATCGAAACTACAGGAGGGATGAGCCGTAGTGAAAAAATTACTGAAATTGCAGTTTTTGTAACAGATGGATATAAGATTGTTGATGAATTTTCGAGTCTTGTAAATCCCGAAAAAAGAGTCCCGCCTTTTATTACTTCTTTGACCGGCATTACAAACGAAATGCTTGAAGACGCTCCAAAATTTTATGAAATTGCACAAAAAATAGTAGAAATTACACGCGACACAGTATTTGTTGCACATAATGCTAGTTTTGATTATGGATTTGTGAAACAGGAATTTGCACAATTGGGGTATAATTTTCGATTAAATACACTTTGTACTTTAAAGTTGAGTCGCAAATTATTTCCGGGGCACAAATCCTATAGTCTTGGTAATATTTGCAATGATTTAAACATAAATATAGTTAACAGACATCGTGCAGCAGGGGACGCCAAAGCTACGGCAATATTATTTAATAAGCTTTTTGATTTTGATTTAAGAAATAACAAAGGTATTAATATTAATGGTTTCTCCATAAACGGATTAAATGCAAAGCTTAATTTAACAAAAATCAAAAACTTGCCTGAAAAATGTGGAGTATATTATCTCTATAATGAAGAAAACGAGCTAATTTATATCGGAAAGAGTAAAAACATATATTCGCGAGTAATGTCGCATTTAAGGAATGAAAAGACAAGAAAAGGTTTAAATATGAGATCTGAAATAGCTGACATTGACTATGAACTAACTGGTTGTGAGCTAATTGCGTTATTAAAAGAATCGCATGAAATAAAGCAAAATAAGCCGAAATATAATAAAGCACAAAGGCGGACAATGAACAATTGGGGTATTTTCGGTGCAGAAAATGAAAAAGGGTATTTATGTTTTTATATTAAGGATATAAATGAGAGTGAAGATATTTGTCTAAATGTTTATTCATCAAGAAATGCAGCAATTGAAGCCTTACAATTTTATTGTTCAAAATACACTCTATGTCAGAAGTTGTGCGGCTTGTACACTAGTGCCGGGGCATGTTTTTATTATGGCTTGGGCGAATGCAAAGGAGCATGTTGCGATGCTGAACCTGCAGATGAATACAATTTGCGAGCGACACAGTTTATTGATGAACTAAGCATGAACTTAAAGGATTCCTATATTATATTCGAGCATTGCGATAATAATCAAATTGGAATAGTGTCGATACGACAAAATAAATATTCAGGTTTTGGGTTTATAGAGAAAGAACTAGGACTAAGCCCCGATAATGTGGATGATATTATAAAAAAATATCCTGAGAATAAAGATGTAAAGCAAATTATTAGGACATATTTAAACACAAAGAAGGATTATCGGATTTTGAAATTGGGGAGAATATGATAAGCAGTAATATTATATGTTCGGGTTATTCCGGCAAATGGACTACCTATCCTACAATGGCGCCTGCATATAATATTGGCACAGGTCCCGAAGACCTCAGATATTATTATCAATCAGATCATTTAGGTAGTGCAACAGTAATTACAAGTAAGACGGGCGTTACTGACCAATATCTCCAATACCTCCCCTTCGGCGAGTTGTTTGTAAGTCAGCGCAACAGCACTTTCGACTCCCGCTACAAGTTCTCCGCAAAGGAATTGGACAACGAGACAGGCTATTCCTACTTCGGTGCTAGATACTATGATAGCAATTTGAGTATGTGGTTGAGTGTTGACCCGTTAAGTGATAAGTATCCGAGTTTGTCGCCGTATGCGTATGTGGCGAATAATCCTGTGATACTTAAAGACCCTAATGGGATGAGTATTGATGAATGGGATTTTGATGTTGAAACTGGTAAATCAACTTATGTTAGCAATAAAGGTGGTGATAATACCCAGCATATAAATTTTAAGTATAAAGGTGAAACCATATCAACAAGTTTTGCTACAACTAAAAGTGAAGCCAATGTTTTTAGAGAAAGTATGAATAATAGAAATGAAAGTTGGGAACTTGTTGGCATGGGGCTGTATATGGGTGGATCATTTGCAGGAGTGGGCGGAGCGCAAGGTCGTATCGGGAATTATACAATTTTTTCAGAGTCTAATAAAACTTTTGATTTTAAAGATTTTGGGTCTAATTTCGGTTATGATTTTGGAGTAAGTGCTGGGGTACTCCTTATTTATGGTTCTTCTGATTTTAAAGGAACAGATTTAGAAGGTTATAGTGCTGGGTTCAACTTTGGGGCTCATAAATTTGAAGGAAGTTTTCAAACCTCTGCAACTGAAAAAGGGACTCCCACATTTAATTATGGTGTTGTAAGTTTCGGGGCAGCGTATTCCGTACTTGGTGGTGGTTTCGGGGTATCAAGAACAACTGTTAACGAAAGAGAGACAAACTTGTATTATGGACCTAGACCAGGGGTCGGTTATTGCTTTGCAGCTGGTACACTCATTTATATGAAAAATGAATTTACAGAAATACAAGACATTAACGTAGGAGACTCAATCTGTTCTTATGATATTGAAAATGATTTAATCCATTATTCTGTAGTCACAAAGGCTTATGTCGCTGAATCAGATAGTATTTACAAGCTGAATATTTCAGGAAATGAAATTTTTGTAACAGCACAACATCCATTTTATGTAAAGGATAAAGGATGGATTCTTACCAAAGATCTGGATATAGGAGATGCTTTTTTTTCAGGGAATAATGAAAAAATAGCTCTATTATCTAAAGAAAATATTTCTTGGAAATCGAAAGTATACAACCTTGAAGTTGATGGCTTTCACAATTATTTTATAACAAATAAAAAAGTTTTAGTACATAATAAATAATGACATTAACTGCTATAACATTGCTTATTCTAATAATACTGAATGGTATTAATTGTATTATTGTCGGTAATATTAATAGATACATCCTAGTGAAAATAGGTAAAATTAAAAGTGTTTTTGGCATTAGCAAGTTGTCAGATTTTACTACCTTATTCAAGTTAGTAAAATCTGATAAAACTTTAAGGAAGTACAAAGTATTTGTTTATTATATGATGATTTCATTTATTTTTCAAATTATTCTCTTTGTTTTATTATTAATTTGCCTAATGATTTAATATAATTACTACGACAGTTTAATTTTACTGTTACTATCTAATAGTTTAACAAAATTTGATAAATATCATAATTACTTTATAACAAAAAGCAAAATTTTAGTTCATAATAAGTGATGGGAAATTTAATTGCATTTTTATTTTTACTGGTATTTATAATAAATGGCATTCACTGTATTATTTTAGCATGGGTACTTAGGCATTATTTGCTAAAACTTGGTAAAGAATGGTTCATTATAGCTGGAGGAAGGGTTTCTCATATAATTGAATTATACAAAAGAGCTGAGAATAGTCCAAACCGAAAAAAATACAGATTTTTTGTGTATTATATTTCTATCGCATATTTGGTTGAACTAATATCTTTAGTTACATTTCTTACTTTAATGATTTTCTTTTGATAACATACATTAAAAACTAAAAAATATGAGCATCAGCAACAGGCTGTTCCATTGCGGGGCAGCCTGTTTTTGTTTACAACGCTGCAATCTGGTTTAACTTACTTCTTTTAATAAAAGCGTCAATAATATCCTTAATAGTTGATTTATCCTTGCTATCGAGTTCTTCAACAGCTTTGAACTGTGCAAGCAGTTCATTATCTTTTATGCTTTGTTGTGCTTTTTGCTCCGTATTGCCGTAAACCAGAAAGTCAATAGAAGTGTTAAATGCATCAGCCAGTTTTTTTTCATCATGCAAATCTTAAAAGAAAAGAAATAATTTTGTAGTTTTAGCATTTAAAATAATTTCAATTACATTAAAAGAAAAATGAAAGAAATAGATTCCAATATAATTGGAAGTTTGGTATTTAAAGACGTTTGTCAACTAATTGAACAAACAAAATACGGTTTAGCTAGGGTAGTTAATTCGGAACTAACAATGCTTTATTGGCATATCGGTGGTCGTATAAATCGTGAAATTCTTCAAAATAAAAGGGCAGAATATGGGAAACAAATTGTGTCGCAACTTGCGACATTATTAACTCAAAACTATGGCAAAGAGTTTGAGCTTAGGAATTTAAGGAGAATGATTCAATTCCTGACTTGTCCCTTCAGATTTTATTGCGGTCGTATGTGTCTGAATATCAGCAATATGCAAATATAAACAGATGTTTTTACCGCACTAAGGCAGTTCTTGGAAACAATTTCAAAAGATAATAGCTGGTCAAAAGCAAACAAAATACGCCTTCTTTATTTATATCAAACTTTTTTTCTTGACAAAAAAAGTTACAAAAAAGTCAAGGCAAAACGATGCTACCCAACGCACCTCGAGACGAAACAAAAGAATTGTA
>ENA-UOWO01003896-UOWO01003896.1-activated-sludge-metagenome-genome-assembly--contig:-NODE-3896-length-16884-cov-6.552083_pt1 | contig 16884 bp, 11 predicted proteins | sample MGYA00238148_ERZ761564 | MGnify/ENA primary metagenome ERZ761564 (study PRJEB28885, sample SAMN05720194) | activated sludge metagenome | isolation source: Anaerobic digester | place: USA...
GGTTGATCTTCACGATGAAGGGGATCTTGTGGGCGTACTTGCGCGCCACACTGCCGAGCACGCCATAGGTGCTGGCCACTGCGTTGCAACCGCCCTCCACTGCGAGCTTCACGATGTTCTCCCCGTCGAAGTAGATGGGATTGGGTGCGAAGCTGGCGGCCGCGCTGTGCTCGATGCCCTGGTCCACCGGTAGGATGCTCATGTAGCCGGTATTCGCCAAACGCCCGGTGCCATAGAGGGCCTGCAGGCTGCGCATCACCTGAGGACTGCGGTTGCTGTAGGCGAAACTGCGGTCCACGAAGTCGCCACCGGGCAGGTGGATCATCGACTTGTCGATGGTCTTGCACTGGTGTTCCAACAGGCTCTTGGCGTCGTTGCCCAACAGCTCCTCGATCTTTCCGGTGTTGATGGTCTGCATGCGGATCGGTCCTTTTTGAACGGGCGGCAAAGCTAACGAAAGGGCCGGGGTGGCGCCAGTACCGGACCTTTTCCGATCACCGCTCGAACGCCTCACGAGTTAAAAGAAGCTCCGCTGGACAGCGGTCGTACCATGGACCGGTTCAGAACGGGTAACCGATGCCCAGGTTGAAATTGACCTGTGGCCGGTAGGAGGCGGCCACACCGGTGGTGGCATCGGGCAGCTCGAAGGTGTCTTTGGGTTGGAAGATCCAGCGCTCGCCTTTGGCCAGTGCAGGGTCCTTGGTCTGCAGGCCCAGGTCGAACCGGAGGATGAAGAAGTCGAAGTTCAGGCGGGCACCCACTCCGGTACCCACGGCCAACTCGCTGATGAAGTCGGTGGTGAACTCCCCACCGGGTCGACGCGGGTCGGCGCTACGGTTCCAGATGTTGCCCACATCGGCGAAGAACGCCCCCTCCAGGTACCAGAACAGCTTGAACCGGTATTCCGCGTTGGCCTCGATGCGGATCTCCCCGATGCGGTCGAACGCCAGCAGCGGCCCGTTGTACGATCCCGGCCCGATGGATCGTGCCCTCCAAGCACGGAGGCCGTTGGCACCACCCACGAAGAAGCTGCTTTCGAAGGGCAGTACCGGGAGGTTCCCATAAGGCACCCCGATGCCGGCCGCCACCCGGTAGGCCATGCTGCTCTTCTCGTGCAATTGGTGCAACCACCGGAAGTCGCTGTCCAGCTTCACGAACTCGGCGTAGCGGATGCCTGCCAGTTCCTCGTAGGTGACACCTGCCGTGTCGGTGACCGAGGAGCTCAACAGGGTGAGTGGCATGAACAGGGGGTGCCCCGCCCATTCCACGGTGATGCGGTTGAAGAAGGTGTTGCGTTGGCGGGCCGAGGCCTGGGTGTTCAGCACGAACTGGCCGCGCATGCCGGTGATCAGGTGGTCGGTGTAGCTGTCGGAGAGCACCGGATCGTTCGCCCGTGCCAGGTAATCATTGAAGGCGCTGCTGCGGATGGGGATCTTGATGATGTTCACCTCCAAGGGGAAGATGCCGAACGACCGGGTGGGGCTCTCCTGCCACTCGTAGCCGTACGACACCTTGGCCAGGGTGCGGGTGAAGTCCGGACGCTGTTGGTAGTTGTACAGGGCGGAGACCGTGGTGCGCGGCGCGGCCGATCGTGCGAAGCGTTCGCGTTTGATGGGGAGCAGGAAGTGGGGGAACCGGACAGTGAGTTCGGGTCCGATGTCAACGGTGTTGAACAAGCCGGCCTGGCTGGCCCCCCCCAAGGTCTGGCCAGTGGTGCTGGCATCGCTGGTGGTGAAGCTCTGTTGCGCCTCCAGGCCCAGCGTGAGCTGCAATTGCAGCGAGGTCATGTTCCGGAACAGGTTGCGGTGCCGGTAACCCAGGCTCACCGAGGTGCCCAGGAACCCACCGCGGTTGGTGCCGAAGCCCTCCAGGGCCATGCTCTGTTCCTTGCCGGGATACAGGGCGATGCGTGCGTTGGCGCGGTCCGCGCGGCCGGTGCCCGTGATATCGTAGGTGATGTCCACCCGATCGAAGACGCGCAGGCCCGAGAGGCGCCGGTAGGTCCGGTCGGAATTGCTCTGCCGGTACTGGTCGCCGGGGTGCAGGAACAGCGAACGGAGCAAGGCCTGTGGTTCGTGTGTGATACGGCCCCCGTACCGCAGAAGGTAGCCGTCCACCATCAGGGTGTCGGTCAGTTGGACCCTGCCCCGGTCACTGGTCCGTTGGGTGATCACCTCCACCTGGTCGATCCAGTAGGGGCGGGCCTCGGCGGTCCCTTGCAGGCCCTTGTCCCCGCCCCCAGCCCGCTCCATGCGCAGGGTGATATCCACGGAATCGCCGGCCAGTGCGGTATCCGCATTGAAGAGGATGAGCTCCTTGTTGAAGAACAGGTAGCCTTGTTCACGCAACCGGGTGGTGATGCGTTCCCGTTCACGGTCCAAGGCATCGGCATCGAAGCGGTCGCCACGGCGCAAGGTCCAATTGGCGCTGTCGCGGGCCAGGATGGCATTGATCGCGGGGTCGTCGATCTGATGCCGAACACGACGCAAGTGATAGGAGGACCCCGGTTCGATGTGGTAGAACACCACGGCCTTGGGTTGTTTGAACGGCACATCCCTACCGATCCCCAGTATCCCGCGGTGGCTGTAGTACGTGGTGTCTGTCACCCGTGCGCGGAACCACCCTTCCTTCTGCATGTACAGTTGGAGCTGATCGGTGGAGCGTTCGGTCTGCGCCGGGTCCAGGATCACTGGTGGTTCACCCACCACATCGCGCATCCACTCGCCCATGGTGCGTTTGTAGGGCAGGGGCTTCCTGCCACGTGCCTGGCGGTCCTCGTTGCGTTCGTCCGTGCGAGCGTCCTTGTGGGCCTTCTTCCGGGCGATGCGCTCGGGGTCGGGCAGGTTGTACATGCTCAAGTAGAAGCGCAGGCCCAGCACCTTTTTGTTGGGCTTCTGCTTTACAATGGCCTCCAGTTCATCAGCAGGGACACTTCGCTTGGATACCTCGATGCCATGGCGTTTGAGGAGGTGGGACCCTTGGGGCACACGACGCGTGGGATCGCATGAGGTCGCCGCGGTCAGGACCACGAGCAGGGCGATATGCGTGTTGCGGAACGTCAACGGAGCGCCGGGTGCTGCCTAATTTGCGCTCCTTCCGGGCCGCCGCAGGCAGGGCAGCGCCAAAGATATCCGACCGTGACCACGCAAGCAGACCTCAAACGCATCAGGGCACTTCAGCAAAGAAAGGGCCGCGATGAACAGGGCTTGTTCCTGGTGCAAGGCCCCAAGCTGGTGGCCGAGTTGCGGCGCAGCCAGTGGCCGGTGGAGGCCATCTACGCTACGGCCCGTGCCGCCGAGGAGCACGTCATCCGCGAGGCCATCATCCTACCCGACCATGAGGTGGAACGCTTGGGCACCTTGGAGAGTGGCAATGTGTTGGTGGCCGTGGTGCGCCAACCGAGCGACGCGCCCCTGCACGTGCCCAGCGCGAACGAACTGGTGCTGGCCTTGGATGGTATCAACGACCCGGGCAACCTGGGTACGGTGCTCCGCATCGCGGATTGGTTCGGCATCTGTCGGGTGATCTGCACGCCCAAGAGCGTGGAGCGCTTCAACCCCAAGTGTGTGCAGGCCACCATGGGTGCATTGTTCCGGGTACAGGTGGCCTATTCGGAGCTGCCCCCGCTCCTCGTAGAGTGGCAGGCTGCTGGAACGGCACTGTACCTGGCCTCCATGGAAGGGGCGAACGTGTTCACCACCGGATTGCGCCGTCCTGCCGTGTTGGTGCTGGGCAGCGAATCGCATGGGATCTCGGAGGCGGTCCGCAGCTTGAATGCCGAGCTCATCGGTATTCCCCAGGTGGGTGCGGGAGAATCGCTGAACGTGGCCGCCGCCGCTTCGGCCCTGTGCATGGAGTTCACGCGTCAGGCCGTGACCACCTTGTAGGTCATGGCCACTGCATCGGACACGCGCTGTCCGTCCATGGCCGCGCTCACGATACCACCCGCATGGCCACCACCTTCGCCACACGGGTAGAGGCCGGCCACTTCCACATGTTCCAAGGTCGTCGGGTCGCGGGGGATGCGCACGGGGGAGCTGGTGCGTGATTCCACGGCCACCACCACGGCCTCATTGGTCAGGTAACCACGCATCTTCTGCCCGAAGGCCTTGAACCCGGTGCGCAAGCGGGTCGCGATCTCCGGTGGAAGCACCTCATGCATCGGTACAGGCACGATCCCGGGCGGGTAGCTGCACGGCGGAAGGTCGGTGGAGGACTTGCCGCGGACCAGGTCCTCCAGGCGCTGTGCCGGCGCTTGTTGCGTGCGTCCACCCGCTTGCCAGGCCTGGTGTTCCACGGCGCGCTGGTAGTCCATGCCCCACAACGGATCGTCGGGATCGGCGCCACTGGGGTGTTGCTTGACCAGTTCAGGACCGAAGGCCACCACGATACCGCTGTTCGCGTAGGGATTGTTGCGTTTGCTCGGGCTCCAGCCGTTGGTCACCACCTCATCGGGCGCCGTGGCACAGGGAGCGATGATACCGCCGGGGCACATGCAGAAGGAGTACACCCCGGTGCCCTCCACCTGCTGGACCAAGCTGTAGCTGGCGGGCGGCAGGTAGGGGTCGCGGACGGAACAGTGGTATTGTGCCGCGTCGATCACCGCTTGGGGATGTTCCACCCGCACCCCTAGGGCGAAGTCCTTGCGTTCCACCCGCACCCCTCGCGTTACCAACAGTCGGAAGATGTCGCGTGCCGAATGTCCGGTGGCCAGCACCACGGCACGGGCGCGGTGTTCCGTGCCGTCGTTCGTCACCACTCCGTGGATACGCCTGTTGTCCAGGAGCAGGTCGGTCACGCGTTGGTTGAAGTGCACTTCGCCCCCTGATGCGATCACCGCTTCGCGCATGGCCGTGATGATGCCGGGCAGCTTGTTGGTGCCGATGTGCGGATGGGCATCCACCAGGATGTCCGGGCTGGCGCCGAAGTCCACCAGCGTGCGCAGCACGGCTCCCACATCGCCCCGCTTGTGGCTGCGGGTGTAGAGTTTGCCGTCGCTGTAGGTGCCAGCACCACCTTCGCCGAAGCAGTAGTTGCTGTCGGGGTCCACGGTGTGCAAGCGGTTGATGGCGGCCAGGTCACGGCGGCGATCACGCACGTTCTTACCGCGCTCCAACACCACGGGTCGCAGGCCATGTTCCATGCAGCGCAGGGCGGCGAAGAGCCCGGCCGGGCCGCACCCCACGATGATCACCGGATCCGCGCGGTGCACATCGGGCAGGGTGGGCGGCGAAGCGGGTGCCTCGGGGTGCGCTTCCGTGTCCACCGCGACCCGCAGCCGGAACAGCGGTTGTTTGGAGCGGGAGTCGATGGAGCGCTTCAGGACCCGGGCCTGCTGCACCTGGTCCAACGGGATACCAGCCGCCTCGGCCGCTGCAGCCCGCACCAGCACCGGGTCATGGGCCTCTGCGGGTACCAAGGCGATGTCCACGGTGCGCTCCATGGCGCGAAGATCGGTGCTGCGCGGTGTACGGGCACCTGGCACGCGTTCACAGCTCCCCACCAGCCACAGGTTCTAACGGGCCTGGCGGTGTATGATCAACAAGAGCTGGGGTCGTGGGTCCACTACCCCTCGAACGTGAAGGTGAGCACCCAGGTCTTGGAGCGCAGGCTTTGCAGGGGCAGGTCGAACCGCGTGCCGTCGCGCACCAGCAGGTTGGGTATACCTATGCCGGTCTTCAGCTCGATGCCGAATTTGAAGTATTGGAGGAAGAAGTCGAAGCCACCTCCCACCTCAGCGGAGTAGTCGTATTTGCTCAGCTTCACGATGGTCTCGTCGTCGAGGGCCTGGTTCACGTCCTTCTGGCTGGCCATGTCGATGCTGAACTTGCCTCCGCCCAGCAGGTACACGGCGAAGTTGGTGATCCGGTCGCTGCGCAGTTTCATCAGCAGGGGGAACTCCAGGTAGGTGCTCTCGATGGGCTTTTGGAAGTAGTCGATCTCGCCCTCGGCGGTGCGGAACTGGTATTGGAGGATACGTTCCTGGAAGGACAGGGTGGGCAGGAAACGCAGGCTGAGGTGGTCGGTCATGTTCAGCGAGGCGACGATGCCCAGGTTGAAACCCGGTTGTTTCAAGTGGTCCAGCACCAGGAGTGAATCGGTGAACGGTGCGCGGGTGTTGAGCCGGGTGTAGAAGTCGCTGGTGTTGTAGCTGAGCAGGAATCCGAAGTGGAACCGGCGCAGGTCGAAGTTGGGGAGGTTCTCCACCTTCACCCCGGCTTGGCTTTGCGCCCGCAGCAGCGGAGCGCAGGCAAGCACCAACAAGAGGACGAACGAACGGAATGCAGCGGAGCGGCTCATCGGACAGGCAACGAAATTAGGGCGGGATCCGTGTGTGTCCGACCGCACTATTTGCGTGCGATGTACAAGGACGCGATGCCACCCGTGAGCGCTTCGGCCGAACATTCGCGTCCACCCGCACCGCGGAGCACCTTCAGGAAGTCCTCGCCTTCGGGGAAGGCATCCACGCTCTTGGGCAGGTAGGTGTATGCGGCGCTGTCCTTGCTCACCGACCGGCCGATGGTGGGCATCACCCGGTGGAAGTAGAAGCGGAAGAGCTGGCGCATGGGCGTGTGCTGGGGCTTGGAGAACTCCAGTACGAAGAGCCGCCCATTGGGCTTCAGCACTCGGAGCATCTCGCGCACACCCTGTTCCAAGTGCTCGAAGTTGCGCACCCCGAAGGCCACGGTCACCGCATCGAAGGTGGCGTCCGGGAAGGGGAGTGCTGCGCTGTCCGCACGTTGCAGCACCACCCGTTGGTCGAGACCACGCTTGCTCACCTTGGTGCGACCGTGAGAGAGCATGCCCTCGCTGATGTCCACACCGGTGACGCGCTTGGCCTTGGTGCTACCCAGGATCGCCAGGTCGGCCGTTCCGGTGGCCACGTCCAACAGGTGTTCAACGGGCTCCCGGCCCATCAAGCGGATCACCTTACGGCGCCAGCCCTGGTCGATGCCCAAGGAGAAGAGCCGGTTGAGGAGGTCGTACTTGGGGGAGATGGCGTCGAACATCTGTTCGACCTGTTCGCGCTTGCTGCCTTCCGGCGAGTAGGGGGTGACGGTCATGCCGGGAGGTTGAGGCGCACACATTCGGTGCGGAATCGTTCTGGGTCGATGGGGACCACACCCACCTCTTCGCATACCAGCCCACCGGCGAGGTTGGCCAGTTGGGCGATGGTCGGCGCCGGAAGGCCTTGCGCCAAGGCCAGCGCGGCCACGGTGATTACGGTGTCGCCCGCGCCGCTCACGTCCACGATCTTGCGTTTGTGGGCGGGGAAACGCGCGTTGTGCATGCCGTCCTGGACCTGCACGCCGTGCTCGCTGAGGGTGATCATGGAGATGCGGTTGCCCAATCTGGTCTGCAGTTCGCTGATCGCAGCGGTCATGGCCGTTCCGTCGGCGGCGTTCAGGTCGATCTTCAGTCCGTCGCGCAATTCCTTCAGGTTGGGCTTGAACAGGTCAACACCCCGGAACGTGAAGAAGTTCTTGCGCTTGGGGTCCACGGCCACCGGAACGCCAGCCGCCTTGGCCAACGCGATGATGCCGGTGATGACCGCTTCGGTGAGCACGCCCTTGTTGTAATCCTCGAGCACCACCACCTCGGGTCGTTCAGCACGCAGCAGTTCGGCCACCTGATCGAGCAATCGCTGTTCATCCGAGGCGTTCAGGTCGTCCTCCTGTTCCTCGTCCACGCGCACCACATGCTGGTGACCGCTGATGATGCGTGTCTTCACGGTGGTCCGGCGCTGGGGGGAACGCAGTAGACCGGCGGTGGACAGGCCCTGGTCCTGGAAAAGGCGTTCCATGAGATCGGCATTGGCATCCTGGCCGATGACAGTGACCACCACGGGACGTGCGCCAAGCACATGCGCGTTGATGGCCACGTTGGCGGCGCCACCCAGACGGGCGCTGCGCTCGGTGACTTGTACAACAGGCACAGGAGCCTCGGGACTGATGCGGTCCACGCGGCCCCAGAGGTAGGCGTCCACCATCACATCACCCACTACCAGCATGCGGGTCGTCCGCACACGGTCCAGGAAGGTGTCGATGGCGGCCATGGCTCAGTGCAGTTCGGCCACGGCCTTGGCCACGCGGGACATGGCCTCGGTGAGCTTGTTGTCGCTGGTGGCGTAACTGATGCGTAGGGTGTTCTCGGCGCCGAAGGAACGTCCCTCCACGAGGCTCACACCACACGCGTCCAGCAGGTGCAGGCTCAGGTCCACGGAACCCTTGATGGTACCGCCGTTGATGCAGCTGCTCACATCGGGCAGCAGGTAGAAGGCGCCCTGTGGCACGTTGCAACGCCAGCCGGGGATGTTCCGCACTGCTGCCAGTACAAGGTCGCGGCGACGCAGGAAGTCCTGGCGCATGGGAAGCAATTGGGCCGGGTCCGCTTCCACGCAGGCTTTGGCCACACGTTGGGCGATGCTGTTGGTGCCGCTGGTGAACTGGCCCTGCACCTTCATGGCCGCCTGGGCGATCCACAAAGGGGCGCCGATGTAGCCCACGCGCCAGCCGGTCAGCGCCCACGCCTTACTGAGCCCGTTCACCGTGATGGTACGTTCCAGCATGCCTGGCAGTGCACCGAAACTCTCGTGCTTGCCGTCGAACACGATGTGCTCGTAGATCTCGTCCGCGATGACGTACAGCTGGGGGTGCTTGGCCACCACAGCCGCCAGGTCCTGCAGTTCCTTCAGGCTCAACACCGACCCGCTGGGATTGCACGGCGAGCTGAACATGAGCAGGCGCGTGCGGGGGGTGATGGCGGCCGCGATGCGCTCCACCGGGGGCTTCCAATCCTCATCCAGGGTGGAATGCACCAGCACGGGCGTGCCACCGGCCAGGCGTACCTGCTCGGAGTAGCTCACCCAATAGGGTGCGGGGATCACCACTTCATCGCCGGGGCCCACGAGGCTCATCACCACGTTCATGATCGACTGCTTGGCGCCGGTGCTCACCACGATCTGGTCGGGTGCGTAAGTGAGTCCGTTGTCCCGTTGGAACTTGTGGCTGATGGACTCGCGCAGGTCCAAGTAGCCGTTGACGGGCGTGTACTTGTGCCAAGGGCCGCGTAGGGCTTCGTGTGCGGACTCCAAGGCGAAGGCGGGCGGATCGTGGTCGGGTTCGCCGAGGCTCAGGTCGATGATGTCGCGGCCCTGTGCCCGGAGTTCACGGCTGCGGCGGGCCATGAGCAGGGTAGCGGGTTCAACGATGTTCGCAACGGTGGGGGAAAGATGCATGCGGGCACACGGAAGGTGGCATTCGTTCGGCCGGGCCTTCCGGAAGGGGGCAAAACTAATCAAGTGGTTCCGCGCGTTATCCCGAATGCCCGGTGGTATGCCGATATTCGTCCACCGCTTTATCAACCATGAACGATCCTCTTGTCCTTGTCCTGGTGGCCATCCTGCCCTCCGTGGTGGTCTTCCTCACCGCCTTCTACACCCTCAAGCAATTCATGAACGCCAGCATCAGCGAGCGCATGACGGACCTGCGCAAGGAGGATCACCGGCAGACGCTGCCGCTGCGCCTACAGGCCTATGAACGCGTCACGCTCTTCCTGGAGCGCATCTCTCCGGGGCCGCTGGTGCTCCGGGTGCACAAGAGCAACATGAGCTCCCGGATGCTGCATGCCGAGTTGATCGCCACGGTGCGCGAGGAACTGGAACACAATGTGACCCAGCAGGTGTACATGAGCGAAAAGGCCTGGGCCAAGGTGAAGCAGGCCAAGGAAGAGACCATCCGCTTGATCAACCTGAGCTACGAGCAGACCGGGGATGAGCAATCGGCCACGGAATTGAGCCGCCGCATCTTCGAGAACGTGGGTAGGTTGACGCACACACCCTCACAAGAAGCGCTGGTGTTCGTCAAGGACGAGGTGCGCCGCCTGTTCTGAAACGGGTCAGCACCTGCTCCGCCGCTTCGGTTGGGCTCAGGAACCCTTCTGCGACCTGGGCTTCCAAACGGACCCGTAGCTCGGCGATCACCGGGTCATGGTCCAGGAGATCACGCAGGCCGTCCAACAGCTGGTGGTGCATGGCATGGAGTCCTTGCTCCGCTCGGTTCTGCATGAAACGGCCCGAAGCCAACAACGCGTTGTAACGCTCCTCCAGGTGACGTGCCAGGTCCGGCATGCCTTCCCCGCCGATCGCACTGACAAGGAACACCTGCGGATGAACGCCGGATGGGCGGACCGGCAGGAGGTGGATGGCGTTGCGCAGGTCGCGTGCAGCGGTCTCCGCCCGGGATCGTCCTTCCCCTTCCACTTTGGTTAGCACCACCACATCGGCCGTTTCCATGATGCCGCGTTTGATGCCTTGCAGTTCATCGCCTGCCCCAGCGATCATCAACAGTACGGTGAGGTCGGTCATGCGGTCCACCTCCAACTCGCTCTGGCCCACGCCCACGGTCTCGATCAGGATACGGTCGTAGCCGGCCGCTTCGCAGAGCAGGATGGACTCGCGGGTGCGGCGGGCCACTCCGCCGAGCGCTCCACCGGTCGCTGTGGGCCGGATGAAGGCGTCGGGGTGCTGGGAAAGGCGTTCCATGCGGGTCTTGTCGCCCAGGATGCTGCCGCCGCTGCGCACACTGCTGGGGTCCACCGCCAACACCGCCACACGGTGTCCGGCAGCGATCACCGCGATACCAAGTGCATCGATCAGGGTGCTCTTGCCCACGCCGGGGATCCCGGTGATGCCGATACGCAGTGCAGGTGTCGTGGGCGTGGAGCATAGAGCCAACAACGCGCGGGCATGTTCCTGGTCCGCAGGTCGTGCGCTTTCCACCAAGGTGATGGCCCGGCCCAGTGCGGCGCGGTCCCCGGACTGAAGGTGGTGAGCGAGGTCGGCCAGCGGCAGGGGTGCGCTCATGGTGTTCAGTAACCCTTGCGGTAGTTATCCACCCAGGCACTGTCACCCACGTCGTGGAGCAGCCTGAACACGTCATCCCCCTTGGCCATGCCGTTGAGCGTGAGGATGCCGTAGTCGGTGAGCAGGAGCAGTTGGCGTGAGGAAGGTGATTCGCGCTTCTCGGCCCAGCCTTTTCCCGGATGCTGGCCTTCCTTCAACACGAAAGGGTATTCCCAGAAGCGAAGTTTCCACAACTGGTCGAACACCTCGCAGTCGCGGAGGAGGCGGGTTCCGGTGTTATCGTCTGGATGCAGGCAGAGGCCTACCTGATGGCGGTGGAAGAGATTGACCCCATCCAAGTTGGCCTTGCTCGGGATGGCACCTTGGGCTTGGAGCACGAATTGTTCACGGGTGATGCCCTCGGACTGAATGACCTGGCCCTCGAATTCCTTCACCAGGAACAGGGAGAACAATTGGCTGTTTGGACCTGGGCTCAAGGACAGGCCGAACGTGTAAGTGGCCAACGGCCGGAGAACCAGCGCGCCGCCACGGGTGGGGAGCAGCACCAGCAGCAGTGGGAGTACCAGAAAGGCCTTGCGGACCGGCATGCCACAAAGATACCGCTGGCACAAGGGCGCGTCCATGATCGGGACGCGCCCTCGTGATCACTGCTTCACGAAGCGGGCCTGGCCGAGCAGGTTCCCCTTGGCATCGCGCACCACCACCAAGTAGGTGCCACCATCGAGACGGTCCACCGGAATGGTCATGCGCGGTTCCTCCTTGGGCAGCACCTGTCCACCTTGCGCCACTTGACGGAGGCTGGCGTCCAACAAGGACCAACGCAGGTCGACATCCCCTTCGGGTGCATCGATCAGCACGTTGATCAGGTCATTGGCCGGGTTGGGGTAGATGTCCAAGGCAGACGGACGGTCCTCCATCAGCACGGTGCGCACCTCGGAGTAGGTGTGGCCCGCATCCTTGTCCACCTGCTTCAGGCGGTAGTAGTTCCAGCCCTTCAGGGGGGTACGGTCCGGGAAGTTGTACTCCACCTGTACCGCGCTATTGCCAGCAGCGTTCACTTGGCCGAGCGGCACGAAGTCCACACCATTGGCCGAACGTTCCACCACCCAATGGGCGCTGTTCTCCTCACTGCCGGTGCTCCACGTGAGCAAGGCTTGGTCGCCTTGTGGACGTGCGTTGAACGCGAGGAGTTCGACCGGGAGCGGACAGGCGATGGATGCGCAGGGGAACGGGATGGTGTTGGGCAACGGCACGCACCCGGGTTGGAACTGGAAGGTCAGGTTGAACGGTGTACCCCAGAAGAAGGTGTAGAAATTGTCCACGAAGAGCAGGAACCGGTCCCCGGCATTAGCGGTGATGTAGCGTGTCCAGCTATCCCCTGCAGCACCTTCCGTGAAGTCCGTGGCGGTCCAGTTGAGGCCGGTGAGCACCGGTCCATCGCCCCAGGAGCAGCGCAGGGGCGGTCCTGTCGGTGGGCAGGTGGGTGTACCGGAATAGGGCCCCCAGAGACCATAATCGTAGTCTGCGCCACCATAGGGGAACGCATCGATGGTGAACCCGACCTGACCGGGTTGACTGACGGTGAAGTTGTACCAGACCCCGCGCCGTTCGTTCGCGATCAGGCAGCCGCGGTTGGGCAAGGTGAGGTCCACCACACTACCGGTGTTCTGCGGATTGTTGCTCACCGCGATGTCCGCACAGATCTGGATGGAACCGATGCAGTCCTCGATCGGAGCGGGAGGTCTGTTGCAGTTGGCATCCACGATGAACGCCGTCTGGACCCCGGGAGTGGGCAATGGGGTCGAGCTTACCGCGATCTGCCCGCTATTATCCGCCAGCAACAGGAAGCTGATCTGGTTCTCGGTGCTGCTGGCCGCAGTGTAGGACACCGTGATCACAGCACCCACATTGGCTCCGAAGGTGACGGAACCGGTGGAACCGATGATGGAATAGTTGGTGCAGACGTTCGGTGGTGGGCCAGGGGGGTTGATGCAGACCGTCACGAAGCTGCCGGCCCAACCATCGCCGAAGCTGTCGTTCATACGCAACGTGTAGTTGCAGTTGCCCGGGGGCGCATCCGTACGGCTCGCACACAGGGAGAAGGTTCCGGTGCTGCCGGTCTGGCGCCACATGCGGATGTACAGCGTCTCGCCGGGTACCAGACTTCCAGCAGCGATGGAGGTACTGGGCATGGTGGCCGCGGTGGGGCTGCCGTTGAGCGTGCACGCCAGTTGGGTCAGCACCAGGTTACTGCCACCGCAGGTGCCGGAAGCCACGCGGTAGATCGCGAACGCACCATCGGTCATGGACCCATCATCCGAATCGAAGAACAGGGCTCCGGTGGTGAAGGGGTTGGGCACTTGAACGGTGAACCAAACGTCCGCCGTGGCGGTGGCTGCACAAGTGGGGTTGGGAACGTTGATGACACCGGCCGGGTTGGTGGGGGTGATGCTGGCGTTCTCGTTGCTATAGCTGGAGAAGAGGCAGCCATAGTTCACCGGCAAGGCGATGGCACCACAGGGATCGTCGTTGGGCGGGGGCGTGGTGGGTGTGGCGCAGATCTGGAAGTTGCCGAACACGCCGGTCTTGTTCCACACGCGCACATACAGGATCGTACCGGCCACGATGGTGGTGCCGTTCTGGTTCACGGTGATGCCGGGCATGGTCGCACCTGCGGGATCGCTGCAGGATACCGCTGCCAGCGTGTTGCAGTCCGGGTTCATCCGATATACCGCCATGGCGGCATCGTTGAGCACGGAACTGCTCAGGTCGATCTCCACGCCCACGCCTGCAGGGGCGAGCGGGATCTGTACCGTGAACCACACGTCGTTGATGGGGGGCACGTTACCACATGCGGGGACCGGCGCTCCACCGGACACCGTGGCGGCTTCCGTGGTGCCGTTCACCGGCGTACACGCCGGGGTCACCGGCACGGAGGTGGCGGAGCACGGGTTGTCATTGACAGGCGGAGTTGGCTCGAACGCACAGATCTCGAAGTTGCCTCCGTTGGCCGGGCCGCTCTGTGGCCATACACGGATGTAGACCGTTTGGCCGGCGAGTAGTGGGTCGTTGATGGCGATGAACGGGTCCGGCACTCCCGCCGCGATGTCCGCGTTGCACGAAAGGGCCACCGGCCAGACGTTCACCTGCATGTTGTTGGTGATGGTGGCCGTGGAGTTGTTGCTCAGGGTGAAGTCCGTCCCGTTGATGATGGAGGCCACCGTGGTACCGGCAGGGATACCGGTGCCCGTGACAAGCATGTTAACCACCATACCCGTGGTGTTGGAACCCGTGACCAGGTTGGAGCCAAGGGTACGCGTTCCGGAGAGGATGTAGGCGGTCGTACAGGATGGCACGGCATACACGGCCATGGCCAGGTCGGTAGCGGAGATCAGGTTGGTCTGGATGGCGAGTGCACCGCTAGCGGGCACCACGGCACTGTACCATACGTCATAACCACCCCATACCCCGCAGACCGGAGGGGGCACCGAAGTGGCCGTGGACCAGGACGTGGTGGAGGTCGTGGGAGAGGTACAGGTGGGGTTCACCGGCAGGGCCTGGGCGCCGCATGGATTGTCGTTGGCCGGGGGAGGGGGAATGGTGGCGCAGGAGATGGACAGCGTGCCGCACAGCGTGTGGCTCGGGATGCATGGGTCCACACCGTTGTTGGACAGGATACGGATGAAACGGACACCCGAGGTGGTCGGTGTGTATGTCAACTGGGCGTGCCCCCCGGGTGTTCCACACCCATCATCGTCGAAGGTGGTGAAGCCATCCGCCACCGGGAAGGCAGTGGTACCACCGGTGATGCTGATGGTGGAGTTCCAGGAAGTGGCCGAAGGGCACATGCTGACCGTGTACAGGTTGCCGGCACACATGTACATCCGCGCATACTGGTTGCCGCACAGGTCCACCGTGAAGAGCGAAGGGCAGGCGGCGCAGAAGGTGGAGCCTACCGGCGGGAAGTTCGATGTGTAGACCGGTATTGGTGGTACTGTGGCAGGCTGCCAAGCGGCATTGGCTACCAGCGTTGTCAAGTTGATCGCCGTGGCACTGGTGGCGGTCGCCGGAAGGCTCATCACGAAGGTGGTCGCGTTCGTGATGGAGGCCACGACCGCACCTGCTGCGATACCCGTGCCCTGGATCGGCATACCGACCGACAACAGCGTCGTATTACTTCCGGTCACGATCGTGGATGTGACGAGCCGCGAGCCAGGTATTGCCGTGGTGGCCGTGCCGTTGCATTGGGCGAACGCCGCCGTCGGCAGAACCAGGCCCAGTACCACGGTCAGAAGCAGTGCGCAGGACCATGAGTTGGCGGTGCGCATGGCACGCCAAACGCGTGGGTGTCGGTCGATCGCGTTGCGTTCCATCGGGGATCCTTCACATGCGGGGGGTACCAGTGGTGTCATGGCGCTAGTTCGGATGGATGGCTATCATACTGCCCGGCTTCAGGAACAGGACGTAACAACAGTAAAAGGGTTGTCCGCGTCGGTTGTTCAATTCACCAAGGTACATCATTGGCGACCGGATGCGTGGAACCCGCGTGGGGCGCGGCATCTGGAGGCGGTTGGCGCATACCCTGTTGATGGATCGTGGAAAAAGAGAACGGGGATCCCCGATCCGCCTTCCGGCACCAGGGATCCCCGTTCGGGAGGAACAAGCAGGCTACTGCTTCATGAAGCGCGTATTGCCCATGTGCACACCGGAAGCATCCATCAGTTCCAACATGTAACTGCCGGATTCCACGCGGGTGAGGTTGACGTCCATGCGGTTCGTGCCGTTCTGCGCACTGAAGGTCCCGCGTTCCACGGTCCGGCCGCTCATATCCAATACACGCCACTGCATCGCACCGTCCACATCGGACGTGAAGGAAGCGGAGATGCTCTCCTTGGCGGGGTTCGGATAGACCTCGATCGGCATTCCCGTGCGGCGGAAGGTCACCTGAACGTGCTCGGTGAAGGTCTCTTCACCGTTGGTGTCCACCTGACGCAGGCGGTAGTAGTTGACACCACTGAAGGGGGACTCATCAAGGAAGGCATAGTTCGAGGTGTTCTGGGTGTTGCCGCGTGCGGTCACTTCACCCAAACGCTCCCAGATGTCACCGTCCTGGCTGCGTTGCACCTCGAAGAAGGCGCTGTTGCGTTCGCTGGCCGTGGCCCAGGTCACATCCACCATGCGTTGCTTGGGTTTGGCATCGAAGGTCAGCATCTGCACAGGCAGCACCAAGCAGTTGATGTCGGCACCACCTCCCAGGTTCCACGTGAGGGCGAAGGGCGTGTTGGTGCTGGCGAACCGGTCCACGTAGAGGAGGAAGGTCTGCCCGGCGAGCGCATCGATGTAGCGCACGTAGCGGTCACCACCGGCTCCTTCGCTGAGGTCGGCCGAGGTCAGGTTCATACCCGTGGGTCCACCGCCGGCCGCATAGCTACAACGCAGTGGGGGGCCAGCTGGAGGGCAACCCGGAGCGCCGACATAGGGTCCCCAGATGGCCCAGTCATAGTCGGCAGGTACACCCGGCGCGATGTCGAAGGCGATGGTACCACCCTGGTAGGCCGTGAAGCGGAACCACTGACCACGCACCTCGTTGGAGGAGAGGCAACCGCGGTTCGATAGGTTGAGGTCCACGGTGTTACCCGTATTGCCGGGCAGACCCGTAATCACCTGGTTGGTGCACACCTCCACCGATCCGATGCAGTCCGAGGGCGGTGCGGGTGGTACGTTACAATCCGCGTTGATGGTGAACGTACCGTTGATCCCCGTGGGTGGCGGGCTGGGGCTCCCATAGATGGCGAAGCCGTTGTTGGCCTGGATCTGGTAGGAGATCTGGTTCTGGAAGCCGCCGGCCGGGAAGTAGGTGTAGGTCACGATCTGGCCGATCGCACCACCGAAGGTGATGAAGCCGGTGCTGCCCACGATGGTATAGTTGGTGCAGGCCGCGCCCACACAGACGCGCACATACCCACCGTTCCAGCCATCGCCGCCGGAATCGCTCATGCGGATCGTGTAATCACAGATGC
>ENA-UOWO01003897-UOWO01003897.1-activated-sludge-metagenome-genome-assembly--contig:-NODE-3897-length-16880-cov-17.122675_pt1 | contig 16880 bp, 12 predicted proteins | sample MGYA00238148_ERZ761564 | MGnify/ENA primary metagenome ERZ761564 (study PRJEB28885, sample SAMN05720194) | activated sludge metagenome | isolation source: Anaerobic digester | place: USA...
TCGTTAAAGCAAACAACAACAATAAACTCCATTTTATTACACTGCGTTTCATATATATTTCATTAAAATTAAACAAATGATTTGATTTCAATGTAAAGATGTTTACTAAACTTGCAATAAGAAAATACAAATTATATACTTTGTCTGATTAAATTGGAAATAAAAATGGTATTTATCTAAATTATAAATAAATTAGCGTCATAATTTTGTCTGGTTAAAATGGAAAATACTAAATGCTTTCAGCTATTTATTTCTTTAGACAAAGAAGAAAAAACAGCTTTTAAAAAATGGATACATTCACCTATCGCCAACCAACACGATGATGTAACGGCTGTTTTTGAATATCTTTTTTCCAAAAAATATTTGAACGCGAATATTGTGTTGAAAGAAAAAGTATTTCATCATCTTTATCCAAATAGAAAATATGATGATTTACGTTTTCGGCATATTTTATCGAATTGCACTAAATGTTTAGAGCGCTTTTTGAGTTTTTATCAATTTCAATCTGATGAAATTGTATCAAACATTTTTTTATTAAAGTCTCTGGAAAAACACCAGCAAGATAAATACGCAGTCGCTTTATTACAGCAACAAAAATCAATATTAAAGAATAATAAAATAAAGAACACTGACAATATCTTATCGTCTATTGAAATAGAAAAAATTGATTTTAATATTCACAGCAAAAACATTCGCGACCAACCATTTAATTTACAAGCTATTGCTGATTTGTTGCATCAATATACGCAAACAGAAATTCTAAAATTTGCGTGTTTGGCTAGTACGCATCAACAAATATCAACAACTAATTATTCGTTTCCGTTATTAGATTCTATTTTAAAAACTACACAAGAAAATTTTGAAACAGTTTCGTTATCCAACAAAATATATTATCTGATTTATAAATCGCTCACCGAACATGAAAACGATGAAATCATTTTTTCGTTAAAAGAAATATTAACGAATGCTACAAAACATTTTGAACCAAATGAATTGCGTGATATTTATTTATTGACGATTAATCAATGTATTAAAAAATTAAACAGCGGGAAAAAGGAATTTGCTTTTGTTGCTTACGAATTATATCAACAATTAATTGCTGCTGACTTGTTGCTACAAAACAACGTACTTGACCGTTTTGCATTTACCAATATTGTGTTTACCGGTTTAATGGTGAAAGATTTTACAGGTATTGAAAAATTCATTCAAAAAAATGCCAATTTCTTGCTTTATGAATACCGCGAAACAATTGTTTCAATTGCATTTGCTCGATTATATTACACACAAAAACTGTATAACAAGGCAATTAAAGTTATTTTAAAAACTGAATTCAATGATTTTTTGATGAGTTTATCAGCACGACTTTTATTAACCAAAATTTACATTGAAACGAAAGATTTTGATGTTGCCGAAAATCATATCTCAGCATTTAAAAAATATATCAGAAGACAAAAAAGCATTGGTTATCACAAAGAAAGCGTACTTAAATTTTTGGTGCTTTGCGAACAACTCATTTCATGTTTAAATGCATCTAAAAAACAACGAAAATTATTTCAATTACAACTTAGTAATGACAATTCATTGATGGAAAAAGAATGGCTGCTGGAACAAATATAGTTTTATCGTGCCGCGAATATCGAGGCACGCACTACGCCGGAATTTTCACATCAAAGGTGCGCTTTTCTTTATTCACTAAATTATAATCGCGAATCCACGGATTATAGATGCGCAAGAGTTTATAACTGGTATTATTTTCTTTAGCAAAACTTACCCAGCTAACGGAACCGGAAACTTGTTTTATCGTGTATTTATATTCCGGATATACATCTTCCTCACTCAGATAAAAACCATAATCTTTCTGATGCTGATGGATAATTTTCAATGCAACGATGCGTTGCACATACCTGCTGGTTTCGGTGTTTAACAACAGGTTATAATAAGCAGTTTCGCCTTGCAAATTTTGTTGTTTGTTTACACCTGCCAAACCCATATTGTAGCTGGCTGCTGCTGCTGTCCACGAACCGCTTTTGTCTTTTGCGTCGCGCAGGTATTTGCAGGCTGCTTTGGTTGCTTTTTCCAATTGGTATCTTTCATCTACTTCACTATTGATCAGCAATCCATATTGTATTCCGGTCGCTTTCATAAACTGCCAGAAACCAGATGCACCTGCCGGCGATACCACATTATCCAGAGAACTTTCTGCCATACATAAATATTTAAAATCGTCCGGAACATTTTCTTCTTTTAATATTTTTTCTATGGTTGGCAACCAGCGGTTGGCTCTTTTCAGTAAAATAATAGTTGACGATTGCCAGTAAGCATTTACCGTTAATTCTCTGTCCAGACGTTCGCGCACTTCAGGATCATCAACCGGCACAGTTTCGCCGGCAAAGGTGACACTTTCCGGAATTTTTACGGCATAGGCATTTTGTATAGGCAAGGCGAGGTTTTCCTGTGTTGCACCTGCTTTTATAAATGGAAAATAGTTACTCGTACTGTCTACGGTTGCATTCATAAATAAGGCGATGGATGCAACAGCAAGCATTCCGAGTCCGAAGTATTTTAGTTGTTGTTTCATGTAAGTAGTAAGTCGTAAGTGATAAGTAGTAAGTGGTAAGATATTGTTATTTAATTCATTTTCTTTAGTTTAATTTTTTATTGATTTTTCTTTTTAAATACCGGAACGGTGGAACATGCTTCGCCAAACATCAATGATTTTACAACGGGTTGCAATTTCTTCGTTATTTCGAGATAAGCTTCTCCGGTCACTGTTTTGGTGCCGCATCCTTTTATAATGATTTTTTGTTCAGCATATTTTACAGCATCGATATTTTTCAGATTAGATAAGAACAATTTCTGTTCCACTTCTTCAACGGCACCAAAAAAAATGGAATTTGTGTAAGGCAAAAGATAAGATGTAATAAGCATAAATGCCCATTGCGGCAATATGGCATCTGTGCTGCAAAATACGGCTACCGGTTGGTCTTTATATATTGACCAGTCGTGTGCTTTGAGTGCTGCTCTGAATTCCAGTTCTTTTAATATTAAACCACGGAACAGGAATTCTTTGATATCTACAGAATGGATGGTTTCTTTAGGAAAGAAATCTTCTAAATCCAGCGTGATTAAACCGCTTTGTGCTACTTTGTTGACGAGTTCCATAAGAGTAAGTTATGCAAATAAAACAAAAAAAGCGGAAAATTAGTTTTCCGCTTTTTATATCGATGCTGAATAAATTCAGAAAGTCATCCGTTAATAGAATTTATAACGTGTGTCTTCTACTTTTGATTTTTTAAGAATGGATTCAAAGATGCTTTGGAAATTTAAGCGACTGATGAACATACGTTGCATTTGTTGTTTGTATGCATTGATATCGCCACCCATTTCCGGTGCATTTTCATCTATAGATTTTGGCTGTACCATAAATGCAGCTCTTTCGCCTGCAACAGCTTTAGATGTTTTACCTACCGGAACACCAAAGGTAGTTCCCACTAATTTAGGTTCGTTGCCCAGGCCTTGTACATAAGCAGAAGATAAACGCACTAATGCCGTATCAGATACGGTAGCATCTTTTACCTTAGCTGCAATTGCGGATAAATCTGTAGTGCCTGCTGCTGCTTTGTTCAATTGTTCCACCAAATCTTTTCCTTTTTTCGCGTTGCGAAGCAATAAGGTAATTTCTTCGCGCACATCTTCTGCTTTTGGTAAGCCTTTTGGTGTTACTTTGCTCAACTTGGCCACCATATATTTTGAATCGTTGTCAAAATCGGCAATAATGCCCGGTTTTTCCTGTTGAAATGCCCATTGTACCAATTTACGTGCTGCACCAATTTGAGGCACGTCTGTCATGTTTTGTTTCAGTACTATATTTTTAGCCAGACTTTCTGTTTTTGCTGCTTTATCAAACAATTCTGCCGTTTGATTTTTTTGCTGGAAAGCCACTGCTTTATCGTATGCAATTTTTTCCGTTTCGTTGCTTGGCGCTAATTCTACGGCAAAGTCGGCAAATTTTGTCAACACTTTAGGTGCTTTTGCATCCAACATTAAAATAAGGTGCAAGCCATAAGGTGTTTCCACTTTTGCGATTTGTCCCGGTGCGATACCGCCATAAAATACTTTGTCGTTGAATTCTTTCACCATTTGACCTCTGGTGAAATAGCCTAAATCGCCACCTTTATCTTTAGAACCTTTATCCAGTGAATTTTCCACGGCAACCTGACCAAAGTTTTTAGCACCTGACTGAATCACTCTGATTAAGCTGTCTGCTAATGTGTTGGCCGATTTTTTATCTTCATCTGTTCCTTTGCCCAAGCTTAATAAAATATGTGCTGCACGTACGCTGTCCGGTGCCACTTTTCTGTCTATAATTTTTGTAAACAAGTAGAAAGAACCTTCCATGTAAACATCTGTCAAAGTGCCAACCGGTAAGGTAAATAGATTTTCTGCATCGCGGTTAGTTTGCATTACTTCTTCTTTACTGTAGAACGTTAATTCAGGACCTTGCTGTGAATTACGCGCAATGTAGGCAGAATCTTTAGGCTGAGAAGCGATATATTCTTCACGCATTTTGCCGATTTTCGACATTGCCTGTGCGGTATCGTCTGCAGAAGGTAAGATGTCATAATAGACAACATCCACTACACGTGATGCTTCCTGTTCGTATTTTGATTTATTATCTTTCAGGTACGCTGTTATATCATCATCAGATATTTTGTATTTATCGTCTGCTAAAGATGTATAAGGAACGCTTACGAATGCGACTCTTGCGCCTCTTCCTGAGTTGATAATCTCTTTAGCCATAAAAGTTGGCATATAGAATGATTGCGCCACTAAAGAAGCGTATTTTTGTTTTACCTGATCATCCTGAATCAATTGTTCAATATGACCTAATGTTTCCCGGAAATTAGCTTTGTTGTCTTTGTCAATCTTATCAATATTGGTAACAAATTCTCTGATTTTTGACTGATTTAGCTGTCCTGTTTCCTGATTGATAATTTCAGGACTTACTTCTCTGGCTTTCATTAAAAAGCGTTGTGCCAACGGATGCGGTTGTTGTCCCCACATTAACTCGCCCATTTCACCTTCAGAAATACCTAAGCCTAAAGAATTGTATGTTTCTCCCAGTAACTGGTCTGCCGCCATGGTGCTCCACACTTCATCCTGTACCTGAGACCGCATTTGGTCGTTAAACTGAATATTCGGATTGATGAGTTTTAAGCCATCTTCGTATCTGGTGATTTTAGCACCATATTCTTCAGCGGAAACTGTGTTGCCGTTAATTTTTCCAATTGAGTTATTTCCTCCACCGCTAAACAATGAGTTTCTTTCCAATGCTGCTTCAACAATGAAAATCAGTAACGCCAACGCTATAAATCCAACCAGAATCCATGAACGTTGTCTTATTTTTCCAATGACTGCCATAATAGTTCTTAAATTTTAAAGAGTGCAAAGATAGCAGATAATTTGGAAATTTTAAATGAGATAACCTTCTTAAACACAAATAAATAGATAAGAGGCTCGAATAAAATGTACTATTTAGAAGACAAGAGAATTATCTGATTGGTGAAGCTTATGAATTTGCATTGTTAAACAAAAACACAAATTACTGATTATCAGAATCTTCGTTAATTTCCAGCTTAACGGTTTCTATTTTAGTTTCTGAAACATCCATGATTTTAAAGCTGTATTTTCCGATTTCAATCACTTCATTTTGTTCCGGAATCGTTTCGTGGTGGTCGATAATGAAACCTGAAAGCGTGTCGTAGTCGCCTTCCGGCAGGTCTAAGTCGTATTCTTCGTTAATTCGGTCGATTTCAAGTCTGCCGGACAAGATGAACTCATTTTTGGAAAGCTGATTGCCAACCAGTTCATCTTTATCATATTCGTCATCAATTTCACCGAATATTTCTTCTAAAATATCTTCCAGTGTAATTACACCTGCAGTGCCTCCGTATTCATTCACGACCCAGGCAATACTTTTATTTTCTTTAATAAATTCATTCAGCAATTTCTGAATATGCATGGTTTCCGGCACCACTTTAATTTCCATTAAGATGGATTTTATGGTGTCCGGTTTCTTATGTAAATCGAAATGGTGAATATAGCCGACTATTTTATCAATCGAATCATCAAAAATTAAGATGCGCGAATGGTACGTTTCGATAATGAGTTTTTTAAGTTCTTCTACCGAATCGTTAATATCAATGGCAGTGATTTCTCTGCGCGGCACCATGCAATCGCGCACACGCAGTTTTTTTAAATACAAGGCATTTTCGAAGAGTTCGGTATCCACTTCTTCTTCCGCTTCACCATCCGTTTGGTTGTGATCTTTGATAAATTTTTCCAAATCAACTGACGAAAATTCTATGTCGTGTTCTGAAACTTTTACACCAAATATTTTAAAAATTAACGATGACAATGCCGTAATTAACAGCACACCAGGCGTGAGCAACCAATGAATGATTCTGAATGGCAATGCCATTATCGGCAAGATGGTATCGGCAAAAACTTTGAACAGAACCTTTGGTACAAACTCACCTAAAAACAAAATTATAGTAGTAGAAATAATGGTTTGTGTAACCAACACCAATACTTTCGGACTTTCAAAATATTGTTCAAAAAGCGGCTCTAACACCGGCTCCAAAACGGCTGCTGTTAAAATACCAAATGCTATCAGTGCAATATTATTTCCAAGTAACGTAGTGACTATAAATTTTGATGGATTTTTTATGTAGTCATTCAGTATTTTTCCGGATAAAGTGCCGCGCTGAAAACTCAATTCTATTTTTAATTTATTGGCTGATAAGAATGCAATTTCTATTCCTGAAAAGATAGCAGAAAAGATAAGTGCGAGCACAATTAAAAAAATGGTGGTTCCCATGGATGTGTAAAGATAGTAAGGATGTATGACTTTGAGATAGCTGAAGTTGCATTATTTTCTGCTGTAATGCCTCACATATGCTATGCTGATGATTAAAATCAGGTAAAGCAACCAGTCTTTTCCGTGAAAAAACCCATCTCTTGCCGTTCTTATAATAAGAATTATGAGTGTAACGATGGCCAGCAGCAACCAACGTATTGCTTTGCTATTTAAATCCCTGCGCATCATCTACTGCAACTATGCCGTTTACTTTTCGAATGGTATAATTAGAGAAATCCTCATCGGAATCAAAACCAACGCCGTAAATGATATTATCCGGTGTTTTTATTTTTATCGGTTTATCCGTAAAAATTTTCTTGTTACGCACATTCCAGGTTAGCTCTTGCGTTTCCAAAACTTCTGCTCTTGCGTTTTCCATGTGCACATCACCGCTTACTTTGATGATTTGCTCTGCATCATTGTTCTCTGCATAATTTGCCTTTAAAACAGAAATTAGATTTAGCTGATCAAAAAACTTCACCAGTAATCCATCCGGAAACTCCAGTTTGTTTTGTGTTTTGGTATAACGCTTAATTGTTTTTCCGGTAACCACTGCTCTTATATAAGCACCTTCTTTATAGATGAATTTTACGCTGTCTGCCAATTCCACATCAGCATCCTGTTCGTTGAACATTGATTTCACTTTTGCCATATCATTTTCCTGACAGCTATTCAAAAAAAGCAAGATAGTGCAAAGAATAATATTGAAAGTACTGAAACGGACGGTTTTAATTGGAGTGACTTTCATTGTTCATCGTTAATGGTAGATGCTCTATTTCTTGTAAATCCATTCTGAAGGATTGAGTTTGGCTGCACCTTTCCAGACTTCGAGATGTACTTCTGTGATATTATCTTCGTCTGTATAAGCGGTGCCAATAACCTGCTTAGTAGAAATCTTTTGTCCTTTTGTCACGTTTACCGATGCGAGTTTTGAATAGACAGTAAAGTATTCGCCGTGACTGACAATTACTGCGTTTTTGAATGTCGGATTATTTAAGATTCCAACCACTTTGCCTTCAAAAGCACAACGCACACTACTATTGTCATCCGTTCGAATATCAATACCGTTATTTTCCATTTTTATGGTGGTTCCAGGCACTACGTAAGGACCAAAATATTTACTAATAAATCCTTTTTCTACCGGCCAAGGTAGCTTTCCTTTGTTTCCATAAAAGTTAGACGAAAGCTGATCAAATTCTGGTGTGTTGCCTAATTTTACAGGTGTTTCCACTTTTTTATTAACGGTTTCAATATCTGCTTTAGAAGGTTCTTTTCCTGCTTCTTTAGCTTTCTTAATTGCTTCTTCAGCAGCTTTCTTTTTCGCGGCTTCTGCTGCGGCTAATTTAGCAGCTGCTTCTTTTTGTTTTTTCTCTTCAGCCAGTCGCGCCAATTCTATTTCTTTTTTGATAATGGCTTCAATCTGTGCATCCAGTTTAGTTGCTTCCGTTTGTTTTTTGGAGATTTTGGTTTGCAGTTCTTTTTCTTTTTGTTTAAGAGACTGAACCACTACATTTTTTTGTGAGACTGTTTTACTAAGCTGTACTTTCTCTTTTACCTGACCGGATAATAATTGTTCTTTTGTTTTTTTCTTAGCATCAATACTGGCAATCTGGCCGCTGATATCCGATTTTTTTTCGATGATTTGAGAAGCCTGTTGCTGACGAAATGTTGCGTATTTTCGAAGGTAATTTACTCTACGCAAGGCTTCGGAAAAAGATGTAGCGTTGACGACAAACAACAATTTATCGGCAAACCGCTGAGATTTATAAATCTTAACGATAGCATCTGAATATTCTTTTTTTAATTTGGAAAGCTGTGCTTCCTTTTGTTTTAAGGAATCCACATTTTCATTGATTTTTACTGTAAACAAATCAATTTCGCCTTCAACTTCTTTAATCAGTTTTTTACGAAGCTCTATTTGTTTGGACAATGCCTGCAAGTCCGATAAGGTAGCATCTTTAGAGGCTTTTGTTTTAGTTAATAGTTTTTGTGTGAATTCAATTTCGTCCAGTAATTTTTTCTTCTTTGCTTCGAGTGTGGCTTTCTTATCCTGTGCGGAAAGAGATACAGAAAACAACACCATTAATAGAATAGTTATAGAATATTTCAACAGCCTGCTGCCTGTTGATGACAAAGATAAAGATGCTATTTCTATACTATTTTTCAATGGTGTAACTTGGATTTATGGTAAACGGATATTCTAAATTTTGTTTTAATTCTATGCTTTGAAATTTTGCAATCATTTCGAATGACTGTGCGCCACTTTTCATTTTCAATTCTCTATCCATCGAAAATGATTTACCTAATTGCGGCTGATAATTGGTATACGATGCATTTATTGTTTGAGCATACTTTTTATCGGTCACAAAAATAGACGTTGGAAGTTTGGTCGTTTTATCAAAAAGCACATTCGTCAAAAAACGTGTTCCATCGGAATTTAGTGTGATATTGGTTGCATTATTTGCATATTTTGCAATAGTGGAATCTGTAAAAATCAATTGCCCTAACAACAAATTTTCTATATCTGCAAATGTCAAATCCACCAACGTCTTTTGTTTGATGTAGGACAATGGTTTCAAAATATATCTGTTGTTTATCTTATCCATTATTTTAATGCTGTCTTTGGTAATCAGCACACGTGCGCCTTCGATGCCAATAATAGACATAGACAACCAGATTTTTTCACCTTTTTTCCAACGAATGTTGGTAGTGAAACTTTGATTTAAATCCGGCGAAGTAACTTTGGTTTTCAGTTTTGCCGCGACCTCTTTAAACTGCAGTTCATTTTTATTGAGACTCTTAAGCAAAGACTGAACATTTGCATCTATAACAGGCACCACCACTACCGGTGTTTGCGATGGTGTTGTTGTTGGTGGCTGTGTTTCTGTTTTTGCAACGGTTTTGGTGCGATGGCAACTTCCTAGCGACACTGCAAACAACAGCACTAATAAATATTTGGATACTTTCATGCAGCCTGGTTGTTTTCTGTTGACAAATTATACAATACCGTAAACGACCATGCAGGCATTCGTTTTATAAGTTGTATCATGTTTTTTTAATTGAGTTTTCGGTTCTTAATTTTACCTTCAAGGACTACCTTGTCGCCGCCTTTCAGCAAAGCTTTTTCCCATTGTTCAATAGCTTTATCCGTTTGACCGAGTTTGTATAAAATATCGCCATAGTGCGTTAATAATTCAGGTCTTTCCGCTGAATCCGGTAATTCCATTGCCTGTTCCATCCACTCGAGCGCTTCTTGGTAATTCTTCATTTTATACATAATCCATGCATAAGTATCTATAAAGGCAGAATTATTATCAACGAGCAGGTTGGATTTTTTACTCATTCGCTCTGCTTTTTCCAGCTTGTCATCTCTTTCAGAAAGATAATAAGCGTAGTTATTCAGCACAGTAGCGTTATTCGGATCTATTTCTAAAGCCGCTTCATAAGAACTATCGGAACGCTCGTAATTTTTTAGTTCGAAAGACAGGTCGCCGAGCGTAATCAGCATTTGCAATTTTAATTGTGGTGTAAACAACGAAATATCTTCTTTGTTTTTTTTCTGTACTTCGAAGGCGTTTAACAATACATCAGACGCTTCTTTAAAATTCTTTTTTTGCTGATGCGCAATGGCATTGTAAAAATAGCCAAACGGATCTTTCGGATGCTTCTCTATTCCTTTTTTGGTATAAAGAATTAAGTTATCATAATCTTCCAGTTCCGTATTCAGAATGTATAATTGTATCCAAACGGTAGCCGGAACATCGTCCATATTGATGGCTTTTATGTATTCTGCCTGTGCTTCTTTTTTCTTGTTGGAATTATATAGCACATCTGCACGTGCGGTAGTTGCTTTGATATCATTTGGATGTGCCGCCATAATCATATCTGCCATTTTCAATACTTCCTCTCTCATAGAAGAATCTCTTGCCAGTTTCTCTATGTATGGAATGAAGGTCATTATTTTAGCATCAATATCGATGTTTTTGTTATTGAAAACCTTCTGAACAAACTCTTCGCGTTTATCCATGTCTCCTTTTTTTCCATATGTTTCAGCTATTGCGAGCAAAGCATCCGCATTATTGGCATCTACAGATAAAATACGATTATACGTTTGAATGGCTTTGTCGTACATTTTATTGGATTGATAAACTTCTCCAATCAATCCGATGTATCTTGTTTCTGACGGATAAATTTTAACGAGTTTCTCTATATCATTTACAGATTCTTCAATCTTTCCCAGTTTTATAAATAGTGGTTGTTTCTGAAATATAAGTTCTTCCTGTACGCCTGTTTTCTGTTCCAGTTGATTATACACGTCAATTGCCTCTTTATAACGACCTGCTTTGGAAAGCATATATGCCCAATCGTAATAGTAATCGTATTCTTTTGGTTTTAGTTTTATGAGTGCATCATACACTTTTGCCGCGCCTTCAAAATCTTGTTTTTCACCTTTGGCTTCTGCCAGGTATTGATAATAATATTCGTTTCCCGGATTTATTTTTATGGCATTTTGTGCAAATTCTATGGCTTTATCCATATTGCCTGACTCAAATGCAATTTTTGACAACTCATACAAAGCAACATCATTCTTAGGATTTCGTCTAAGCACTTCATTAAATTTTGCGATGGCATCCTGTGTATTGCCTAACAAATATGCCTGCATGCCTTCAATAAAAATAGCTTGTTGTTCAATATCTTTTTTTGTTACTGGCGCTGCTGCAGTTGTTTCTGCTGTTGATTTCGGTTTTTTATCTTTTTTTGCAAAAGCAATAGGATTGCTTATGGCAAACAGCAGTATTAAAAACGATAGCTTATTTATATAGATTTTATTGCTCAAGTTCTTGTTATTAAATGAAAGAGTTACAAGTATTGTTCCTGTATTTCTAAGATAACGTTTTTACGATGTACGATATATGAAAATAGTGCAGAATTAACTTTTTTTAGCATGAATTCTGTCTATTTCACACCAGTATGTCCGAAACCACCTTCACCACGTTCCGTTTCGTTGAGCTCGTCAACTTCTTTAAACTGAACCTTTTCGAATTTCGAAATGATTAATTGTGCAATTCGTTCACCGGTATTAATAACAGTAGTTTCATTGGAAAGGTTAATCATAATCACTTTAATTTCACCACGATAATCAGAATCGATCGTTCCCGGTGAATTTAAAACTGTCACGCCTTTCTTCAATGCCAATCCGCTTCTGGGACGAACCTGTGCTTCATATCCATCCGGCAATTCGATATATAAACCTGTAGGAATTAATGCACGCTGTAATGGTTTCAGCATTACCGGCTCTTGTAATTGTGCACGTAAGTCAACACCTGCAGATCCTGTTGTTTCGTATTCCGGTAACGGATTGTCCGAAGTATTTACAATTTTTAATTTCATTTTATGTGTATTTGGTAATGCGTATTTCATAATGCGTAAAATAAAATCGCATTAAAACTACCATACAAATATAGTGAGATTTTTTATTAAGACCTTATTTTTTCTTTTCTAAAAAATAAGCAGAAAAAACGTAAAAAGACAATAAAACAAATGCAAAAATGGTGTTTACCAATAAGGAAAACTGCATTGGCAAAATGACATATTTCAACACGACAAAAAGAACCACCGCAAAGAATAAATAGAATAAAATTCTTTTGTAATCGTATGGAATCGGATAATATTTTTGCTCGGTGATATACCCTAAAATAACCATGGTCGTATAACAGGCTAAGGTTGCCCAGGCGGCACCGAAATATCCGAATTTGGGAACAAGTATTACATTCATTACGATGGTTATTACTGCACCGACAACAGCAATCAAGGCACCGATATAGGTTTTATCTGTGATTTTATACCAGGTTGATATATTGAAATAAATTCCTAAAAAAATATTTGCCATCAATAAAATCGGAATTATATCTGCGCCAACAAAATAAGCTGCAGATTTTGGTGAGTACAAGATGAATACATATTGAATCAGTGGTAAAAACAAAACAATAGAAAGAAAAATAATGCAGACACAAATAGTGTAATACTTCATTGTTGACGCTAATATTGATTTGCTGTCTGATTTTTCCGCATGCCTGAAAAACAAAGGTTCTGCAGCAAAACGATAGGCTTGCAGAAACATGGCAACCAGCATGGCAAATTTATAATTGAAGCCGTAAATACCGAGTTGTTCTTTATTGGTGATATCATCGTATGGAAGCAATCGAGTCATAATAATTCTGTCTAAAACCTCATTTATCATTCCTGCAAAACCCACCAGCATAATTGGCATGGAATACTTCAGCATTTGTTTGTACAAAGCAGCATCTAACGAAAATTCCAATTGATTAAATTGTTTCAGCAAAAACAAAAAAGTGATGATGCTGGCAATGATATTGGCAATAAAAATTGATGAAACTTTTGTGAACGGTAGCTGATAACCGATGGATGGCAGCACCATAAAAAACAAGATGTTTAAGACAATAAACAACAGGATATTCATCACTTTTAAAACAGCAAAAGCAACAGGTTTGCCTTGTTTACGTAGCGAAGCAAACGGAATGGCCGCCAATGTATCAAATGCCATCATCCAGATAAAAAACTTAACATAAAGCGTTGGTTCTTTTACATAATCGGCTATAGGTTGCTGGAAAACATAGCCAACTGCAACAAACAGCAAAACAACTGAAAGTATAGAATAAAATGCGGTAGAGAACGCCTTCTCTTTGCTTTCTTCTTTATTGACGAAACGAAAAAAAGCGGTTTCCATACCATGTGTCAGCAAGACTAAAATAAAACCGGCATACGCATAAAAATTGGTAAACGTTCCGAATTCTGCCTGTGATATATATTTAATGATCAGAAACCCAAACAGGAAATTAATCAGTCGCGCAAGTATGCTGCTGACGCCATAAGCTGCTGTGTCGGATGCTAATTTTTTTACGGTACTCAACTCGATAAATTCTAATGACGAAATTCCAAAATCCAATTGGCAACGACAAGTTATTATTCTAACCAAACGTTAATAAGTGAGCCGGTGTTATTTTCTGTATCTTTTGATAAAACGGGTGCCTTATTGTTCCAAATCAGTGTATGACCATCTGAACCAAGATTCCATAAATCACCTCGCAGAAACACATTTACACCGGATTTTATTGCTGTTGATTTGATTCGGCCTGTCATTGCATATTTTAACCAGGCATCTTGTTCTGTAATCTTATTTATATCGGCTATGTTGATGTCTGCTGGTGCAGGCGCTCCGTTGTATCCTTTCCATTCTTTTGACCAGCTGTCGTTTCCGGACACAAAAGATGGAACTGCCAATACATCAACTTGTTTATCTGTCAGCAATTGATAATTTTCAGGATACCATGCATCCGCACAAACTAAAACGGCCAGGTTTCCGCTTGGTGTTTTATACACCGGAAGTTCTTTTATATCGGCTGCATTCGTAAAAGACAACTCTTCTGAAATCGGAAATATTTTTCTCGTTAAGGGTGACAAGATATTTCCATTTGCATCAAATACCGCGCTGACATTATACAGCTTTCCAAATTTATTAATTACTAATTTGCCATTTTTTACGGATGGATCCGGTAAAACAATAGAGCCTGCAACGATAGTAACCTGAAAATCCTTTGCCAGTTTTGAAAACACCTTTTGATAAATTTCAGCCATTTTATCAGCCTTCATATTAAAAACAGCTTCTTTCGTTTTGTCTTTAGCTGTTGCATTTAAGTACGCTCTTCCAAACTTTATGATATTAGAAAATACGAGTGTCTTCATGCCGTCTTCCAGCGAGGTATCTGCATAAATACTGCGTTTTTCATTGGCCACGACGAGCCAAGTGCCCAGATATTCCGGTAATACCACGATGGTGGAATCGTTTAATAAATTTCTTCGTTGGGCAAGACTGAAATAATACTGCAGCATATTATAAAATGCCTCTTGAGATGAAAAATCATATGTGTGTAAATAAGGAGAAAGTGCAATAACATTTCCTTTGCCGCTGTTTTTTCCAAATTCTTCCATATCACCTATAACATATCTTGGAAATATGCCTTCTGTACCTGAAGCCTTGTCAGAATTTGACCAATAGGCATAACCAGAAATAACGAGTATAAGCACAACGGCTGCTGTATAAAATCCTTTCTTCACCTGTCAAAAATACAAAGTATATTTCTTTAAAGCTTAAAATTCATTTTCTTTGTTTCATGAAATCAAAAATCGCACTCTTTGTAATTGCGTTGGTCTATCTTGTTTCTTTCAAGCAATATGCCAATTACAATAGCTTTTTACAAGGCGGCGGCGACAGTTGGGGTTATTATGCTTATTTGCCGGCAAGTTTTATTTATCATGATTTGGATGACCTGCAACAGACTATTCAAAAACGTGCTGAATATAATCCTTCCAGTGTGCGAACACAGGAAGATGGTTATTTGCAAATTGAAGAGGCACATGCTTTTCAAAAAAATACCATTATTAAATACACCAGCGGTATTTCAATTTTGTATGCACCATTTTTTCTGGTGGCACATGGATTTTGCAAGTTGACGCATTTATACGCAGCAGATGGTTATACTTTCCCGTATAATTTAATGATTGGTCTGTCTACCTTATTGTATAGTATTTTTGGGTTATGGCTGATACGGAAAATTCTAATTAACTATTTTACGGATAGTATCACTGCTATTACATTGATTGTTATTGGCATTGGCACCAATTTATATTTTTTTTCAGTGTCGCATCTTGGAATGTCGCATCCGTATTTATTTGCGCTGTATGCACTTTGTTTGTTTGCCACTCATAAATTTTATGAAAAGTCTACATTCTTTCCTGCTTGTCTGATTGGTTTTTCATGCGGCATGATAAGTATGATAAGGCCTAACGAAGTAATTATTCTGCTGTTTCCTTTGCTCTGGAATGTTTTTTCTTTGAATGGATTTAAAGAAAGACTCTTACTTATATTCAGAAATAGTGGTTATTATGTCGTTATGGCATTCATCTTTCTGCTTTGCTGGTTGCCGCAAATTTTCTACTGGAAAACACTGACCGGAAAAATCTTCTTTTACAGCTATACGAAAGAAGGATTTGATTTTCTGCATCCGCATCTTAAAAACGGATTGTTTGGCTTTGCCAATGGCTGGCTGGCTTATACACCTGTGATGATTTTTGCCGTTATCGGTTTGATTTTTCTGCCGAAATATTTTAAAAAAACGGCAGCAGCCACTTTTCTATTTATGCCTGTTTTTGTCTATGTGATTTACAGCTGGTGGTGCTGGCAATATATAAACGGCTTTGGTTCGCGGCCAATGGTGGAGACTTACCCGATTTGGGCATTTCCCTTAGCATGTTTTTTACTTTTTATCTGGAATAAAAGCATCATTAAGATAGTTTCATTTTTACTGATGGCATTTTTGTTGTTTGTCAATCTGTTTCAAACCTGGCAATTTGAAAAAGGCTTGATTTGGACAGAAGACAGCAATTGGGCATTTTACAAAGCAATCTTTTTAAAAACCAAGAGTAATTATGATGCTCACATTGCTTATGATTGCGGCGAAACACAACCGGATACGACCAAATTAAAGCGAGTCAACGTGTTGCAAATTCAGGAATTCAAAGATTCACTTTCTTCCGATTATATAACTTTCGCAAGTAAAAGTGCGCCATATGCTTTTGAGTTGCACGAAGGCACTACGCCTACTTTACAGTTTAGAGCAGATACTTCCGGCATTCAAGCTAGAGATTATATAAAAATTTCTTGTATGGTGTATTGTAATGAGCTTCAGTATGACCATTACAAACAGGCTGTTCTTGCTGCAACATTTCTGCATGGTGGCAATCAAATTCGCTGGCGATGTGTGCGCTTACAAACAAAAATCGACAACAAAGACCATCTTATTTTACATATCGGTAAAGAGCGGCAATGGCAATATGTGTATTTTTTCGTGCGGGTGCCGCACCGGTTTAAAGATGCAGGAGA
>ENA-UOWO01003899-UOWO01003899.1-activated-sludge-metagenome-genome-assembly--contig:-NODE-3899-length-16875-cov-18.051427_pt1 | contig 16875 bp, 16 predicted proteins | sample MGYA00238148_ERZ761564 | MGnify/ENA primary metagenome ERZ761564 (study PRJEB28885, sample SAMN05720194) | activated sludge metagenome | isolation source: Anaerobic digester | place: USA...
GTACCATGGCCTCGCGGCTGCTGATGATGCGCTCACCGTCAAAGGCGACGCCTGGAATAGCGCGGGCGCGGGCTCCGGTGGCGATGAGGAGGTTTTTCGCCTCAACGGCCTGCTCGTTCTTGTCCGCGCCGATCACCTTGATGGTGCCAGGGGCGGTCAAACGGGCAGTGCCCACGATGGTTGTGATCTTGTTCTTGCGAAAAAGGAACTCGATCCCCTTGGAGAGGCGCGCTGCAACACTGCGACTGTGCTTTATTACTTTGGCGTAATCGACCGATACTCCTTCAGTTACAATACCGAATCCATCAGCGTGTTTGATATGATTGAGCAGGGTGGCGCTGTGGAGAAGGGCCTTGGTCGGAATGCAGCCCCAATTAAGGCAGACGCCGCCCAGTTCAGCCTTTTCGATGACCACTGTGTTGAGGCCCAGTTGGGCAGCCCGAATGGCGGCGACGTAGCCGCCGGGCCCTGAGCCGATGACTGCGAGATCGAATTTTTCCATATTGGGATCCTGACTAATGGAGCGGTTCTGGTTCGAGAAATCACGTGAGCATGGCCTGGGCGAGAGCAGCCCCGAACTCATGACATTTTTGCAGCTCTTCCGGTCCGGGGACAAGGGTGGCCTGGATACCGGGCTGGATCACCCTGAGCTTGAGATTGGCGAGGCGTTGGTCGATGAAGGAAACAGCCTCGCCGCTCCAACCCATGGAGCCGAAGCTGGCACCGATTTTACCTTTGAGGTCGAGGGTGGCGAGGCCGGCGAGAAACTCCCAGACCGGTTTTACAGCATCGCCGTTGATGGTGGGGCTGCCGATGGCGATGGCATCGGCAGCCTCGATGCGGTCGAGGTGATCTAGAAGGCTGATCTCCATGGTATCGTAGACTTTGACGGTGACGCCGGCGGCAGTGGCGCCGCGGGCGATCTCCGCCGCCATTTTTTCGGTATTGCCATAAGCGCTGGCGTAATAAATGAGGAGCTGGCGGGGATCGTTCTGCGGCAGGGGTTCAGACCACTTTTGGTAGGCCTGGAGGTATTTGTCCAGTCCGCTGCGCAGGATCGGCCCGTGGCTGGGGGCGATGATGTCGAAATCGAGTTCGTCGACCTTTTTAAGGGCATTGCGCACCGACTTTTTAAAGGGCCGCATGATGCTGCGGAAATAGTGTTCAAAATCGGGCCAGGTGTCGCGGGTGATCTGGTCATTGAAGAGGTGGCTGTCACAAAAGTGGGCGCCGAAAAGGTCGCAGGTGAAGAGAAGGCGCTCCTCCGGCAGGTAGGTCATCATGGTGTCGGGCCAGTGGATGAAGGGGGCGGGAAAAAATTGCAGGCTTTTACCGCCGAGATCGATCACCTCGCCGTTTTCTACCGATCTGATTTGCACAGGGCGGTTGAGGATGTTCTGGACGTAGCGGGCGGCGGGTTTCGAGCAGATTACCTTGGCCTGAGGAGCCTTTTCCAGAAGTGCCGCCAGGCTGCCGGAATGGTCCATTTCGTTATGCTGGACAACGATATAGGCAATGCGGTTAAAGTCGGTCAGTTCGGCGATACGTTCGATAAAGGCTGGACCGAACTTGTCCTTGACTGTATCGATGATCGCGACTTGTTCTCCCTTGACCAAGTAACTGTTGTAGGTCGTCCCGTTTTTGGTCGGCATAATGATATCAAAGAGGCGCAGGTCGGGATGGAGTGCGCCTATCCAGTAAACATCAGGCTTGATCGTAACCGGCTTCATCTGAAAACCTCCTTTATACCTTAGCTATCAACTCAAAAGGAGCGCATAATATTTCATCGCAAGTGCGTTCTAGGCTTTTTCGATCCTTATCTTGTAGCCTTCCAGCCTGATCTCCTCGACGCGGCAGCTGCCTGCGTCCATGTCGTTGATCCCGACGGTATCGGAGTGATGAAAGCAGGAAGTGAGCGCCTCTTCGGGAGAGCGGGCGACGCGAAGATTCCAGCAGGGATTGATTCCCAGGTGGTAGACCAGATAGAGTTTGAGTTCTTCCATCCTGCAGCTCCTTGTTATTATTTCTCTTTTTTCTTCTTGCGATAATCGTCAATGGCCGCCTTGAGGGCGTCCTCGGCGAGGACGCTGCAGTGCATTTTGATCTTGGGGAGGCCGCCCAGGGACTGGGCCACCGCCTTGTTGGAGATTTGCAAGGCCTCGTCGAGGCTCTTGCCCTTGACCATTTCGGTGACCATGGAGCTGGTCGCAATGGCCGCGCCGCAGCCGAAAGTCTTGAATTTGGCCTCTACGATATGGTCGTTTTCGACGCGAATGCTCAGCTTCATGACGTCACCGCAAGCCGGATTGCCGACTATGCCCACGCCATCCGGGTTGTCGACGACACCAACGTTGCGCGGGTGTTCATAATGGTCCATCACCTCTTCGGTGTAATCATCCCATGCATCCATATGCATCCTCAATGGTTGTGGTGATCGTGTTCGCTCCAGCTAAAGCTTTCGATGTCGATTCCCTCCCTGGCCATATCATAGAGGGGGGACATCTCGCGGAGGCGTTTGACATTTTCAACAAGCAGCTCGAGCAGGGCGTCGATTTGCTCGTCGGTATTACTTTTGCCCAATCCGAAGCGAATCGAGGAATGGGCGATGGCGTCGGGAACCTGCAGGGCGCGCAGCACATAGGAGGACTGGAGCGAGGCTGAGGTGCAGGCTGAGCCCGAGGAGAGGGCGAAGCCGCGGCAGCCGAGCATGAGGGACTCGCCCTCGACGAAGGAGAAGCTGAAGTTCAGATTATTAGCCAAACGCCGGGTGGGATGGCCATTGAGCTGGACCAGGTCGATCCTGCTTTCGATGCCCTGGCGCAGGCGGTCGCGCAGTGCGGTGAGGCGGGCGGATTCGCTCACCAGGTCGCGTTTGGCGAGCAAGGCAGCCTTGCCAAGGCCGACGACCCCGGCGACGTTGAGGGTGCCCGAGCGCATGCCCATTTCATGGCCGCCGCCGTGGATGAGGGGCTGGAGGCGGATTCCCTTGCGCACATAGAGGGCGCCGACGCCCTTGGGCCCGTAAATTTTATGAGCGGAGATCGAGAGCATGTCGATGTGGTCGCGGACAACATCGACATCCACCTTGCCCAGGGCCTGCACGGCATCGGTGTGGAAAAGGAGATTGTGTTCATGGGCGATGGCGCCGATTTCAGCGATGGGCTGGATGGTGCCAATCTCGCTATTGGCCGCCTGAATGGTGATGAGAAAAGTATCCGGGCGGATGAGACCGCGCAGTTCCTCGAGATCGACGAGGCCATAGCGGTCGATAGGGGCGAAAGAGACGCTGAAGCCCTGTTTCTCCAGGAAGCGGGCTGTATCGAGGATGGCCTTGTGCTCTATGGCGATCGTGATGATATGACCGCTGTGATCGGCCCGCTGCAAGGCAAGCCCCTTCATGGCGAGGTTGTCGGACTCGGTGGCCCCGCTGGTGATAATGATCTCATCGGGCTGTTCGGCACCGATAAGGGCCGCCACCTCTTCCCTGCCCCGTTCGACGGCGGCACGCGCCCGGCGGCCGTAGTCGTGGGTGGTGCTGGAGGCATTGCCGAATTCCGTGGTGAGATAGGGCATCATCACCTCGAGCACTTCAGCATCCAGGGGGGTTGTGGCGTGATGATCAAGATAGACGGTTTTCATACTGCTCCTTGCACAGATGGATCAGGCCGCTTCTCCTGCCCGTTGCAGCAGAATGCGCCTAATAATAGCAAATAAATTCATGGGAATCAAGCGCAAATCAAAAGAAAAAGTGTACAGCAGCCAGAGGTGCGGGACCAAAAAAAACGCCTCAACTCCTGGGGAGATCGAGGCGAGATGAATCCGGGACCGCTCCCTGCAGGGGAGCCTCCAGGCTGCTTACCAGGTCGTATTCACATTTTTGGCCTCGGCGATCTCGCGATAGAGGCCTTCTTCCTTCCGTTCGGTGCCCTGTTCCAGATTGAGGGGTTCGCCGAAGGAGGATTCGAGCAGCACGATGTGCTGTTCCTCCTCCAGGGCGAGTTCCCTGAAGAGCAGGCGCATGTCGCTCTGGTACATCCGGCGGGAGACCGTGATGAAGAAATTGCGGATCTCGGTCTCGTTTTTTTTGGCATTGCGGATGGCCTCATTTGGATCTTCACCGCAGGGGATAAGGGTGCCGAGTTTGTGTTTTTTGCCGAGGTTAAGGTAGAGGATTTTTTTGCCGCTGATAGAGCTGTACTTGCGGATGAGCTGCAGGCGATGGGCCTCTTCCTTTTCAGCCAGTCCTTGCAGGATGGCCATGGCGTCGTCGTTCTTGATCAGGGCGGCGGCTTGATCGTAATAGAGTTTCATATCCATTTCGCACTGGATCGCCATTTTCAGGGCATCAACATTGCTTAAAGTGCCGATCTTGTTCATATATCACCAGCCTCCTTCGAGGCACGTCAGCGAGGACGCGCCTGATATCATGTATGTCGAATGGTGCGTAATTATGCTGTTAAAAATAAAATAGATATAATATACATAAATATATTGAAATATCAAATAAAATCGATTGTATTTCCACGAAACTATGCAGAAATCGCAGAGCGGGCGAATTGTTTCGTGCCGGTCTGGGCCGGTGAGAAGCCTTGTAGTGAAACGACGCCCGGAGGCAAGAGTTCCCCGTTTTGACAAAATGGCTGTGACTGGCAGACGAGCGGCACTATCGGGATCGAGTACAGGTGCCGTGAGGCGGAGGGGGAGCGAAAGGAGAGCGCCCTAGCGGCTCTCCTCGCGCTTGTTGAGATAGATCGCCGGATTGAAGCGGGGATCGTTGTACATCTTGAACTGGCGGTAGACCTTGTGGCGCTTGTTGACCTTGCGCAGGTCGAGGAGCAGCTTGTCCAGGGCGTGGGCGAGATCCTGGCGTTGTTCGCGCAGGACGTTGCTCCTGATGACGCACAGCTCCTGGAGGTCAGGGGCGAGTTCTTCGCGCAGGGCCTGCTCGTCCATATGAAAGATCTTCAGCGAGAGAATGGAAAGCCGGTCGACCATGCTGCCGGGGGTTTCGGAATTGACTTCGATTTCAGGGCCGGGGTTGATGCCGGCGGCATTGAGGACGTTGTCGATCCAGAGGTCAATCTTTTCGATGCCGTCATTGCGATGCTGGTTATGGGAGTCGATGGCGCGCTTGGCGGCGGCGATATCCTTGTCCGGCAGGTCAGTGCGGCGCGCCTCATCCTCCTGGTGCCAGAGCCAGTAGTTGTGATAGTGGAGCGATTGGGTCATACCCTTGGGTAAAAGATGGTCATCCGGGGGAATGGGACCGGTTTCATGCCAAAGTTCGGTGAGATCCTCGAACCATTCGATCAGTCCGTTGCCCGCAAACGGCGCAAAGATGTCATTAAGGGATGTCACTTCCACACCTCGGATTTTGGTAAATTCTGCGCTGCTGTGCACACCCGCGAGGGCGACGCCCACAGCCACACACCTCCGGATAGGTTCCGGTTGTGCTTAATGTAACACAGATCGCTGGAAAACGCAAGCAAATTTCATAGCCGCCTTGATTTCCTCCGCTGCTTTGTGCGCCGAAACAGGATTGCCGGGAAGCGCGGCAGCCTGGCTTCGGAATGAGACCGGCGGATTCTGCCCTTCAGCGCTACTCCGCCCCCTTTTCAAGAATTCAAATTGTATTTTTGCATAAATATGTTTATGTTTTGTTCAATTCCAGCTCATCGTTAACCGGATGCCGCTGCCCTTGGAAACCATCCTTCTTGAAAGACTCTTCAGAAAGTGTTACGGCGAAACGCCGGACCGCATCAATCCCCTCAAGGGGGATGGTTCGGAGCGTCGCATCTACCGCATGCAGAATGTTTATCGTTCCGTGATCGGGGTCGCGGGCGATAACCGGCCGGAGAATGAGGCCTTTTACCACTTCAGCAGCCATTTCGCCCGCTACAACCTGCCGGTGCCAGCGATCTATGCCGCCGAACTGGAGAACAACATTTATATCGAGCAGGATCTGGGCTTTTTCACCCTCTTCGAATGGATGCAGCCGCTGCGGGAGAAGGAGGGTTTCGGAGGGTCGGTGATGGCGATGTATAAAAAGGTCCTCTCCTGGCTGCCCCTGTTCCAGATCACCGCCGGGCGCACCCTCGATTACAGCTATTGCTATCAGCATGCCCTCTTCGGCCGTGATTCAATGATGTGGGATCTGCGCTATTTCCAGCACCGGTTTCTCGCTCCCTTCTACAGCGCCCCACTGGATCAGACGGCGCTCAGCGGGGATTTCACCCGGCTGGTGAGCCATCTTCTCGAGGTGCCGGCGGACAGCTTCCTTTACAGGGATTTTCAGTCGCGCAATGTGATGATCCTCGACAACGAGCCCCATTTCATCGATTACCAGTCCGGACGCCGGGGCGCCCTGCAGTATGATGTCGCCTCCCTCCTTTTCGACGCCAAGGCCAACATCCCCGAGCCCGAGCGGGAAGAGCTTCTCGATTACTATCTGCAGGCCTTGCAGGAGGTCGAAATGGTGGATGAGGAGAAGTTCAGGAACTACTTTTACAGTTTTGTCCTCATGCGGGTCATGCAGGCCCTGGGGGCATACGGGTATCTGGCGGCGGTCAAGGGTAAGAAGAGCTTTCTCAAATCGGTGCCCTTCGCCCTGGCCAATCTGGAGATTCTGCTGCAAAAGGCGGCCGTGCTCGAACAGCTGCCGACGCTGCGCGGAGTTTTTTCCCGGTTGATCCAGGATCCGGCCCTGCGCGAAATCAAATAACTCCGGAGATGCTGATGAATGGCAAGAAACTGACCATCGTAATCCACAGCTTTGGCTATCATGTTTCCGGCATCCCCCATGATTCCTCCGGCCATGGCGGGGGGTATGTCTTTGACTGCCGCGGGCTGCCCAATCCCGGCCGTGATCCCCGTTTTCTCAGGCTGACCGGTGAGGATGAAGGAGTACAGGAATATCTATCTCAACAGCCGGAGGTGGTACTTTTTCTTGACCATGCGGAAGCCCTGATCAGAATCAGCGCCGACAACTATCAGGCGCGTGGATTCGAACGGCTCATGGTCAGCTTCGGCTGCACTGGTGGACAGCACCGCTCGGTGTTTTGTGCGGTGCAGATCGCCGGCCGTCTGCGCGCCGCCGGATATGCGGTTGAATTGAAGCATCAAGACATGCCTCATTTCTGATGAAAGCGATGATTCTGGCGGCGGGTTATGGCACTCGCCTCCACCCTCTCACCCTCACACTCCCCAAAGCCCTGGTGCCCCTGGCGGGAAAACCCCTGCTCGGGATTATACTGGAGCGTCTGGCCGCGGCCGGATTCGATCAAATCGCCGTCAACGCTCACCATTTTTCAATACAGATCAGGGCCTGGCTTGAGCTTCATCCTCTTCCAGGCGTTCAGATCCACCTTTCAGAGGAAGAAGAGATCCTCGGCACCGGCGGCGGCATCAAGCGCATGATCTCCCTGCTCGGGGATGATAAGCCGATCCTGGTCCACAATGTTGATGTTCTCTCCGCCCTGCCCCTGCGGTCATTCTACCTGTCCCATGCGAGAGGCCGGGCCGTGGCAACCCTGGCGGTGCAGGCGCGCTCGACCAAAAGATATCTGGTTTTTGACAGCCGGGGTGATCTCTGCGGCCGGGCCGGGGTCGAGGGCGGCGAGGCGGAGTTGGTGCGGGCGCCGCAGGGCAGGCTCCGCTATCTCGCCTTTAACGGGATCCAGGTGATCGAGCCCGCCCTCTTCGTTGGGCAGGCGGAGAAGGAATTTTCGAGTGTCGATTTGTATCTCGAGGCAGCGAGGGAGCAGAGCGTGCGGGGATGGAGGATGGATGCCTGGTACTGGCGTGATCTCGGCAAGCCTGCCGATCTCGAGGCGGCGGAGAGAGATATCGCTGCGGGGTTGATCCGTATTTAGGGGGGATCAGAGCGCTGCCCACGCCTCCGTGATGCGCCGATGCAGCTCTTCCCTGCGGTTTTCAGGCAGAAAAGCCCCCTGCACGCCGTTGAAAACGATGCGGCGGATTTCATCCCGGGTCAGGCTGAAGCCGGAGTGCGCGAGTTGATATTCACCGGTCAGGGTGATGCCGAAAACCTGGGGATCATCGGTGTGGAGGGCGACAACCAGTCCCTGACGCAGGAAGAGGGGGAAAGGATGGGAGTGGAGATCGGGGATGATGTTGAGCCTGAGATTGCTGCTCAGGCACTGGGTGAGAGGGATCTGTTCCTCCCTGAGGCGGTCGACCAGAACGGGATCCTCGATGGCGCGGGTGCCGTGGTCGATGCGTTCGGCGTGGAGCAGATCGAGGGCGTCGCGAACGCTATCGGGGCCGAGAGCCTCACCTGCGTGCACGGTGCGGTGGAGACCAGCCTCCCTGGCCAGATCGAAGGCGCGGCGGTAATCCCGCTGGGGATAGCGGCTTTCATCGCCGGAGAGGCCGATTCCGGCGACCAAGGGATGATCGAGAGCGGCGGTGCGCTCGACCAGCTCGGCGGTCTTTTGGGGACCATGTGACCGCTGCAGGTTGATGACCAAACGCGCCTCGATCCGGTCCGCAGCCTCCTCTGCACACTCCTGCAGGGCAGCGAGGATCTCGTCGAGGGTAAAACCCAGGTCGAGGTACTTCTGTACCGCGCAATCGAACTCGATGTAGCGAACGTTTTGGGTGATGAGGTTGTCCAGCAGCTCGCGGGCGATGCGCTGCAGGTCCTCAAGTCGCTGGATGTGGTTGGAGACCGAACGCAGGGCGGTGACGAATTGCGAAAGGTCTTCGAACCGGTAGAGCCGTTTGAGGTCGAGGCTGCTTTCGGGGACATAGTCAGCCCCGTTGCGCCGCATAAGATCGATGGCAGTCGCCGGTTGTATCGCCCCTTCGAGGTGGAGGTGCAGTTCCACCTTCGGCATCCGCTGTAAAAAATCGCTGTCCAATTCTTCTCCCATCGTTGCCCTGTTCAGCCCTCCCGGCCTTTTTCTCTCTCTCCGGTTAATATAGCGTAAAAATGATGAAATAGCCAGTATAAAGTCATAAAAACGTGACATTATCCACAATCAGGCTGACGGCCCCGAATTGCTCATCCACCACCCCCTTGAGCACGTAGGGGCGGGTGCGGGTCATCATGTGGGCAAAGCGGGCGTAGGCCCGGGGGAAAAAGGTGGTTTCGTAGATGGCGGTAGTATCCTCGAAACTGAGGAATTCCATCAGCTCCCTTTTGCGAGTGGTCGCCATCTTGGCGGTAATCAGCCAGCCGATGGTGGTCACCTGCTCGCCGACATGCTGGTCGAGATCCCGGCCAGCGATGTGGCGGATGCGGGCGATCTTCTCCCGATAGAGTTCCAGTGGATGGTGCGAGAGCAGGAATCCGAGGATCTCCTCTTCCATGCGCAGGAGATCGCGAAGATCATAATCAGGAGGCTGCGGCAGGCGCTCTGTCTCAGGAGGGGCCAGATCGAAGAGCGAGAGGGTGCCGAGCGCCGGATCCGTTCTTCTGCTGAAATGATGGCGCATCTGCCAGAGCAGCTGCGGGCGGCTCCTGCCCTTTTCGACGGCGTCGAAGCAGCCCGCTTTGATGAGGATAGCGCAATCCGAGGGTGTAATGTTGAGCCGGGCGAGCAAGTTGGCGAGACTGCTGAAGGATCCGCCGCGAAGGCGTTCAGCGAGCAGGGCCTCCCTTCCCTCGCGGCTCAACTCCTTGAGCTGCATCAGTCCCACCCGAACCTGGCGATCCCGGCCGCTGTAAGCGGAACGGCTGAGGTTGATATCGGGCGGCAGGATTTCGAGTCCCATGCGCCGGGCTTCCGAGATATAGGCGAAGGTCGAGTAGTAGCCCCCCTGGTTGCTGATGACAGCGGCAATGAATTCCGCCGGATAGTGCACACGCAGCCAGGCGGACTGGAAGGAGACCAGGGCGAAGGAGGCGGAATGAGCCTTGCAGAAACTGTACTCGGAAAAGCTGAGAATCATCTCCCAGATCTGGTCGCACACCTGCGTCGAGGCGCCATGTCGGGCGGCGCCGGCGTAAAATTTTTGTTTGTATTCAGCCAGCTGCCGCTGCTTGTTCTTCTTGCCGACCACCTTGCGCAGGGCATCGGCATCCGATGAATCAAAGCCGGCGAGGGCGATAGCCACCTTGGAGACATCCTCCTGATAGACCATGATGCCGTAAGTCTCCCGGAGCATCTCCTCGAGGCGCGGGTGCAGGGGCTGCCATGATCCTCCTTGCAGCCGGCGGACGTACTCGCCGATGAAGACGGCCGCAGCCGGCCGGATGATCGAGCTGTGGATGACCAGGTGTTCAAAATCGCCCCTGCCGGTTTTGCGCTGAAGCTGCCGCATGGCCGGCGACTCGACATAAAAGACGCCGATGGTCTCCCCGCGCGCCAACATCGCAATGGTGTCGGGATCCTGGAGGGGCTGAATGAGGTGAAAATCTATTTCCCGGCCATAGTTCTCGCGGACGGCAGCGCTGGCGTCACGGATCACGGCCAGGGAGCGGTTGCCGAGGATATCCATCTTGATCAGCCCCATCTCCTCGGCCTGGTCCTTTTCCCACTGCACGACCATGAGCTTGCTCACATCCGCGGGCACCCCCCGGCTGCCGTCCTGGATGGCGCCGGAGAGATGCAGGACTTTTTTGGCGGGCTGGAGGGGGACATAGCGCTCCAAGCCGTCCGGGGCGATCACCACGCCGCCGCAGTGGAGGGAGAGATGGCGGGGAAAGCCGCGGATGCGCTCCGCCAGCGCGATGATTTCCGGCCAGGGCGGGTGCAGTTCCGTCCCTTTGAAGACCGGGTGGGAGCTGATCATCGCCTCCACACTGGCGGGCTGCCAGTAGCCGGACATCTTTTTGGTGACCGCGCCGATTTCGCTGTCGGGAATGCCATAGACCTTGGCGATCTCGCGCACCGCCGAGCGCACCTTGAAGCTGTTATGGTTGGCGATCATGGCGACGCAGCCCTGGCCCCAGGTGCGGAAGAGATAGTTGAGAACATCATCCCGCTCGTCCCAGGGAAAATCGACATCGATGTCGGGGGGATCGCTGCGGCCGGGATTGAGAAAGCGCTCGAAGAAGAGATCGTAGCGGATCGGGTCGACGTGGGTGATGCCGAGACAGTAGCTGACCAGGCTGGAGGCGGCCGAGCCGCGGCCGCAGGTGCGGGGGGCCTGCCGGACCGCATCGGCGACAACCAGGAAATAGGGGGCAAAACCCTTGTCGTTGATCAGCTTGAGCTCAAACTCCATGCGGCTCTGCACCGCCGGAGTGATCTCGCCATAGCGCCAGCGCGCCCCGGCCAGGACCTCCTGCCGCAGCCAGCTCCGGGCGTCCTCGCCACCGGTTCCGGTGAAGGAGGGAAAAATGAAGCGGCCGAAATCGAGATCGAATGTGCACTGGCGTGCGATGGCGATGGTGTTGGCAAGGGCGTCGGGGGCATCGGGAAAGAGCGCCTCCATCTCGCGGGGGGAACGGAGGCGGGCCTCCGGAGAGGCGGCCTCGCCTGCGGGGATCTTTTCGAGGGTGGTATTGAGGCCGATGGCGCGCAGAAGGCGGTGGACGGCATAGTCCTCCTCACCGAGAAACCAGGCGGCGCAGCTGGCTGCGACCGGGATCTCGCGGCTGCGGGCGAAATGGAGCAGGCGTTCGCGTCCGGCGTGGGGGATGACCTCAGCGTAGAGATTCTCCCGGGGCCCCGCCGCAGTGAGATGGCTGAGAAGGGGGATGCAGGGGGTGAGAATGACGATTTCCGCATCCGGGGGCTGGAGAAGCCCGGCCAGAACCGGCCGCTCCCGGGTGTGCATGGCCGTGATGAGGCGGCAGAGGGAGTGGTAGCCCTCCAGGCTGCGGGCGAGAACGACCGCCTCCTCCTCCCCGCTCTCGAGATGGGCGCCGACGAGGGGCTGCAGGTGGTGCTGGCGGGCCAGATCGAGGAAAAAGGCGAGGCCGTAGAGGCCGTTGGTATCGGTCAGGGCGAGATGGGAGAAGGAGTGCGCCTCCGCCGCGGCGCAGATCTCTTCAATCGTGTTGGCGCCGCGGCAGAATGAATAGTTGGAATGCAGGTGAAGGGGAATATAGCTCATAGGGAAGAGCGCCCCTGCGGTCAGGCGAGTTCCTTTTCCATGACCGCATAGACCTTCGAGAGCCGGGAATCCTGCATGGACTCGCCGACGCGGATGACCAGTACGTTATCCTCGAGCACCCAGCCGAAGTCACAGTATTCGTAGCCCTTCTGCTGGGAGTAAATCTTCTGTTTCCAGAGCATGACCCCATCGAGGCCAAGGCGGCGGAATTTTTGCTTCACGCCCATGTAGCCGAGGCGGAATCCCTTGATCCGGTTGCGGGTCAGGAGCATCTTGCCCGCCCGGAGCAATTCGCAGCGACGGCACCAGCTGAGGGGTACCAGGCGTTCGCAGATATTGGGCACGCCCCCGAAGAAGGCGGCCAGTTCGCCCTTGACATAGACGAAGAGGAAGAGCCCCTTTTCCATGATCAGCTGCATGTCATCGACGTTGCGGAAAAATTCCTCGCGGGTGAAGGGGACATAGCCCCAGTTGTCGTTCCAGGCGTCGTTGTAAACCTCGAGCATCTCCTGCTTGCGCTCCGCCAGGGGACGCTGGTCCCAGGTCTCGATGGTCACACCGTAGTGTTCGATCACCTTTTTGCCGACCCGTTCCAGTTTCTCCTCCATAGGCCGGTCAACCGGGACCTCCCAGGATTTAACCCTCTTGACCACCTTCATGCCATAGTCGTTCAGCAGTTTTTCGTAGCAGGGTTTGTTGTACTGGTAATAGATGACCGGGCGGGTTTCGAATCCCTGCACGAGCAGGCCGGGGGTCGCCTCATTGACGGGCAGATTCTGGGGTCCGCGCATGGCGGTCATGCCCTGGCTTTTCAGCCAGGCGGCTGCGGCATCGAGGAGGGCGTTGGTCACCTCCTGGTCGTCGATGCTCTCGAACTGGCCGAAAAAGCCGACCTTGTCGCCCCAGCGCTGGTTGTGATTATGATTGACAAAGGCGTTGCAGCGGCCGACCACGGTGTCGCCGCGCTGGGCGAGGAAAAAGGTCATCACGCTGTGGCGGAAGAAGAGGTTTTGCGGTTCGAAAAAGCCGGTGATGCCCAGCAGTTTGAAGCCGAGGTATTCATAATCGAGGAGAGGGACGAAAGCGGGATCCTTTTCATAGTGCTGCCAGTGGAAATCGACGAATTTCCTCAGCAGGCGCCGGTCACTGGCGTCCTGATTGGAAAACTGGATAATCTCAAGGGGCTGGTCATTCATAGGGGCTCCGGAGCGAAGGTGAGGGTAGGTCCGTGCGGCGGGGCCGCGCGGACCGTTTTTGCACCGCAAGATACGCATTTGCGGCCGATAATTCAAGTTTTTTGGCAGTGGGCGGTGAAAAAAGAGCGGTGCGGCCGAAATGGACCGCATTTTCGCCGAAGCGGTCGCGGAGGGCATCCAGGGCCCGGCCGAGGGCCTCGCGTTTGGGGTCGGCCGGGGGGGCGAAGAGTTCGAGCTGGCCGCAGGCCGGTGCGAGTCCGCCCAGACGCAGGGTGAGTTTGCGCACGCGCACGCGGCGGAGCAAAGCCTTTTCGAGGGCGGCCGCGGCGGATGCGAGCAGTTCCTCGTCGGTTTGCGCCGGCGGAATCTGCACCCGGGCGCTGCTCTCCCGGTAATCCGAATAGCGGACCTCGACAGCGAGGCGGCGGGCGTGCAGCTCTTGCTGGCGCAGGCGGCGGGTGGCGCGGGCGAGGAGGCCGAAGGTGAAGCGGCGCAGGCGGTCGAAATCGTTGCAGTCCTCGGCCAGCTCGAGGGGTTCGACGATCTCGGGGCCGCGCCGGGCCGGCTGCACCGGGCGTTCGTCGATGCCGCGGGCGCGCTGAAAGAGGAGGAGTCCGAAGCGGCCGAAGAGCATCTGCAGATGTTCGGAATGGATGAGGGCGAGTTCATGGATGCGCCGCACATTGAGTTCGGTGAGCTGGTCGCGGACCCCCTTCTGCACCCCGGGCAGACAGGTGACCGGCAGCGGGGAGAGGAAGCGTTCCTCCTCGCCGTGGTGCACATCGTAAAGGGGGGCGGCGGGAAGGTGACGGCAGAGGAGATCGGAGGCGACCTTGCTGACCAGTTTGTTGCTGGCCACCCCGGCCACGGCATCGAGGCGCAGGCGGTCGCGGATTTCGCGCTGGGCGCGGGCGGCGGCATCGACCGCGCCGCCGAAGAGGCGGGTCGAGCCGGTCATGTCGAGATAGGCGTGGCCGAAGCGCAGGGGTTCGATGAGGGGCGAAAAGCGGCCAAGCAGGCCGAGCAGGGCGGTAGTGGCGCGGGTGTAGAGCTCCTCGTTGGGCGGCAGCACGGTCAGGTCGCGGCAGTATTTGCGCGCCTGGGGCAGGGGCATGCCGCGCTGCACGCCCTGACCGGCCGCTTCGCGGGAGAGGGCGGCGACCAGTGAGCGGGTGGCGGTCTGGACGGCCACGACCACCGGACGCTGGCGCAGGCGGGGTTCCAGGACCCGTTCCACGGCGATGGGGAAATCCCCGACATCGATATGGATGATGGAACGCGTCACGGCATACTCCTGGCTAGAGCACCTCTTCGCGCAACAGGGCGACGACCTTGCCCTGGATGCTCCACTCCCCCGCCGGATGGATATCGGCGAAGGCGGGATTCTCGGCATGGAGGAAGCGTCTGCCCTCGCGCTGGGCCAGGCGTTTGACGGTGGCCTCGCTGTCGATCAGGGCCACCACCACCTCGCCGACCTCGGCCTGGGGCCGGGCGTGCACCAGCACCAGATCGCCGTTCAGAATGCCGGCGTTGATCATGCTCTCGCCGCTCACGCGCAGGAGGAAATGGGGGCCCGGGGCGCGCAAAAGAAAGCGGGGCACGGGCACGTAGCGTTCGATGTTTTGTTCAGCCAGCATCGGGGTTCCGGCGGCCACGGAACCGATCAGGGGCACGCCGCTCTCCTCCCCCCCGGGTTCGGCGGCGACCTGGATGCCTCGGGCCTTGTTGCGGTCCCAGACGATATAGCCCTTGCGAGCGAGGATGCGCAGATACTTGACGGCGGTGTTCCGGGAAGAGGCGCCCAACTCCTCGGTCAATTCCGCCAGGGTCGGGGGATAGCCCTGTTCCCGGGCGCGTTTGACGATGAGTTCGAGCGCTTTTTCCTGTTTGCGCGACAGCTTTTCCATACCCCTCCAAATAAAAAAGGGTGAAATTAATTTCACCCTTAGTATACACTTTTTTTTGCTTGCAGTCAAGCAAAAAGTGTCCATATGGTCACCTTTTGTGCACCGCTGCGCCCTCAGGGAGGTTGAGCAGCCTGGCCAGCCGTTCATGGATGGCCGGTGGGACCTCTTGCTCTCCGAGGCAGTGGTAGAGATGGATGGTGGTCCTCATTGTCGAGAACTGCCGGGCGCAGTTCGGGCAGTTCTGCAGGTGTTCGCGCAGTCGGGCACAGAGCTCGGAATCGATGTTTTCGGCAAGATCGGCGCAGATCTCCAGCAGTATCTCATCGCAAACCATGAAAACCTCTAACGCATGACCAGATCTTTTTATCTATTGGATGCAGCAGATCCTAAAGGATACAAAATCTACCATTTTTTGTAGCGCCAGAAGAAATAGAATGCCATCACCGAGACGAAGGCGATGCCGAGTACGAGCCAGAAGGCGTAGGGCAGCTTTTGTCCCGGGATGCTGACATTCATGGAAAAGGCGCTCACGACGAAGGTCGGCACCATGATGCCAATGGTGATGATGTTGAGGGTCTTCATGAGCACATTGAGGTTGTTGCTCACGATCGAGGCGCGCGCATCGGCCATGCTGGAGAGGATGTTGGAAAAGATCTCGGCCTGGCGGTAGCACTGCGAGTTTTCGATCATAATGTCATCGAGCAGCTCCTCCTCTTCCTGCTGGAAGGCGATCTTGCCTGAATTATTCTTGAGGCGCTGGAGGAGGATGGAGTTCGAGGTGATGGCATTGAGATAGTAGACCAGCGACTTTTCCAGCGAGAAGAGGCTGATCAGGTACTTGTTCTGCATGGAGAGGTTGATCTTTTCCTCGAGTTCGTTGGTGATCATGTCGATGATCTTGAGGTGTTCGAGAAAGTGGTAGATGGAACGATAGAGCATCTTGAGCATCACATCGCGCAGGCTGGTCACACGCGAGAACTTTTTGTCGTCAAACATCGGCAGATCTTCGCTGGCAACCAGGATGATGCGGTCGCTGAAAAAAAAGATGCCCATCGAGGTGACGCGAAAGAGGAAGCGGTCCTCGACGATGTAATTGCGCGGCCGCTTGTAAATCATCGCAAAATGCTCGGGCTCGAATTCGAGGCGCGAGAGTTCATCCGGATCGAGAGTGGAATTGAGGGTGTGCTCATCCAGCTTCATCTCGTTGGTCAGATATCGCTTTTCCGAGTCGTCCGGACTGATATAGATGAGAATCTGCGCCTCTTCACGGGCGCAGCTCTGGATTTTCTCTTTGTCGATTTTGTAGCAGCGCAGCATGGCCGGCTCTCCGCCCTGTTTCCAGTGATCTCTTGCCGATATGTAAGATACGGATATTATTTTGATATTGCCAACATAATATTGGCCGGTCCGATCAGGCCGAAGGTTAAAAAAAGAGTTGCAAATCTGCCTGTAATTGATTTATTTAAATCAGATTGCTTCCATTGCCTTTTCTTTCCAGCTGCATCTTTGCTCAGGCAAACCCGCCCTTGCAACTTCCCTTAGCTTACGTGCCGTCGACACGCCGTCGCCCAGGGCCGGGCTCTTCCCGGTTGGATGGGTCGAACTGTGGAGGGAACCATGAGCAAATCAAACAGAAAGACAGCGATCACTCTCTCCTTGTGGGGGATTTTCATGCTGCATGCAGAACTATGTGCATCACAGGAGACGGGCTATCGCCTGCCTCCCCGCGAGATGATTGATCTGGT
>ENA-UOWO01003900-UOWO01003900.1-activated-sludge-metagenome-genome-assembly--contig:-NODE-3900-length-16875-cov-5.537812_pt1 | contig 16875 bp, 7 predicted proteins | sample MGYA00238148_ERZ761564 | MGnify/ENA primary metagenome ERZ761564 (study PRJEB28885, sample SAMN05720194) | activated sludge metagenome | isolation source: Anaerobic digester | place: USA...
CCTCTCAAGCATACGGTTCAAATCAAACTGAAGTCGAAAGTGGTATTTGGGCATTGTATTCTGGTGATCTCAATCAAGATGAAAATATTGATTTGCTTGATCTAGGAGATATTGAAACCGATATCAATAATTTTCAGTTCGGTTATTTTGCAACTGATATTAATGGAGATGGAAATGTTGATTTATTAGATGGACCCATTGTTGAAAACAATATTAATGGGTTTATTTTTTCAAGTCACCCGTAAGAAAATTACGACATGCGAATTACGATATGCGAACTGCTTAACAATTAAGAAATAATTATATCACTTTTGAAGAGCGAATTACGAATTCTACTGTACAGTTTTGTAAAATATTTTAACTTGGATTATTAAACTCATTACCCCATTATTCAAGTCAATAATTATGCCCATGATTTAGAAAAATTTGCATGTTTAAGTTATATTAGCCGACTTAAAATGTTAAGAATCAGGATATTTTTATGGTTATTGATATTGGCTGCGAGCAAAATTTCACAAGCGCAGTATCATTCACTTTTGCATAAATCATATGCAGATCGAAGACCTGAGCTCAAAACATTCTACACTGACGAAATTATTAATGAATCAAAAAATGAAAAGCTTTCTCAACAAAAAGTAAACCAAATCAGAGAACTTGCGATTAAAGAAAACGATCGAGATTTAGAATTGGAAGCAGCTTTAATGCATTTTCATATTGATATGGCATTCAAGAGAAGACAATCAAAACTCATTTTAAAATCACTCGATTCTTTAAAAGTGATTGCTGAAGAAGAACATTTAAATTGGTTGAAATGTCGAGTTGAAAGTGTAGGCGCGATTCATTGCTTTGCAGATGGATTCAATTATGAGCAAGCATTTAATTATCTTGAACAATTGAAACTTTCTTTGCAAGATATCTCTAAGGAAGAGTTTCCTGAAAAGCAAATTTGCTACACTCAAATAGGATATTATTACTATCAATTTCATGATTGGCAAACTGCTATCGAAAATTTAAAACTGGGATTACAAGAAAAACCAAGTTCGATCATTGATCAATATCAAATGTTATGCTGTAATAATATCGGAAGTGCCTATGAACAACTTCAACAATATGATTCATCCATATTTTATTATAAAATGGCATTGAAATATGTCATGAAAGATAAACCTATTGATTTGGTTTGGACTGGTATCATTCAAGGGAATATTGGAAATTGTTTATATCAACAAAAACATTTCAATGAAGCTATTCCTCTTCTAAGAGAAGCAATTGACTCAAGCTTAAAATATGATTGCTTAGGCATTGTTTCAGATATGTATATGACACTTGGCCGAATTGCATTGGATGAAAATAAGATTTCAGATGCCAATATATTTTTAGATTCATCAAGATATTATGCTAGTGATATACTAGAATATTTTCGCTTAGAAAAATTATATCCGGTTTTAGCTAGGTTGGCTCAAAAACAAGGAAATACATTATTAATGAGTCAATATTTAGATTCAGCACTCACCGTAAAAGATAGCATGGCAAGAAAGCTAAGTGCATTATATATATTAAAGGGGAAGCAAAAAGCAACAATGTTGAAAGAACAAAAGTTGGAGGATGATAAACGACTTAAAACTACTCAACGTAATTTCTTGATTGCTTTTATAATTTTATTGATGTCAGGAGCAATTTACATTTTCAATTTGCAACAAAAGAAATTCAAGCAAAAAAGATTGATCGATGAAATTAGACTACAACAAAGAGACCGAGAGCTGGAAATCGCATCGGAACAATTAAATGAATTCGCCAAAACGATTACCGAAAAAAACAGGATGGTTGAAGAACTTGAGAAGAAATTGGGCGCTTCACCTGATATCGAATTGATATCCCAATTACGAGCAAGTACCATCCTAACCGATAATGAATGGGAACGATTCCGAAAGCTATTTGAACAGGTTCATGCCGGTTATACCATTCGATTAAAAGAAAAACTGCCCGACCTTACCCAAGCCGAAACCAGATTCATGGTTTTGGCTAAATTAAAATTCAGCAATAAAGAAATGGCCAACGCATTGAACATTTCTTCTCAAGCTGTTCGCACCACTTGGTACCGATTACGCAAAAAAATCAATCTCCCTGAAGAAGGAAGTTTGGAAGAATTGGTAGATAATATCTAAATTCTCCAAATCACAAAAACCCCGTAAACATTGAATGTGACGAATTTGTGACGCCTTTTTCGAGGGCTGTGACTTATTTGTATCTATACAAAACTTGCATTCAGGTTATTGACGTTTCATTTTTACATAATGAGAAAATCAAGTCATGACTTAGACAAAATTTACTGGCCTTATCTGCTCATTGTTCTCCTTGGCATCCTACTAATTGGGATCATTTGGAAACTCTATGACCAACTTATTTAAATCAATTTATAATCCCTAACCAATTCAATATTCCATTCCATTTTTCAACCAAATTCAATTCCATCATGAAACAAATGAACACTCCATCCAAATCAAACCTCCAATTATCATTCAAATTTCTAAAAACTAGGCTTCTGATTATTATGTTATTTAGCGCATTATGTGCTGGACAAAGATCTCATGCTCAAACTGGAGGCGCTCTCAATTTCACGAATGGGGATTATGTTCAATTAGGCACTTCTTTTAACTCATTAATTTTTGGAATATCAGATTTTACAGTGGAAACCTGGTTCAAAACCTCAATGACAGATGGTACACTGATTTCAAAACGCTCAATCTGTAATGTAAGTAATTTTTGGAATCTTAGAATTTCTGCCGGAAAAATCAGATGGGAAATGATGGAAGCTGGAGGTGCAAATTTGGTTGACCTTTCTACACCATTAACTTATAATAATAATCTATGGCATCATGTGGCAGTAACTCGAAATGGTTCACTTGTAAAAATTTATATGGATGGTTATACTGTTGTCAATACCAATTCAGCAGCTTTAACTAATCTTATTGCACCAGACCCAATTAAACTAGGACAATCGGCTTGTAATAATTTTATTGGAGAGTTAGATGAAACCCGAATCTGGACTGTAGCACGCACTACTTGCGAAATTTATGAAACGAAAAATTATCAGTATAATGGACCGGAAAGTACACTGAAACTAAATGCACATTATAATCAGGGAATAGCCGGAGGCAATAATGCTGGGATTACTACGCTTATCAACTCAGCAGGTAATGCTGTTACAGGTACACTGAATACTTTTGCACTTACCGGAAACAGTTCCAATTGGGTAAACAGTACATGCCCAGCTCAGGGTTATAACTCCTTACCAGGTTATTTTGATACAATTAGTAATTGTGGTAATTATGTTTGGGGAGGCAGTACCTATGTAAATAGTGGCAACTATGTACATGTTTTTACTACACTTCAAGGATGCGATTCTGTTGTTCATTTAAACTTAACGATTAATACACCACCGGCACTTTCAGTTACTGCAAGTAGTAATAGCATATGTTCAGGTTCAGATGGAACAATGACTGTTTTAAATGCCACTGAATTACCCTATTGTATTCCTGTATTTATAGCAAGTAATAATATAGGTAATGATTATATTTCATTTGTAAATATTAATTCCTTAAATCTCGCATCAGGAGAAAGTTCTACCGGATATACCTATTTTAATAATTCAACAATAAATGCTAATGTTGGTAGCAATACAATGCAATTTATTGTTGATAATACATATGATGAAGGGTTAGCCATGTGGATCGACTTTAATCAGGATGGAGACTTTAACGATGTCAATGAATATTATCCATTTGCGGTACTTACTTCCGGAGCACTAACAGGAACATTTATTATTCCATCATCTGCAATCAGTGGCATTACCAGATTGCGAGTAGCTTGCAGACGTAATGTTGTTCCTGCCGCTAATCAAACTTGTGGTGGTTACGATTATGGTGAGTTTGAAGATTATAAAATAAATATTACAGGGGGTGTGGCCAATACAAATATCTTGTGGACACCATCTACCTATTTAACAAGTGCCCTTGGTGAAACCGTTGCTATAAATAATATTACCTCTGCCACAACGTATACAGTTACTGTTACCGATATCAATGGTTGTTCGGCTACTGCTACAAAATTAATAAACGTTAACCCACTTCCCACTACACCTATTATTACCAGTACAACTAATTCAATTTGCTCAGGCACTACAATGAATCTGACCAATTCTCCAAACTATTGCACACCAACTGTTTCAGGAGGAAATATAACTGGACAACATTTTATCAATTTGTTTCAATTGAATTCAAGCCCTGCAATCAATAATATTTCAGGCGATGGTATTTACACTTATTATCCGAATACTATTGGTACTATTTCTGCGGGTACTCCTGTTAATATTTTATTAAGCCATGGTGGTACCATTAATACAAGCAAAGCAGTTTGGATAGATTTGAATCAGGATGGAGATTTTTCAGATGCAGCTGAATTTTTACTATCTGCTTCAAGCAGCGCTAATTCTTTTTCCGGTTTAATTTTAATACCACCAACAGCATATAATGGACTTACGCGAATGAGAGTTGCAGTAAGTGCATCTGCATCAATAACTTCTTCGCAATCGTGTTCGGGCTTTACATTCGGAGAGTATGAAGACTATAATATCAATATCACCGGGGCTTATAACGCCTTAAGTTGGGCACCTTCAGCACCATTAAGTTCAGGAACAGGTAATCCTGTGCAAATCACGAATCAAACAGCTACAACAACTTATACTTTAACGGTTACTGGTACAAATGGTTGTACTAAAACAGATACACATAATATTAGTTTTCTCCCTTCACCAAATGTATCTGTTACATCAAGTGCCAATAGTATTTGTAATGGCTTGCCTGTAACCCTTACGGCAAGTGGTGCTTCAACTTATTCATGGTCGCCTGTTGTTACAAATGGTGTTGCCTTTACACCAACAGCAACAACTACTTATACTGTAACTGCAACAGGCGCAAATGGTTGTACAAAAACGGCAACAAAAACAATCACTGTTTTACCATCACCAACAGCAGAATTAATAGGTGCAACAAATTCGGTATGTCAGGGAAGTAAAGCCATGTTAACCTTAGCAGATTATTGTACACCTACGGCATTTCCAATTAATCTGTTTAATAGCGATTATTCCATCGCACATTTTGAATTAGGCGATTCTATTACAACAAATTTTATTTTAAATAAACAAATTAATAATAGCATTAATTTAAGTTCTGTATATTCTAATTTTTTAGATCAGGTAGCCAATGTAACTGCCGGTAATACCTATGGATTTATTATGGCGCCTCAAGGACCTCAACCAACTTATTTTATGCTGTTAGCAGATTATAATCAAGATGGAGTATTTGACCTTGCCAACGAATTTATTGGTGGTGTTACACTAAACCCAAGTACAAATGTAATTGGAGCTAATTTTACTATTCCTACTATAGCAAAAAATGGCACTACCCGATTACGAATTATTGTTTCATCTAAACCTTTTGGGAATGATGCTGCATGTTATGCCTATGATCCTAATAATAATTCAATTCAAGCCTATGGCGAATTTGAAGATTATAGTCTTAATATCTCAGGTGGTGTGCCAAGTAATTTAACTTGGTCTCCAAATGTATCACTTTCAGGAACCCAGGGAACTACCGTTTTCGCGACACCAAATACCACTACAACTTATACGTTAACAACAACCGGTGCAAATGGTTGTTCTGCAACATCCACTAAATCAGTTACAGTTAATCCGACCCCAAATATTAACATTACACCATCCAGCGCGGGTATTTGTATTGGCAATTCACTTACACTTACTGCAACTGGTGCAACAAGTTATTTATGGTCGAATGGTGTAAGTAATGGTGTTGCTTTCTCTCCAACAACAACAACAACTTATTCTGTTGTAGGTACTGGTAGTTTTGGCTGTAAAGACACAGCGTATATAACTATCCCTGTTGACAACCCGCCATCTATTCCTAACTTCACTTCTTCTGCTGTTTGTATCGGACAATCAGCAAGCTTTGACTTGTCTTCTGTTTATTGTACACCAGTAGTAACAAACATTAATAATGGTTTTAATTATATCAACGCCTTTACATTTAATGGTACAGGTATTCAAAATATTTCAGGTCAATCCCCTACACGCTATGAATATTTTTCAAATGCAACTGCCAATGTAAATGCAGGCAGTACTTATACATTTAATATAGGTATAGGTGGTCTTTATTCCAACTATAATGGCATATGGGTTGATTATAACCAGGACGGCGATTTTGCAGATGCTAATGAATTTGTTTGGAGTACCAATACCAGTTCAATAAATTCAGTAAATGGATCTTTTACTATTCCTATAAATGCGAGTAATGGTATAACCCGAATGCGCATATTGACCATGAGTAATTACGGTGGTAGTTTTGCTGGTAATTTCTGTACAGGGATAGATTATGGTGAGTTTGAAGATTATAATTTAAATATCTCAGGAGGTGTTAATACGTATGTGTGGCAGCCTTCTAATCTTTTGGTAAATAATATTGGGTCAAAAATACAAACCGCACAACTCACAAGCAATACCACGTATACGGTAACAGCTTTAAGTACCTACGGATGTAGTATTACCACTACAAGAACAGTAATTGTAAATCCAGCAAACTTTAGTGTTACGGCTGAATCAAATGCTGCTGCAGTATGTGTGGGGCAAAGTGTGCAATTAAATACTTTAGTAACTCCAGCTCCCCAAATCGATTCATTACTTACAACTACTGCTAATCCAAATATTGCGCAATCTTTTGCAACAACATTCAATATTATTGCTACGCAAACAGTGAATATCACAGGCTTTAAAACACAGGTAATTTCAGGAACGCATGCCGAAGTGTGGTATAAGGTTGGTGGTTTTAATCTCAGCTCTCCTATCGATTCTGGTTGGATACAATTAGGCGCCACTGTACCAATAACGCCAGCTGGAGTTAATAATCTTACCACAATTCCTATAACAAATTATCTCACCATACCAGCAGGTGCAACCTACGGTTTTGTTGTAGTAATCGTTGGGGGTTTGCAAGTGAATGAACAAACCAATAATTATGCATCGGTTTATACAAATAATGCAGATATTGCAATTACTACTGGTCGAATTGGTATCAGTAATGGTTCGGGTGTCTTTTCCTTTAATTTTTTCCCAAGGGTTTGGAATGGGCAAGTAATGTATCAAAAAAACGAGATATATTCATATAGTTGGGCACCTAGCAATTTATTGAACGCTCCTTTGATTGCTAATCCAACAGCTACAGTTTCCTCTACAACTACCTATTCAGTTGTCGTAAGTAATTCAAGTGGTTGCACTAATTCAGCTTCAGTAACAGTTAATAGTAATGGACCTGTACTTATTACAAGTGCTTCATCAAATACAATATGCGCTGGAAGTACGACAACACTTTCTGCGTCTGGCGCTTCTTTTTATTTTTGGCAACCAGGCAATTTAACTGGATCCAATGTTACAGTTAGCCCTATTGTAAATACAACTTATACTGTTGTTGCCGTCAGTAGTAATGGTTGTTCTGTTTCTTCCACCATCACTGTTTCAGTGAATCAATGCAATACCAACCTCTCCTTAAAATTATTTATTGAAGGATATTATACAGGAGCCAATACAATGACACCAACCTTAATGAATCAAGGTATAGGTAATAGCTCAATGAATGTAGATACGATAACAGTACAATTAAGAAATGCATCAGCACCTTACACAGTTGTGGCTTCTACTAAAACTATTTTAAAAACCGATGGTACGACTATAGCTTCATTCGCAAGTCTAGTGCCTAATGGCAATTATTATATCGTCGTTAAACATCGAAACGCTATTGAAACCTGGAGCGCAAACCCAATCAACCTCCCTACCATTTCAACCTATGATTTTTCAACAGCGGCCAATAAAGCATTTGGTAATAATCAAAGGAATATAGGCAACGGGCAGTATGCGATTTATTCCGGCGACATAAATGGTGATGAAAATATCGACTTACTAGATTTGGGAGATGTAGAAGCCGATATTACTGCTTTCAATTTTGGTTATTTCGCTACTGATCTTAATGGTGATGGGAATGTTGATTTGCTAGATGGACCCATTGTTGAGAACAATATTAATGGGTTTATTTTTTCAAGTCACCCTTAGAAAAACAAGGCGAAGAATGAGCTGTAGTTTCTCAAGCCATGCTGTATTTTTCGCATGGCAGTAAAGAAAAACAAAGTGAGGAACGAACGAACGTTTTTCACGTCCTGAGAATTCATGAGCAAGGTGTGAAAAAATCAAGATGGGGCCTTGATATCCTAATAAAAATTAGCACCTATCGGTATTTGGCTTGTGGCTGTGACGGCATCTTGGCACTACTGGTGAGACTCTAGACAATGTTGCATGGTTTTGTTCTTTTAAAGTCTTACCTAAGATCGCATATAAAAACCGCAAGACTATTGAGAAGTAAGATTTGAAAAATAAAATCTAACGAATAACTATTTTCTCCAAAACCTTTTCCCTTTTATCATTACTTACTTCTAGGAGATAAATTCCTGTAGCAATATTTTTCAAACTAAATATTTCTTTATTTTTTGTCAATACTTCGGATTTAATTAATCTTCCTTCCATTGAATAAAGTTGTGCTTTTACTTGACCTTGCAATGAATGATCAATTGTAAAATAATTAGAAGCCGGATTCGGATAAATTTTCACAAATGGCTGAAAAGGTAAAGGGTTATTAATTGATAAAGGACCAACAGTATTGGTCGCAATATTTGTAACAATTGGTGGATTAAAATCAAAATAAATTGAGGCTTTGTTATTGGTTATAGTTCCATCTGGCAAACCCGAATTCAATTTAATTTTATATTGAACCCATCCATGACTTTCAGGTTCGTGATTGAGGCTATCCAATAAATTAATTTTAGGAAACGTAAAGGTTACAATATTGCTTTTTACCTGAGTAATCGCATGATGACTAGAAGCTAAATAGGTAAAAGAAGGTATATCTAAATTGGCACTTAGCGTATCTTGTATCACTACCAAAAATGCAGTATCATTTCCAGTGTTTTGAAATTGAATTGTATAATTCAACCAATCGCCTGCCTCTGCATTTTTTGGTGAGACTTGTTTATCGTTCGGATCAAAAGAGTTGACTATATTAAAACATATTTCTAACGAATCATTATTGGGATAAACATCATTAATAACATTTGTTACTTTAGCTGTAACACAAACTTGCGATCCAATAGCTGCAGTTGTATCAGTAAGTACTATAATATCGAATGAATTTGATGTGATTGTGCTAAAGTCAGCAACCTGATAAGTAATTTTATTGCCAATAATTGATGTCGGTGTTAAGGCACCAAATGAAGGAGATATATACTGTACCGGACCATTTATATTTATTTCAATAGTCCCTCCAAAAGTTCCGCAATTCATATTGTAATATTTGGCAATATCGCCACTTCTAATTTGAATATGACTCAAAGTTGCCGGTCTAAACCTTCCAAATATTGATTGAATACCAGCGTCATTCCCATTACACTTAATTCCAAAATTAATATTACTTTTAATTGAATCCGTAGAGGTTTGTATTAAGTCATAATAAAATGGTGTTGGGCACGAAAATGTAAAAGGCAGGCCAATGGTATCAAGTTGAACTTTTAAAGTATCATCAATGCCAGTATCAAACGAAAATTCACCTAAATTGTAAACGTACATTTGATCTTGAACAACATTATTTTTTAATAATTGCACTTTTACATTTGACAAACTATTACCCGGTTGGATACTATCCAATTGACAATTAACAGAACTATCTTGATGAACATTACCACTTACATTCCAATAAAATGTACATCCACTCGCAGGGTCACAAATAGGGAAAGATTGAATTCCAGCGGTTGAAAGAGTTGTGTCCACTACAATAACTGAGTTAGGTAAACATTCAATTTGAGTACTATCAATATTTAGTAAATACATTGGATACAAATGAGGTAAACAAGCTAAGTTGGGATTGTTTCGAGTATCTAAAGAAATCAAGGATGGTGGAAAATTATTGAAGTAGGATAATTGATTATAACTGCAAACCAAACTTGTTAGCTGGGGAGGTAAGGATGGAATTGAGGTTAACTGATTTCCTGGACATTGAAGTCCTGTTAGATTCACTGGTAGGGGTGGTAATTGTGTTAATTGATTTCCAGCACAATCAAGAAAAATTAGTGAAGATGGTAACTGTGGCAAGGAAGTTAGTAGACAGTTTCCGCAATGTAATTCAGTTAGACTATTAGGCAAACTTGGTAGTGATGAAAGTAAGTTATTACTACACGCTATGTAAAGAAGGTTATTGGGTAATATTGGAAGAGAAGTTAATAAATTGTCGTAACAATTCAACCATTTCAATGTTGAAGGTAATGTTGGGATTGTTGAAAGTTGGTTATAACTGCAAGACAAGTTTTCTAAAATCGATGCCGATAAAGTAGGTAAGGATGTAAAATTATTTTCTATACAAACTAACGTTTTTAGTGTGTTAGGCAAAGGTGGTAAGTTTGTCAATTGATTATGAATACAATTTAACGTAATCAAGGAACTTGGAAGATTTGTAAAAGAAGTGATTGCATTATAGTTGCAGCTAATGATTTGAATAGAATTAGGAATTAAAGGAAAAGAAGTTATTGCATTATAATCACAGTTTAATTCAACTAAGCTAGGTGGCAAGTTCGGAAGACTTATTAATTGATTTCCATTACACATAAGATAGGTTAATGAATTAGGTAAGTTTGAAAGGTAATTTAATTGATTAAGCCTACAATCTAAATGTGTTAATGTGCTAGGTAAGTTTGGCAGGTAGGTTATTAGATTATAAGAACAATCTAAACTCAACAAATTGTCGAAATACTCAATACCACTCATATCTTGAATTGGGTTTACCAAAGAAATTCCAGTCATAGAAAGTGTTGTACAATTTATGATTGCAGGGTCTGTTGTATCCAATTGGTTACCAACCATTGCACTTGGGAAATTCGATTGCAAATAAGTTACAAAGTTTGAATCAGGTATCGTTACAAATTGTGCTTTGGATTTATTTATAAATGAAAACAATAATGTACAAGCAAGTAGTAGATTTTTCATAAAATAGGTTTTATTATCTAACAAGGTAATACTCTTAATTTATGTGCGCAATATTTTTAACTAATATGATTTTGCGATGACAAAGTAGCTCCTATGTATATAACAGATAGTCGCAACTAAGGCAATTCATGACTGAAAATGTATGCCTAGAACCCAGCAATAAAAGCATCATCGTCAAGATGATGTTTTTATTGCCCCCGATGAAAGCAATCCATACCTCACGAGTCTTTACGGGGACCCTAAGATCATGTATACCGAATCCATTTCTATAAAGGTCCAATTCCAATTGAACCAAACTGTTCCGATAGCGATCGGAATCTCGACATAATCCATTTCACAATTCAAATAGTCTTTGGACGCCTATCATTGGAAATGGTATTATTTGTTTCAAAATTTATTGAATATCTAAATATTATGCATTTAAATTTGATGTGAAATATTAAAAATAGTGCCTCATCAATTCATCCTTCGTCATCTCTTTCTGTTGTTCGCGGCATTTCTTATTTCTACCCATTTACAAGCAGGTATACATTCAAACGAAAAACTATTAGATTCTACAATCTATAAAAATTTCATTGATGCGAATCAAATATTGAAAGAACTTCAGGAGCAAAACAAAAATGAAGAGGCGCTAAAAATTATCGAAGCATTTAAAATAAATGGCACGAAGGATTCAAATCAACTTTTTTACGAAAATTTATTACAGGCCAATTATTATATTAACAGCAATCAATATGATAATGCACAAGCATCTTGTAAAACAAGTTTGCAATATGCACGAAATTTCAAATACCATTCGCAACCGAGTTTAATCGAAAATAAATATGCCATCTTATTATTAAACCAAAAAAAAATAGACTTAGCGCAGCCATTCGTTGAATCAGCTTTACAACATGCTGAATCTGCACATGATACTTTAATGATTGGCAAATCATATGAAACTTACTCTCTTTTTTATAATAAAACAAGAGACGATGAAAATCATATGAAATATTTGTTAAAGGCTTTAGATATTACCTTAAGTACAGAATCGAATCAGGCCCAATATGAACAATTGGCAGGTATTTACACCAGCCTTTCGCGTCAATATGATGTTCAAAATTATCCTGATAAAGCATTAGAATATGGAAAAATAGCACATCGTTTATACAAGGAATCGAATAATAATCGGGGTTTGGCACGAATATGTCAGGCAATACAATTTAATCGTTTACTCACAAAAGAACAACGAATTCAATACTGTAAAGAAGGTATAGAAACATCATCTCGTTGTGGATGGTATGAGTATATGCAAACCTTTCATTACAATACAGCTATTTATTATTCAAAGCTAAACAATATGGATAGTTGCAAACACTATTTCTACAAAGCAAAAAAGTTGAACTTTAAAATTGAAGGAAGTGGCGCAAAAAATGATTTACAAAATGCCATGTATGATGCCACCGTAATTATAGAACCCGACTCAGCTATTGCATTACTAAATAAGTATGAGCAAGAAAGTACAGAAGACCAAAAAAAATCTGCATCTTGGAACAAACGATTCTACTACCGCAAAGCGACTTTAATGGCAGCATTAAAAAAATATGATTCCGCGTATTCTGCATACACAAGATATAAGTCAGTTTCTGATTCAATTCAAAGCAAAGAATTTGTTGAAGCAACAGAAAAGTTGAATATCCAATTTGAAACCACACGAAAAGAAAATGAAATTCTATTATTGAAAAAAGAAAACGATTTACAATCTTTAACAATAAGTAATAAAAACATATTGTTTGCCAAACAAGAATTAGAAAATTTAAAGCAACGTCAAAATTTATTAATTAAAGATTTAGAGCTTAAAAATAAAAACAAATCACTAGCCATTATAAAAGCTGAACGTGAAAAAAAAGAACAGGAATTAGTACTGGTCAATAACGACATACTGACTAAAAGTGCTCAATTAGCTTCTCTCGAACAATTGAAGCGAAATCAAGAATTAAAAATAAAACAGAAACTGATTGAACAAGAAAACAAACGAATTCAAGAAAAGAAAAATTTATGGATTGGGTTTCTCATCTTTGCTGGATTTGCAAGTTTGATTCTCTTATTCTTTGTTCAAAAAAATAAACAAAGAATGCAACAAAAAAATTACGAATCCATTATTGAGTCAATTGAACAAGAACGTAATCGAATTAGTAACGATTTACACGATGATATTGGTTCAACACTAAGTAGTATCGCTATTTACAACGAATTGATTAACGACAAAGTGAAAACAAAACCAGAAATAGTTCCGCAGTTAAGTGAAAAAATATCTGTTCAAATCAACAATTTAATGCGACATACCGAGGATATTATTTGGAGTTTAAAAATCGGACAAAATCAACACGAAACAATTTCAAAAAGAATTCAAGAATACGCTACAGAATTACTTCATTCAAAAAATATACATGCAACTATTGAAATAGATAATGATGTTGAGGACATACTTCAACATCCTGAACAACGTAGAAATATGCTGATGATTATTAAAGAAGCAATGAATAATTGTAGAAAGTATAGTAAGGCAAACCAATTTACTATCAAGATGTCTATTCAAGATAAGCAAGTAATACTCATTTTGAAGGATGATGGTATTGGTTTTGATATAAACAATATAGTATTTGGCGATGGTATTCTCAATATTCAAAATAGATGTAAGCACCTCAATGGTAAATGTGAAATCAACAGCACAGTTGGAGAGGGCACTTCAATTTATTGTACCATGCCTATTTCTAGCTATCTAAAATAAAATACGATTCATTACTTTTGAAGTATGATAAACATTTTTATTTACGATGATAATAAAGCACGTTGCGAAAGTTTACTTGCCTTGATTGAACTTACCGAAGAGATGAACTGTGTTGGTTATGCATCAAATTGCGCAAATGTTTTATCAGATATGCAACAAGCATTTCCAGATGTTGTACTGATGGATATTGAAATGCCTGAAGTAGATGGCATTGAAGGCGTAAAAAATATCAAACACAATTTCCCTTCTATCAAAGTCATCATGCAAACAGTATATGAAGATGCCGATAAAATTTTCGCCTGTTTGAAAAATGGCGCCGATGGATATATTCTCAAAAAAGCGTCTATTCATACTATCATTGAAAGTATTATTGAAGTACACAGTGGTGGCGCATTTATGACACCGAGTGTGGCACTCAAAGTGATGAACTATTTTAAAAAACCCGAAGTCAAAGATGATAAATTAGAAACCTTAAGTCCGCGCGAAATTGAAGTATTAAACAAACTCGCTGAAGGACTTTCTTACAAAATGATTGCCAATGAACTCGGAATCAGTTACGGCACGGTCAACAATCATATTAAAAAAATTTACGAGAAATTGCAAGTACATTCTTTAGGCGAAGCAGTTGCCTATGCCATTCATAATAACTTGAAAAGATAATTTTTTCTTGGGCGGCAAACAGGCCTGTTCCGGCCATGGTGTCGGGGCTTTTCATTACAAGTCCTCGCTCAGGCCACCTTTCAGGATGTCCTTCACTGTGGGCTTTTCATTACAATCCTTGCCGCGAGTGATTCGTATAAATTTAATTACGAATTGTAAATTACGAATTACGAGTGTTACGCCTTTGTTGGTCTTATGACCAATAAAGCTTCAGTCTTTGTGTTCTTTTGACTAACCAACCTTCAAGTCTATAAACTGAATCAGATTCCTAACCACTTCTAAATATATGACTCATTTAATCAACTACAATTAAGTTGTACCTATATCTATATTTAGCTATTGTCAGCGATTGAATTACACCCCACTTTTACATCTGAAAAATTGACAATCAACGTAATACAGAATTTAATAATTACAACTAAATTTCATAGAATGAAAAAATTATTCCTAAGTATGTTTGTTGCATCTTCATTGATTGCAAGTGCTACAGTTCGTACAGTAAATAATAATCCTGCTGGATTAGCACAGTTCAGTGATTTGCAAGCAGCCATGAATGCGTCATCTAGTGGCGATACTATTTTGATACACGGAAGTGCAAGTAGTTATGGCAATGCCGAATTTATTGATAAACGATTAACCATTATTGGACCAGGTATTAGTCCTGAGCGTGATGGACCTATTGTTACAGCGCGCGTTAATTTCATTCAAGTTGCGAATATTAATACAGGCAATTCAAATGGCTCTGCTTTTATTGGCATTGAATTTACATCTGAACTTCGTATCAGTAATAATGGCAGTGGCAATGTTGGTTATCCTGTCGATGGGGTAAAAGTAATTCGAAACAAATTTACAAATGCCGTATTGGCCTTAAACGCTGGTAACAATTACGGAAGTATACATATGCAGAACTTATTTGTAGAAGGAAATTACTTACAAAGTTCAACGATTGCTAGTGCGAGTTCAAGTTATTATTTCACAAATTGCACTTTTATCAATAATGTATTTGCTCGCTCCAATGGCTTCGGTGGTTCATTAGCAAATTTCAATAATTGCACCAATGTCGTTTTTGATCATAATGTCTTTTATGGTAATCAAGCAGATGGGAATCGTTTATTTGATAATTATGGTTTAGGTTTAACATTCAAGAATAATGTCTTTGTAAATGTGAATACATCCAATACACATCCAAATGGAAGTGTGAACATTTTCAATAATTACTTCCAGAATAATATCACATACAACTGCACGAACAATTCACCATGGACAGTTGGAACGAATTTAAATGGAGGTGGAAATATTGTCAATCAAAATCCATTACTTGGTTCACAAGCAGACATTGATGCAGGTACATTCAATCCGTTATTAGATTTCAGTATCCCAAGTGGTCCAGCGAATAATAGCGCAACCGATGGAAAAGATATGGGTGTATTATTTGATGAAACCAGCACAATGAATTGGGCGTATGGCCGCAATAGCAGACTACCCTATATCTATTCAATGAATGTATTAAATACAAGTGTGCCAGCAGGTGGTGTGTTGAATATTCAACTCAATGCACGCAAAGCGAAATAAGACTGTTTAATCAATTTACTAAATCATCAACAACATGAAAACAACGTTGCAACTTTGCTTACTATTATTGAGCAATCTCATTTTAAATGCAACTATTCTTCGTTGCAATAATAATCCTGGAGTTACAGGCACATATCAAACCTTGTACGACGCACTTTCAAATGCATCACCTGGCGACACCATTCATCTCGAACCTAGTTCAATATCTTATGGTTTCATTGGAGGATTCTCTAATCCTTCAATTTCTGTAAACAATATAACATTTATAGGCAATGGTCTGAATTTAAGTGCGAATCCAGGAAATCAAGCAGATACATTGATATCTAAAATAGATTATTTCTTTAGCGGTGGTGATTATAATTCATTTTATGGCATTGAATGTCTAGGTCCAATGTTTATTGCTGGCGATTATAATATTATAGAAAATTGCAAGTTTAAATATTTACGTTTTTACTCACATCATTGCCAACTGAATCATTGCATAATTCCAACGCGATTGACAGGCTCCTTAAATGATATAATTGTACCAAATGTGTTACTCTCTTGGAGTGCACATGATATTGAAATCTCAAATTCATACTTTGGCGGCGCTATTTATTCGGATTCAAATTCATCATACAATATCTCCTTAATTAATAATGTGTTTGATGATACTCTAATGAATTCACTCGATGATCCTCAGATCGGAAGAGCACACGTCTGAACTCCAGTCACGCTACGTTATCTC
>ENA-UOWO01003901-UOWO01003901.1-activated-sludge-metagenome-genome-assembly--contig:-NODE-3901-length-16874-cov-14.824068_pt1 | contig 16874 bp, 15 predicted proteins | sample MGYA00238148_ERZ761564 | MGnify/ENA primary metagenome ERZ761564 (study PRJEB28885, sample SAMN05720194) | activated sludge metagenome | isolation source: Anaerobic digester | place: USA...
AAATCGTCGGGTTGCAAGCCATTGACATAATCGCCGAAGCCCACTTTATTTACGATTTTGAGTACCAGCGGCTGCATGGCATAACGGTGTTTGGTGCTGAGGTCTTTTTTGGCGAAGGTTGGCGAATCGTATAAGGTTACCGACCCTACGTTTTTGCCCACGGTCACATCACCAATCTGCACCACGTTGATGTACGGTTCGAGCCCGTTGATGACCAGCTCGCTTGCCGAGGCAGTCGCTCCCGACGTGAGGATGTACACCTTATTTAACCCCAAACTGTTGATCGCCACATTGGATTTGATCGTGTTTGAGAAAAGATTGTAAAGGTTTGCGGGATTGTTTGCGGCATAGAAATCTTCTACCTTGGCATTCCATTGTTCCTTGGCAAACACCTGACCCGTATATTGACCTGTAATCATGCTGGCCAGATGCGTGGCTGTTTGTACCGATCCGCCGCCGTTGTAACGCAAATCGAGCACGAGTTCGGTGATGCCCTGTGATTTGAATTCGCCAAAGGCATTGTTGAGTTCGGGCTCGTAACTGGGATAAAATCCGTTGTACATGAGGTAACCGATTTTGTGGGTACCTTCATTGATGACCTTGTGGATATGCACGGGATTTTCTGAAAGGATTGAACGTGTAAGGCTGACCGAATTTCCGTTGGGAGTAATATTTCCGCCATCATAATCGGCCAGGTTCATTGTGTAGGAATCCCGGTTGAGCAGTGAGGCGTAGTTGTCAATGTTGAGCGCTTGTCCGTCTATAGCGTAAAAAATATCGCCGCGCGCAATGGGTTTGGTGGCGGCATCCGAATTGGGTAAAATGTACCGGATCACGCCAAAAATTGCCGTCCGTGTTTCATCTTTATAATAGAGTGCGAAATCGGCTCCGTTGTTTTTAGTGGTGCCAGAAAGAATGCCCTCGAGTTGGGTATAGTCGGCAAAAATCACGCTGAATCTGTCGATGGCTTCTCCTGCCGGAAATTTGCTCGATGGCTTATGGAGTAAATCCTGGAATAAATTGGCAGGACTTGCATAATTATATAGGTAAGCGTTCAGCTGTGATTGATTCTCAAACCGGTAATCGGACAAATTAGGCACATCAGCCTGCCATAGGTAATAGAGGTTGAGTCCTTTCCAGACGAAATTATTTACCGCGATTTCACTCGGGACATCGTTGTCATGCCGGTCATCGCAACCCAGAAAAATAAAGGACAGCAGTAACAAAGAGGATGCAAATTGGAGGGTTTTTTTCATAGCGGCTTTTTTTGTAACAGGGTAAATTTACTTATTTTTAGCTTTATCTTTCGTGCGTTGTAACAAAAATAAATACCCTTCGTCTTGACCTTATAATCAATCACAAAAACGATGGACCAACACGAATTTGTAACGCTCGTAGCCCCGTTTAAGGACAAGGTCTTTAGGTTGGCCAAGCGTTTGCTCGTGAGTACTGAGGAAGCCGAGGATGCCACCCAGGAAGTGCTGGTAAAATTGTGGAACAAGAACAACAGCCTCGAAGCGTACAGCAGTGTCGAAGCTTTTGCGATGACCATCACCAAGAATTATTGCCTCGACCAACTCAAATCCAAACGCGCCGGTAACCTCAAGATTGTGCACAACAATTTCACCGACCGACAACCGAGCCTGCAACAGCAGCTCGAAGATTCAGACAGTTTAAGCTGGGTGGAAAGGGTTATCAATACACTGCCCGAGCAGCAACGACTCATTGTGCAGATGCGCGACATCGAGCAATACGAGTTCGAGCAAATCGCGAAAATTTTGGAAATGAACGAAACCGCCGTTCGCGTGGCGCTATCAAGGGCAAGGAAAACAATACGAACGTACATGACAAAAACCCATAGCTATGGAATCGGATAAAATAGAAACACTAATAGAAAAATACTTTCAGGGAGAGACGAGCATCGCTGAGGAAAAGCAATTGCAAGATTACTTTTCGGCTCCAAATGTTGCGCAGCATTTAGAGCAGTACCAACCGATGTTCGCTTATTTTTCCCAGACGAGGCAACAGCAGTTTACGCAAGCCGTTCCACTACAAACTAAAAAGCGAAACGTGGCGTGGTTATCGGTTGCAGCATCGGTTGTGGTTTTGCTGGGTGTGGGCACCTATGTTTACATGAATGACAACAGCAGCAGGGAAGAAACTATGGGAACTTATGATGATCCTGAAGTGGCATTTCGCCAGACCCAAAAAGCTTTGGCAATGTTGTCGGCCCACGTCAATACTGGAATAGAAGGTGTCCAGTACCTTAAGGAGTACGAAGTCGCTAAAGACAAAGTATTCCGCAAATAAAGATTCCAAAATAAATTAAAATTCAAAAAAATGAAATCGAAGATTATTCCATCCGTTCGCCCTTTGGGCCTGGGTCACGAAATCCAAAAAAGCAAACTATTACGCTTGAGTAAAAAGTTAATAATTGTAATGGTTTTAATGGTTGGCGCACCGCTGTTTGCACAAGGCGCTTTTGATAAGTTCGACGGTCAGGACGATGTGACGTCGGTTATCGTCAATAAAAAGATGTTTGACATGATTGGCAAGGTGAAAACCAAACCCGCCGACAAGGAAGCCCAACAATACCTCGAGCTCGTTAAAAAACTCGACAATCTTAAGGTGTTTACGACCAAAAGCACACGTGTAGAAAATGAAATGAAGGCGACGGCTGCCAGTTACATCAAATCGGCGGGGCTTGAAGAATTGATGCGGATTAACGAAAACGGACGCAACATCAAGATACTGGTCAAGTCGGGAGCAAAGGACACCCAGATTAGGGAATTGCTCATGTTTATAGAAGGTGCCAGAAACGAAGACACCGTACTGATGTCACTTACCGGCGACTTTGATTTGAACGAACTCTCGGTACTCACCGATAAGATGAACATTCCGGGAGGCGAAGATCTCAAACGTGCGTCCAAAGGCGCCAAAGGTCCGAAAGGTCCAAAAGGCCCGAAATAATATGAAACGCCTGACCTTTCTTAGTCTTTGTTTCTGTTTGCTTTTGGTTGGTTGCGAATCAAAACCTACGTTGCAAAAGTATTTTGTCGAGAACACTGAGAACAAAAACTTCATGGCGTTTGACTTGTCACCCACGATTCTCAATATCAACGAGACCAAGTTGTCTGCCGAGCAAAAGAATGCTTTACAGTCTTTCGATAAAATGAATATCCTGGCTTTTAAGGCAACAGAAAAAAACAAACCTGAGTTTGAGGCCGAATGCGCCAGGGTAAAAACCATTCTCAAAGATGAGCAATACCAGCAACTCATGAAATACGGGTCGGGAAGTGAAGGTGCGTCGATAAGTTTTGTAGGCGATGACGAGCACATCGATGAGTTTGTATTGTTTGCTAATAGAAAGGATAGTGGCTTTGCAGTTATTAGGATTTTGGGCGATGACATGAACCCTACGGGTATTCTCGAGATGTTGTCGATACTCAAGACTTCGGATATCAATTTGGAGCAGCTGAAGCCTTTGCAGGAAATGCTGGCGAAGTAAAAACACTAAACATTGAAGAGCCTCCTATTTGGGAGGTTTTTTTTGGGGTTTGAGAATTTGGATGGGATTGCTGCGCCTCCCAAAAACCTCCGTTTTGAAAAAGCAAAAAAGGTAAAAAGTATCAAAGTGTGCTTTGTATTTTTTACCTTTTCTTACTTTTATCCTTGGCGAGAATAGGATTATTCCATGATCCCAAAACGTACCGTAAAAAAGCGAGCTATTTTATTTTATTCGCTTTAATATTTATCCGTGACGACGATGGGATTATTTCATGATCCCAAAACGTACCGTTTTGAAAAAGCAAGAAAGGTAAAAAATATCAAAGTGAACTTTGTATTTTTTACCTTTTCTTACTTTTATCCGTGACGACGATGGGATTCGAACCCACACGCCCTTACGAGCACCACCCCCTCAAGATGGCAAGTCTACCAGTTTCTCCACGTCGCCAATAAAAAAAGCCAGGCTTTCCCGACTTTTGTGACCCGACTGGGGCTCGAACCCAGGACCCCAACATTAAAAGTGTTGTGCTCTACCAACTGAGCTATCGAGTCTTGCTTTGAAGATTTAACAGGAATTTTGTGACCCGACTGGGGCTCGAACCCAGGACCCCAACATTAAAAGTGTTGTGCTCTACCAACTGAGCTATCGAGTCAAAATGTCATTTCTTCAATACTTCACCGGCTTCTATTTTCACAGGAGTTCAGTGATTCGCCTTGCGGCTTAATTGCGGGTGCAAATATAAGGCGTTATTATTTATTTTTCAAAGCAATTTTATTTTAAATTTGGCTTTTTTTAATATTTACTTTCAATGCCTTAGTACATAAGGTTTTAATGTCATGAATAAAATAATTTTGCTCGGTTATATGGGTTCTGGAAAGACAGAAATCGCGAAATTATTAGCTGGAAAAATAGGGTTTACGCACTTAGATCTCGACCATTTGATAGAGATCCGCGAGCAAATGTCAATTCCGGAGTTATTTAAAAACAAAGGAGATCTTTATTTCAGGAAGGTAGAACACTTATTGCTTAAGGAGTTGATGGCGTCTAACAACCAGTTCGTTTTAAGTCTCGGCGGAGGAACGCCGTGCTATGCCGACAACCATAAATTGCTCCAGAAAGACAAAGCCATTTCGATTTATCTCAAAGCCAGTATCGAAACCTTGTATGAAAGGCTCGCACAAAACAAGTCGCAACGACCGCTGATTGTATCTGAAACCAATGAAGATCTCAAAGAATTCATCGCCAAACATCTTTTTGAGCGGAGTTTTTTCTACAACAAAGCATCGCACACCGTGGTGGTAGATTCAAAATCGCCAGACGCAATCGTTTCTGAGATTGAGAAACTGTTATTCTAAATACGCGCAGTCATTATTTTGGTCAAAAACTACCTGGACATGTTCAAAAAGGCTGGTGCTTAGTGAAATTCCCTTGAAGTCAGCTTTTACAGGATATTTCTTGTGATTTCTATCTACCAGGACGGCAGTCTTGAATTTCTTTAACGGCACGTCGAGGAAATGTCTTACGCCGTAAACCAGCGTTGTCCCAGAGTTGAGCACGTCATCTACCAATACCAAACCCTTATCGGCATAAGCTTCTTTTTCAATCGAGGTGCGAACCGCTGCCGACGGATTTTGCTTATCGATAAACACTTCGCATAGGATCACCTGCAATGGCGCAATTTTTTTCAAACAGGCAGCAATTTTTTCCGCCATCACATAACCGTTTTTGGATATGCCGGCAATCACGATGGTTTGCTCATCGACAAATGTTTCATAAATCTGGTAAGAAATACGGGTGATTTTATGCTCAATTTCTTTGTGGTTGAGTATGATATTTTGACTCATTTTTTTGGTTGTTGATTGATTGTATTTGGTTGTCGGAAATCGGAAATTTAAAGCTTACATTCCTCATTTCTATTAAATATCATCCCAATTTTCGGTCAGGTTTCCGCTGTCGTAATCCTCCAAATCGCGGCGGTCTTTTTTGGTCGGACGCCCTTCGCCGGTTTTGCGGTAATGCTCCTTGGATAATTTGAGCAATTCCAGGTGCTCAAATGCTTCTGGCGGCGTTTCATCCTTACGGTAAATGTCTACGAGTTTGGCGCCCACCCGATTTTGAGGAATATCCAAAACGGTCAGTATGTATGTAATTTGATCTCTTCTAAAGGTTACCTTGTCTGTAGGGAAAACCTCTTTAGATGGCTTGGCAACTTGTCCGTTAACGGTGATTTGATTCTTCTTGCAGGCTTCGGTTACCATGTTGCGCGTTTTGTAATATCGCACGCACCACAAATATTTATCGACTCTCATTTTTTTCTAAATTCGGCGTTAAATTGCACACAAAAATAAATCAATATTGTATCTTGCGGCCCTAATAAATCTCATAGAATGAACAAATTTAAATTATATTTCTTAGCCATTTGCACCCTTTTAGGTTTATTTTCCTGTGGCAAGGCAGACGACGATATAGTGTACGAACAATTGCGTTATTACGGCCCGCAATACGCTGCGGATTTGGCCCTGATTGAGCAATTCCTACAAACACATTACATCGAAGAAATCGTCAACAATCCCGGTGCACCAAACGATCAGGACATCAAAATTTCAGCCATTCCCGAAGGCGACACCACAAAAGAACCCATTTGGGACAGCCCAATGCTCCACTATAAAGAGGTTTATTATAACTTACTCAATTATAAAGTTTACTACCTTTCGCTGCGTGATGGCGTTGGCGAAACCCCAACCCGGGTCGACGGTGTATTGGCAGCCTATGATGGAGCCTACCTTAGTTTAGACGGCGCCGATCCCATCAGCACCCGATTTGAGTACATTCCACTTCCCAATTCTTTTTTTGCGTTGCCTTCTACCATCGTAGGCTGGCAGGAAATTTTTCCATTGTTCAGGAATGGAACCGTAGCACCAGGTGAAGGGTCGAACCCGGCGCTGTACACCGATTTCGGGGCGGGCGTGATGTTCTTGCCATCGGCTTTGGCTTATTACAATGTCAAGCAAACTACTTCGGATGCGGCAATTACCATCCCAGCTTATTCGCCACTGATGTTTAGTTTCAAATTGTATGATGTACGCCGTTTGGACCAGGATGGAGACGGAATCCTGTCCATCAATGAAGACCTTGACGGGGACGGTACTTACACAGACGATGACACCGACGGAGACGGCACCCCCAATTACCTGGACACCGACGATGACGGCGACGGATACCTCACCAAAGACGAGTGTAAATTTGTCAAGCGAGAAGGAGATTCTCCTACGGGAACTATCCTTTACACCACCTATTATCTTTTTAACGGAGCAGTAACAGACGATCCTGCAACCGAGTATTTTGATGAAAGGTGGGGCGTTCCAAATTGTGCCGGAGACACACAGACACCAACGAGACTTAGAAAATACCTCGACAATAGCTGTCATTAAAACAAAAAAATCCCGCCTGTTGAGCGGGATTTTTTATGCAGTTTACTTTTATTTTCTTTTCATCACCCTTTCAACCGCTGCAACGATTGCCTGGTTGTTGAGTTTGTATTTCTCCATGAGTTGCTCTGGTGTTCCCGATTCCCCAAAGCTGTCCTGCACGGCAACGAATTCCTGCGGACATGGATGGTTCAAAGACAACACGCGCGCCACGCTTTCGCCAAGTCCGCCGAGGATGTTGTGCTCTTCGGCAGTAACGACACATTTGGTCTTGGCCAATGAGGCGAGGATGGCTTCTTCATCAAGGGGTTTTATCGTATGGATGTTGATTACTTCGGCAGAAATACCTTTTACCTCCAAAGCTTCGGCGGCAACCAATGCTTCCCAAACCAAATGTCCTGTAGCGATGATGGTAACATCCGAACCTTCGTTTAAAAGTACTGCTTTACCGATTTCGAATTTGCCATTCTCAGGTGTAAAATTCGGAACCACCGGACGACCGAAACGCAAATATACCGGTCCGTGGTGGTCGGCAATGGCGAGTGTTGCAGCTTTCGTCTGGTTGTAATCGCAGGTATTGATGACCGTCATGCCCGGAAGCATTTTCATAAGTCCTATGTCTTCGAGTATCTGGTGTGTCGCGCCATCTTCGCCCAAAGTTAATCCTGCATGCGAGGCGCAGATTTTTACATTTTTATCCGAATAAGCCACCGATTGGCGAATCTGGTCATAAACCCTTCCCGTAGAAAAGTTTGCGAAAGTCCCCGTAAACGGAATTTTCCCGCCTATGGTAAGTCCCGCTGCAATCCCAATCATGTTGGCTTCGGCAATCCCGATCTGGAAAAAACGCTCCGGATGGTTTTTCTTGAAATCATCGAGTTTCAATGATCCAATTAAATCGGCACAAAGCGCCACGACATTTTCATTGGTTTGCCCGAGCTGGGTCATCCCCGCGCCGTAACCCGAACGCGTGTCTTTGCTTCCTGTATTTTCGTATTTTGTCATTTTATTTACTGTAAGCTCTAGGCTGTAGGCAATAAGCTTAAAGCTTACTGCTTGTAGCGTAAAGCGATTTTAATAATCTTTCTCCGTTTCACAATAATTCTGCGCCAAAGCGGCTTCAAGCTGCGCATCGTTGGGCGCTTTTCCGTGCCAGGCGTGGCTGTACATCATATAATCGACGCCGTTACCCATTTCGGTGTGCAACAATACACAAACCGGTTTTCCTTTTCCGGTACGCGTTTTGGCGTCGGTCATTCCGGCAATGATGGCCTCGATGTCGTTTCCTTTCTCGATTTCAACCACATCCCAATCAAAAGCTTCAAATTTCGCGCGGATGCTTCCCATGCACAACACCTCGTCGGTGGTTCCGTCGATTTGTTTGCCGTTGAGGTCAATAGTTGAAATCAGGTTGTCGACTTTCTTGGCCGAAGCATACATGATGGCTTCCCAATTCTGTCCTTCCTGCAATTCGCCATCGCCGTGCAGGCTGTAAACGAGATGCTGGTCACCGTTTAGTTTCTTGGCTTGCGCCGCGCCAATGGCTACCGACATGCCTTGGCCCAAAGAGCCCGAGGCAATCCTTACGCCAGGCAAACCTTCATGCGTGGTTGGGTGTCCCTGCAAACGCGTGTTGATTTTCCTGAAAGTCGCCAATTCCGAAACCGGAAAATAACCACTGCGGGCCAAAACGCTGTAAAAAACCGGAGAGATGTGTCCGTTAGAAAGGAAAAACAAATCCTCGCCGATGCCGTCCATGTTAAAACCGGGTTTGCGGTCCATAATATTTTGGTAAAGCGCCACGAAAAATTCGGTACAGCCCAAAGAACCTCCGGGATGACCTGAGTTCACGGCGTGTACCATCCTTAGAATATCCCGGCGCACCTGGATCACTAAATTGTTGAGTTGCTGTGTGTCAGACATTGTGTGTAGTATAGATTAATTTGCACGCAAAATTAGTTTTTATTTTGTGGTGGGACAAGGGAAAGTTTTGAATAGTTGTCAAGATTGGCAACGGGCAGGCTTTGTTGACGCGGTTGTTTTTGGGCAACGACCGAAATTCCATCCAAAGAAAAAGCCCCGCCGAAGCGAGGCCTACCTTAAAAAAACTAAATCGAAAAACTACTTCACACTAAATTTCCTGGTCATGCTGCCCCGATCCGATTGCAATCGGATAAAATACTGGCCGGCCGCGAAATGGTCTAACGCAATCTCGAATTCTTTCCCAAAATTCGTCAGGTCAATCCTGCGGATTGTTCGCCCGTTCAAATCAAGAAGCGTTGCCTGGGTTAAAGTGAGTTGGCTCTCATTGCGCAGTCGAATGGTTGTCGTTGCCGGATTGGGTGCCATAGTGATCTTCTTGCTCTCGATAGCAAAAGAGTCGCTGGCCAGAACTTTTTGCACGAGTGTCAACACGAGTTTGTTGTTGGTTACGACATTCACATTGAAAGTGTAAGACATTCCGTTGTAGTTGGCCACCACGGTTGTAGGCAGGCTCGAGGTCAATGTTGTCCAGGAAGTCGCAATCGTGAACTGATCGTTGATGGCGGGATCAAAATACAAATCCACATTCAAAATTCCGGCCATGTCAGCCTGGCTCTGTACCGTCATGGTGTCGTAGCCGGTACCCGGCACGAGTCCGTACAATTCTACGTTAAAACGCGTGTTTGCAGTAGACGAATAGTTGCCAACCACCGTGAGCATGCCTGGATCTCCGCCAGGTGCAAAAGTCCCGTTGTTGATGAAATTAGTACCCGATGCAACCTGTATTGCGCCTGTCCCGCTTACCGTACCGGTTAAAGTGTTATTGAAAGAGTCGAGCTTGAGCTGGCCCACATTCGCCTCGATAGAACCTATGTTGTTTACCGTTGCGCCAATCGTATAAGTACCAGTGCTGGCACTTTTTTTAAGGAACCCAATATTGTTCACGATATTGATGCCGGTTCCCGAAGCCAGTGCACCTGGAAAGCTAATATCGATTGTCGCATTCACAAGGTTGTTGATCGTAGCTCCGTTCATGGTTACCGTTTGATCCGAAGTCATTTTAAGGGTATTGGCATTGACGAGCGTCGTAGATTCGGAGAGGAAGCGACTTCCTACCCAAGCACCCGAAAATTCGAATACACCCAAATTGGTGAGTGTACCGCCACCTTTTATGGTTCCCGAACCCCAATTGATCAGACCGTTTCCGCTAAAATTGAAACTCGCGGCCACCGGGACGTTGATGTCTGAATTGAACGTAAAAATGCCATCAACCACTCCGGTCAAGGTGCCCGAACAAATGATGGGCTGCGTGTTCATGAGTGTTCCCGCTGCGGCAACATTGTAAATGCCACCGTTGAGTTGGGTTTGTGGATTTCGCAGTTGGATCGTACCCGTTTCGACCCAAATCGTGCCGGTATTGGTGAGTTCAGAATCGATACGGCCAACGGCGAGCGCGTTGGTAATTTTAATCAAACCGTTGTTGTTAAAGGCGTGGCTACCGGCGCCGGTGCCAAGCATTTGATGCGATTGTTGAAAATCGATAATTCCAGTTGCCAGGTTGTTGAGTGTTCCGTTCTGGATGTCTATAGACCAGTCGGTCTGGATGCGGATCGTTGCAGCATTATTGAATGTGGTGCCGCCTTCTATGATTTTCGTCCCAAAATAAGCGCCCGTCATCTGTAGCAAGCTGTTGTTGACCAGCGTTCCGCCGCCCGTTACACGCCCATTGCCCCAATTGAAAGTACCGCCGCCCGAAAAACCAAAGGAGGCTGCAAGTGGTACATTAACTGTTCCGGCCCAGTTGAGTTCTCCGTCGATATTTCCTGATAAAACCCCTGAAACCGTTACCGTTGAATTCCAAAGGAGGTTGGAGCCTGCACTTGCATTATAAGTCCCTCCGGTAAGAACGGTTAATGGGTTGCTCAGGCGCAGCGTGCCCGATTCGGCAGAAATGGCTCCCGTATTATGCAGTTCGGCCAGGATGCTCGACGGACCAACGTTGACCGATTTTTTAATCGTCCCTGCATTATTGAGGGTGTGTGTGCCCACGCCGGTTCCGGTGATGTCTTGCGTGAATTGAAAGTCGATCACGCCAGCAGGCAGGTTGTTGAGCACTCCGTTACTGATGTCAAGTGACGAATCTGAAACAATGGTGATGGTGCCCGAATTGTTGAATGTCATACCGCCGTCGATTTTTTTACCACCGGCCACGAGCGTGATTGCGCCGAGGTTGTTGAATGTGGCGCCGCTGAGGATGCCGCTGCCCCAGGAAATTGTAGCTAGTGCATCGGCATTAGATGTCTCGGAAATAGAAAGATTCGCCTGTATGGTAAGTGCTGCGGTTCCTTCGAGTTGAATAGACTGTACGCTGGCATTGGCGTTGAGCACCACACTTTTTCCCGTAGGAATGACAACGGTGTTGGTTGCGCCGGGTACCGTGTTGAGGCTCCAGTTCAAACCATTGTTCCAGTTCGTGTTGATCGCCCCGGTAAACGTATTGGTTTGGGCATTGGTCGTAATCGTGGCACAAAATGCCAGTAGAAAGAAAAGTTGTTTCATGATATAACTATTTTAAGGATTTAAAAAGACAGCTATAGCAGATAGGAAGTAGAGGTGTCTGGAGGCAACGTAAAATTACCGCCTGCGCTGGGTTCACTGTTCCAAAAAACGCTTTTTGGCGTATTTGTGAACACATTTGAACGAAATGTTGGAGGAAGAAAAACAGCAACAGGAATTTCAAACCCTAGACGAAAGACTGTGCTGAGGGTTCGGTTTCAATTTCAGAATTCTTGTATTCGGACGGTGTCATGCCCGTCACTTTTTTGAAAGTATTGTTAAATGAAGTCTTCGACGCAAATCCGGCTTCAAGCCCAATGGCGACCAAAGTATAATTGCCAAAATCGGGATGGCGCAGGTAAAATTTCGCTTCCTTAACGCGCAATTCGTTCATGTATTCGGGGAAAGTGGTTTTCATCTCTTTGTTGATGATGCGCGAGAGGTGGCTTTTACTCAGGTTGAGTTCTTCGGCTATATTGTCGAGCGTGAGATCGGGGTTGAGGAAATACTTTTTGTTGATGAGCAGATCTTCAAACCTCGAGACGTAGTCGTTCTTGTACCGGTCTATGACCGTCACGCTACTGCGATTGAGCGTGTGGCTGCGAATTTTCTTGCGTTCTTCTAATACGCCGTATTTGTAGATGCCGATGTGCCCCAGCCAATAAATCATGACCGATAGCGACAGCCAGATGACGTACCACATGCCGTCGGGTTCGATGCTGAGTACCATGAGCACGATGACCACGAGCCAAACCACGCACAAAATCAAGAAAGTAATCAGGATGTTACGAAACCATTGCAATTTTTGCAACACGATAGAAACCCCGAAAGACTCAGCATCGCGTTCGGCTTTGTGTGTGAGCCAAAGCAGTTTGGAAACGGCAAAAGTAGCCAGTACATTGCTGATGAACTCTAGCAACGCTTCGAGGTACAGATAATCCATTTTAGCCTCAAGATAGGTGCGCGTGGCCTTGACATAAGTGATGGCTAGCCAGCCCAGTGCAAACGGTAACAGCAAGCCGATTATGGTTTTCCTTGGGATGCTTTTTTCAGGGAACAGCAACTTGAGCCCGTAAAAATAAACCAGCGGCCCGAGCAGCAATTGCAGCGGCGTCCAGGTGATGCCATACAAATAACGCAATCGCACCAGATGGGCATCGGCTACGTAATATTGCAGATTGTTGAGTGAAAACGCGACAATGAGCGCGGCAAGCAGCAGCGTGCCGGTGTCGCGGTATTTCTTAGAACTGGCCACGACCACGCCAAATAGCAATCCCTGCACGATGCCGCCGAGGATCAGGCTGTTGAATAGGTTGAAATTGTAGTGGTCTGGTGCTACCATGATTTCAAATGTAACAAATATAGCGAACGGATGGCCATTAAATTTTTAGAACCGATAGCTTTAAATGGTACCAATGGATGGATAATAGATTGCAGCCGCGTGAGCGATGGGAGCAAGGTGCCGCGCACCGCGTACAGCGCGACCCGTAGGGGCACGCCCCAATAAGTAACACGGCACGAAATGATAATTAATTCCCAATCCACGACCCGAAAACTACATTTCTGTTATCTTTGCCGACTGAAATTAGCCTTATGCAATTCGAGTTATTACAAAAAGATCCACAATCTAAAGCGCGCGCCGGAAAAATCACCACCGATCATGGCGTGATAGAAACCCCGATTTTTATGCCGGTAGGCACCGTTGCCTCAGTAAAAGGCGTACACCAGCGCGAACTCAAGCAGGAAATCAACCCCGACATCATACTGGGCAATACCTATCATTTGTATTTGCGTCCGCAGCAGCACATTTTAGAGCAGGCAGGCGGATTGCACAAATTCATGAACTGGGACCGCAACATCCTTACCGATTCGGGCGGTTACCAGGTGTATTCGTTATCGGCCAATAGAAAAATCAAGGAAGAAGGCGTGAAGTTCAAGTCACATATTGATGGCTCGATACACTTTTTCACGCCCGAAAATGTCATGGAAATCCAACGCACGATTGGGGCCGACATCATTATGGCTTTTGACGAATGTACGCCGTATCCGTGTGATTTCCACTACGCGCGCCGTTCGATGCACATGACGCACCGTTGGCTGGATCGTTGTATTGCGCATTTGGCCAAGACACCGTTCAAGTATGGTTACGAGCAGACGTTTTTCCCGATTGTGCAAGGCAGCACCTATAAGGACTTGCGCATCCAATCGGCCGAGTATATTGCCAATGCCAGGCAGCAAGGCAACGCCATCGGCGGATTGTCTGTAGGGGAACCTGCCGAGGAAATGTACGCGATGACCGAAGTGGTCTGTGATATTTTGCCAGAAGACAAGCCGCGGTACCTTATGGGCGTGGGAACACCAATCAATATTTTAGAAAATATTGCACTCGGCGTAGATATGTTCGACTGCGTAATGCCCACCAGGAATGCAAGAAACGGAATGTTGTTTACAGCGCATGGCACAATCAACATCAAGAATAAAAAATGGGAAGCCGATTTTTCACCACTCGATCCCGAAGGTACCACTTTCGTTGACCACGAATACACCAAAGCGTACCTGCGCCATTTGTTTGCCGCCAATGAATACCTCGGGAAACAGATTGCCACGATCCACAACCTTGGGTTTTATATGTGGTTGGTTCGTGAAGCCAGAAAGCATATCTTAGCGGGAGATTTCCGGGAGTGGAAAGAGATGATGGTGAAGCAGATGGATAAGAGATTGTAAATCGGTGCAAGGTGCAGGCTACAAGGTGCAGGGAAAAGGTCTCCGAGCCGACACTGTGCCAAACCCTGAACCCTGAACCCTGAACCCTGAACCCATGTTAACAATAATAGACCGCTACCTCCTCAAACGTTACCTCGCCACATTCTCGGTGATGTTGTTGCTTTTTATTCCTATCGGGATTGTCATCGACGTGTCTGAAAAAGTCAATAAGATGATTGAGAACAAGGTGCCGTTTGATAAAATTGCCATTTATTACTATGACTTTGTGATTTATTTCGCCAACCTGCTGTTCCCGATTATGTTGTTTTTGTCGGTGATCTGGTTTACGTCGAAACTCGCCAATAACACTGAAATCATTGCCATTTTGAGTTCGGGGATTTCATTTACGCGTTTCATGAGGCCTTATCTCATAGGCGCTACGATTGTTTCGTTGTTCTCGTTGCTCATGGGATTTTACCTCGTGCCCAAAGCCAGTGAAGGCTTCAAAAATTTCCGCTACAATTACCTTATTGGGAACGGGCAGGAGGAGATGCGAGACAACTCGGATGTGTTTCGTCAAATCAGCGACGACGAATATATTTTTGTGAGCAATTTCAACACGGTATCTAAAATGGCGTTCAATTTTTCGCTCGAGAAATTCAAGGGCGACCAGCTCCAGTACAAAATTTCGGCAGCGCGCATCCGCTACAATGCCAAAGACAGTACCTACACCATGTTTGATTATGTCAAGCGTACGGTTGGTCCGGTAGATGATGTGATTGAACGTGCCGAGAAACGCGTAGCCCATTTCAATTTTGAGCTCGAAGACCTCACGCCAACGGTTTATGTGGCAGAGACGCTCAACTACGGCGAACTGCTCGACTTTATAGACCGCGAGAAAAAACGAGGCAACGCCAACATCAACACGTATTTGGTGGTTTTGTACAAGAAATACAGTATTCCGGTTTCGGCTTTTATCCTCACCATTATTGCCGTGGCGGTTTCGTCTATGAAACGCCGTGGCGGGATGGGAATGAACCTGGCCATTGGTATATTGCTCGCCTTTTCGTTTGTATTCTTCGATAAAATTTTTGGGGTAATGGCCGAAAAATCGGCAATCCCGCCTTTCATCGCCGTTTGGATTCCAAACACCGCTTTTGGCATCCTGGCCATTTACCTGCTCAGAAATGCAAAGCGATAACAACCTTAAAAGCTACCTGAACCTTCATTTGATTGTTTTTATTTGGGGATTTACAGCGGTTTTAGGAGAACTCATCAGTATCCGCGATGCTTCACTGGTATGGTACCGCATGTTGCTTGCCGGTATTTTTCTGTTGGCTTACCTCTTGCTGACCAAAAGGAAATTCCTGTTGCCCGCCAAAGCTACATTGCAACTCGTTTTCGTGGGTTTGCTCATTGCCATCCATTGGATTTTCTTCTTCCGGGCCATAGACATCTCGAATGTGTCGGTGACTTTGGCGATGTTCTCCACCGGTGCATTTTTTGCGTCGATCCTCGAACCCATTTTCTACAACCGCAAAATGCTTTGGTATGAAATCCTGTTCGGTCTCATTATCATTGCCTGTTTGTGTGTGATTATGAACGTCGAGGTCAAATACCTCGAAGGTATGGTTTGCGCCTTGTTTTCTGTTTTCATGGGTGTGGTCTTTACCATCTTCAACGGCAAGCTCACCAACCAGCACGATGCCGCCGTTATTAGTTTGTATGAGTTTTTTGCCGGCTTTTTCTTTGTGTCGCTGTACCTTATTTACGATGGCCGATTCACCCTCGAATTTTTTGAACTCTCGGGTAAAGACTGGCTGTATTTGTTTGTTCTTTCATCGGTTTGTACGGCTTATGCCTTTACGGCTTCGGTGGGCGTGATGCGCAAATTGTCTCCGTATACCGTCATGCTTACCACCAATCTTGAACCGGTGTATGGGATTTTTCTCGCGTACTTTATCATTGGCGACAGCGAGCAGATGAGCGTGCCGTTTTATGTGGTTTCTGTGGTGATACTTGCAACTGTGATTGCGAATGGAGTGGTGAAGCAGTATTATTCTAAAGAATAATTAGGAGCTGTTTCCCGCTATCCATTGCAATCTTTTTGTCTCGTGCCTCGCCAAAAAGGATTTCCATTTCTATCGGGGCTATCGCTGCCGCGAGGGCCTACTTTTGCCTCGCCGCAAAAGTAGCAAAAAGGCGGTCGGCACATAAGATTTGCTAAAAATCAATGGTAAAAACCTAAACGAAAAAAACTCGCTAGCGCTCAAACAGTTTTTCGTTCTTAACGGTTTTTACCATTGATTTTAACTTCGTTCAGTTCGGCCTTTGCTTCGCCAGTTCGGCTAAAGCCTCGGGTGGCCTCGGGTCTTAACGCAAATCTTATGACTGCCGCGCCAGTCAGGAAGTGTTTATTGATTTTTGGCTTGTGGCCAACGCGCCTCCTGGCTCCTTCGCTAAAAATGTCCACTGGACATTTTAACTTCGTTCAGTTCGGCTTTCAGCCTCGGGTCTTAACGCTCGGCCCTGCCAAAAATTCTAAACCGGATGATTCATCCTTTGATTCGGAAACTTTCTTGGGGGGATTTTTCGTGCAGCGCCAGCCAGCGAAAAATAAAATAGATACTTCCTACCTGGTGCGACGTCAAATTAGAATCGTAGACCCGAGGCCGCAGGCCGAACTGGCGAAGCAA
>ENA-UOWO01003903-UOWO01003903.1-activated-sludge-metagenome-genome-assembly--contig:-NODE-3903-length-16867-cov-6.142279_pt1 | contig 16867 bp, 12 predicted proteins | sample MGYA00238148_ERZ761564 | MGnify/ENA primary metagenome ERZ761564 (study PRJEB28885, sample SAMN05720194) | activated sludge metagenome | isolation source: Anaerobic digester | place: USA...
ACCACCCGTAAATACCGGTGCGACGATTGAAACAGTCGCTTGTGCATTACCTGCGGTAGCCGTTGGCGCTGCTGGAGCGCCGGGCAAAACAGCGTTAACCGTAAAACTGCGGGTCACTTGAGAAGCAGGCAAGTAAGTGCCGTTACCCGCCTGATCGGCATTGATCGTACAGGTACCGGCAGTTACAAAGGTCAATGCCCCACCGCTAGTAATCGTACAAACAGCGGTGGTCGATGAGGTAAAGGTTGGTGTTAAACCCGAGTCTGCTGTGGCGGAAAGTGTTGGTGATGTACCAAAATTCTGGGCGCCTGGGTTAGCAAAGGTAATCGTCTGGGTTGCTGCCGGAGTAATCGAGTTAGATGCGCCCGATGCAGGGCCGGTACCCGCCACATTATCGGCAGTTACGGTAAAGGTGTACGCTTGGCCATTGGTTAAACCGGTCACCACAATCGGAGATGAACCACCGTTTACTGGAACGACATCCGCCGGGTTTACCGTCACGGTATAACCGGTAATCGCCGAGCCACCAATATTCACCGGGGGAACAAAGGCAACACTTGCCTGGGTATCACCGGCGATTGCAGTCCCTATGGTTGGAGCACCGGGAACTACTGGGCTAACGCTGAAAGACTGACTCACCTGCGGTGCAGCCAGGAAAGACGAATCGCCCGCCTGATCCGCATTGATCGTACAGGTTCCTGCCGTTAGAAAGGTCAACACACCGCCACTGGTGATAGTACAAACACTGGTGGTAGATGAGGTCAAAGTGACAACATAACCACCACCTGCCGATGAACTTGCGGTCAGCGTTGGCGAAGTACCAAAGTTCCGTGTTCCTGGATTAGCAAAGGTTATTGTCTGTGGTGATGCCGGAATGATCGAGTTGGAGGCAGCCGATGCTGCGCCCTCACCTGCTGAGTTGGTCGCGGTCACCGTAAAGGTATAGCTAACACCATTGGTCAGGCCAGTCACGGTAATCGGTGAGCTGGAACCAGTACCGATCGCGCCACCGGGATTAGCGGTAACTGTGTAACCGCCGGCAATAATCGCGGCACCGCCTGTGCTGGCTGGCGCGGTAAAGGTCACAGTCGCCTGAGTATCACCTGCAGTTGCAGTACCAATCGTTGGGGCACCGGGAACTACCGCATTAACCGTAAAAGTGCGACTTACTGTCGTGGCCGCACTCCAAGTGGAGTTACCCGCTTGATCTGCATCTATCGTACAACTACCAGCTGTCACAAACGTTAATGCACCGCCACTAGTAATAGTACAAACACCGGTTGTGGATGAAGTAAAAGTAGGCGTCAAACTGGATGTTGCCGTTGCCGTCAGGGTTGGCGTAGTACCAAAGTTCTGTGCTCCGGGGTTTGCAAAGGTAATGGTTTGATTACCCTTTGGCGTAGCGGAGTTGGAAGCACCCGAGGCAACACTGGTGCCTATGGCGTTAGTTGCAGTAACGGTAAACGTATAAGCAGTCCCATTAGTAAGGCCAGTTACCGTAGCAGTACAAGCAGAGGGTCCAGCACAGGTACCAAATGCCCCACCGGGGCTAGCGGTCGCCGTGTAAGTGGTAATTGCCGAACCACCATTGCTACCAGGTGCCGTAAAGGTGACGGATACTTGGCTATCGCCTGCGGTAGCTGTGCCTATGGTGGGGGCATCAGGTGCAACAGGAATAGCAACTGTGTGGGTTGAACCACTGGTATAGGCTGCAGCGCCAGCGTTACCTGCTGCATCAGCGATATTGGTTGATGCATTGAGGTTTACTTTGATGGTGCCGTTGCCGGTAATACCATTCACTGTGACAGTCACACTGGAACCCGATGAAGCGGAAACACTGGCAACAGAGCCATTGGCTGATCCCGTCATTCCCAAGGCAAAATCGTCGGTCGAGATATTACTCACCGATTTATTAAAAGCCACAGTGAAATTAACGCTAGTGTCAGTAGAGACTGCACCGGTTGGAGCGGTGCTGATTACCGCGGGCGCAACGCCATCAATAACAAAGGCTTTATTGTTGCCTAATGAATTCGCTGCACCTGGCGAGACTAGTGTAAGGGTTGCATTATTGGTTGCTGCATCGCGAATAGTTCCACTATTTAGAGCAAGTGCGCCAGTACTGGTGTAATCCAAATCACTGGAATTATCACCAGCCTGCACGGTATAGCTAAATGACAGCGTGCTAGTACCACTGCCGCTTGTATAGTTGATTGTCCTGTCGGTTGTACCCGTCTCCAATGTTAGTTGTGGAGTACCTGTGACCGTTACGGCTTCGCTAAAGTTAATCTGGATACTGATGCTATCGCCAATTTTGTAAGTGCCGTTGGCTTCACTGGAATTTACTGACGTCACTGTAGGCACTACGCCATCAACAACAATGTTCTTGTTCGCACCCAGAGAATTTGCCGCGCCAGGGCTGGCAAGGGTCAGGGTTGCATTGTTGATAGCGGCATCGCGAATCGTTCCACTGTTCAGCGCCAAGGCACCAGTGCTGGTGTAATCCAAATCGGCAGTGGTATCGCCAGCTTGTATGGTGTAGTTGAACGTCAAGGCACTGGAACCGCTACCGCTTGAATAATTAACCGTTCTATCGGTGGCACCCGTTTCCAAGGTCAGTTGTGGTGTGCCTATAACAGTAACTGCCTCACTGAAATTGATTTGAATACTGACGACATCGCCGACTTTATAGGTACCGTTGGCAGTGCTGGAAGTGATGGAGTTTACAGTCGGGGGGGTTGAGTCAATATCCGAAAAGTCTATTTGATCCATCATAAACGCAAGGGGTTTAGCATCGGCCGCCGCGAACCTTACCTGATCAATGCCCGTCCACGCGCTACCGAAGGTCAACAGACCTGCGTTGGCTGAGTTACCAGAATTTGTATCTTCTGATGGGGTAGTCTGGCGATCATAAACAATAGCTGCATTACCGACGCCGTAGGTTCCATCTGCTGTGAATGTTACAGTCGCACTCACTACCGGGCTGCCGTCGTTATAGCCCGTGACGGTATATACCTCCGCAGTTAGAGAGCTCCCCCCCCAGACTTCTGCTCTTAGCGACTCCAGTTTGAAATTATTAACGTTGCTGACTGACGCAAATTGAAAAAAGGTGCCGGAGCTTCCATACCACGCCGAAGTAATCCCGTTTCCGCTGCCTAAGGTGGGCAAGCCACCCGTAAGATTGCTTATTGTGTCTACACGAATGACCTCATTGGTTGTATCTGCTGAGTAGATGACGCCATTGAAAGTAATTGATGGATTATTCTGCTGGGCACTTTCTTGTGGTGATATCGCATCAAAATTTTGATCTGCTGGCGCAGCAGCAAATGCTAAGTTTGCCCAGAAAAATGGTGCAATGAGCAATCCCCATTTAGTTTTGCGTAAAGTCATAATACGAGATCCTTTATTGGTTAGGATTTTGAAGGAAGATACGGCAAAGTGTAGACGGTCTTGCAGTTGTGGTTTGAGTTTCTCATTCAAGGGAAACCGAGTAGTTCGCCTAACTATTTCACAGTCATAAAAAAGCCCAAACCGGTTTTTACACCAATTTGGGCTTTTTAGACATTACACAATATTACAACGTATCACTCCGCCAACACCTCAAATGTCGCACTATAGCTACCTGAGCGAATTTTAGCCGGCTTTTGTGCCTTTTCATCTTTATAGCTTGCACCTAACCAATAAGCACCCATGGCTTTCCACTGGATTTTGACGATGCCGTTTTTGTCAGTCGCTAGCTCCAACTCTTCAGCTGCATTGCGGTAGCGTGTACCACCCGCAATCACAGTAACTTTTACGCCGACAGCAGGTTTCCCATCCATAAGAAACTTAAACTCTGCGGGCTCACTTATGGCTAAATCATTGGGATGAGTGATGGGAACCAACTCTAAACCCACATTGGTAGGTGCAAGCGCTTGAACGGATGGCTTACCGAGCGTAACGAAAGTTTCAACGCGACGTGAACCTTGGGTTACTTGTAGATTTTTCGCATCCTTGGGTACAGCAGTCGCAAAATCAGCGGGGTTGGCTTTTTCGCCACGTGCTGGCCATGAGGCACGCTTGCCTTCAGCATCTTCCCAGCGCGCGCTTAAACCGCCAGATGCCAGAAAAATTTTATAAGTACCCTGCTGTAATAAATTCACATCAAAACTGGTGCGCAATTTTCCGGTAAAAATATTTTGCGCTTCTTCCGTTTTACCTTCTGGGGTTAATACGGTTAGACCTTCTGCGCGGCCAGGGCCGTGATCAATTTGGAAAATATCGTTTGAGGATGCCAAATCAAATGTCACCCAACCAGATTCACCGGCTTTAATAGTTTCATAAGGCAGCATCCATGAGCGATGCGCTTCTGCAGTTACCGCAGCGCCAGCCAAACAAACCAACATTAATTGTGAAATAATTTTTTTCATTGCGAACTCCTTAAGGATTTAAAACCAAAGTGATAGCACCAACTTCTGTGCTACCGGTTTGTGAATGAGTAGTGGCTGCTTTAACAGGCCACGAGAAAGGAACTTTAACCACTTCGCGGCCACCCACTTCACGCGACATTTCTACAAACAATACGCAATCACCTTTGGGTAATTCGGTGAGCGGTGCTTGGCCAAGCGTAAAGTTCAAGTTGTGAACGCCACTTAATTTAGTTGCGCCACTTACGCCATCAATGGGTAATTGCAAATCGCGACCATCGCGACGCCACCATTGGCGTAAATCTTTTAACCATTTTTGGCCGCCGTTATTTTTCATGTTGGTGTCATACCAAACCGCGAGTGTTTTGGTGGTTTTTTTATCGCCTTCAGCGGTAGATTCCAACCAAATGGCCACATAGGGTGCATGGTATTCCGCCACAGTAAGCTTAGGGACTTCAACCGCAATATTCAGGCTAGCCGCGCTCAGAACTGGCGACGCAACCAAACAACTCACCAACATCACTTTTTTAAACACACTTTTTGTAAACATACCTTTTATAAACATAAACAAATCTCACGAGCGAATTAAAAACATCATAAAAAAAATAGGCACAAGTAAACCGGCAATCACTAATGGCCAGGTTTGCGAACGGGTATCGGCGTAGCGTTGCAATAATAAAAAACCAGTGACGGAAAAAATAATGCAGGCAATCGCAAACACATCCATAAAATAAATCCACGCCATACCGGTGTTACGGCCTTTGTGAATATCATTAAAATAAGAAATCCAACCACGACTGGTGGATTCGTATTCAAAGTCGCCGGTTTCAGTATCTACACTTAACCATGCATCGCCACCCGGGCGCGGCAGCACTAAATAGAGTTCACCATCATTAACCTCAGCTTTAGTTCGCGAAAAACTCAATTTATGGGTCTCACTAAACCAATCCAATATTGACTCAGAAACCTCCACATTCTTTTGTTCTTTTAAAGCCAAATCAGCCAGTAAAGCTTCAGGAATAACGCCTTCTAGGTGAACCGTTGTGGGGGACGCTTCAACATCTGCTGCATGATTTAACGTAATGCCCGTTACTGAAAACAACAGCATGCAAACAAAACACAGCGCAGAACTCATCCAATGCCATTTGCGAATGGTCATTAAATTCATTTTAAATTTTTTGGGAGCTTTCTTTTTGTGAATCACACAGATACCAATGGATACAATTAATTTTTTTGTCAAAAAATCGACAAGTTACCAAACAAAGAAAAGTCAGCTGCCCTTAAAGGCAACTGACTTTTTCATCCTTAAGAAAATATCCCATCAAAATTTTTCATTAAAAACTGAAGTTCACACCCAAACGCGCAGAGCGTTCAACACCTGGGTAATAACGTGAAACACCACTGTTTAATGCAGCAACGTATTCTTCATCCAAAAGATTAAATACGTTTAATTGTAGATTTATGTTTTTGCTCACAGGGTAAGAAGCCATGGCATCTACTACCCAATAATCAGGCACTTCTACCATTGAGCGAGTGGCTAGTGCCGTTGCATTGGTTAAGCTTGTACTCGCAACTGAATCTACATAGCGAGCACCACCACCCAGCACCAATCCATTTCTAAAGGTGTAACTATTCCACGCCGTAAAAGTAAGTTTTGGTGACCACTGAATAACACCGCCATCCGTTTGGCTTGCGCCATTATTTGCAGTGGAACGATTTCCGCGCGTAATTTCGGGTTCCATGTAGGCCAAGCCGGCATTCAATTGCCAGTTCTGCATGATGATGCCCGACGCACCGAGCTCCACACCCTGCACGCGACGCTCACCTACAGCGAGAGTTGTACCATCAGGTTGGGATGCAAATTCATTGTCGTTGGTGCTGCGGAACACCGCTGCGGTTAAAGCCAACTTGTTATTAAATACATTCCACTTGGTACCTATTTCTTGATGGGTGCCTTTTTGCGGATCAACGTTAGGATTGTTGGCATTTGCTGCCGTAGAACTCAGTGAAAAGTTAGTGCCGCCCGGAGGTAATTGTGAGGTTGCATAAGACACATAAATAGAACCGTTGGCAGCAGGTTTATAAACACCACCGATTTTCCATCCGACAAGTTGATCATCTGCCTCTAAAGACGTTGCGAGTAAAGTACCCACTGGAATTGTTTGAACAGCAGGCGCAGTTACTGCGGCTTGACGAGTTAAGGTGTCATAACGCGTGTGATAATTTTCAGCGCGCACACCCGCACTGAATTCCCACTGATCGTTAAAACTCATCGTATCCAACACATAAAATGCAGCGGTCGTCGTTTCACCTTCGTTTTTATTACCCGTGCGAACTACTAGATTAAATAAATCGCCCGTACTTGGGTTGTAGAGGTTAGCCCCTGCTTGCGCTGGCGTACCTGTGGGAGTTCCTACGGTGTAGGTCAGTTGGTTTTCGTAAATAAATTCGATGCCACCGCTCAACTCATGCTTAACACCACCCGTATCAAAAGTTGCCGTCACATTGGTTTGGTTAGTCAGAATTTTATTGAGTACATCTTTTCCTTGGCGTGAGCGCGAGGCTGTCCAAGTAACTGGATTCGTTGGCGTCACAAAAGTGATTGCACCAACGCCCGTTAGTACTTGATCTTGCTTGGTGCGGCCATATCGTGAGGTATTCCGAAGCGTTACATCGTCTGCCAAGTCATGTTCAATAATCGCGGTAAACATATTCGCGTGAACATCGTTGTGGTCGCTGGTTGAACCGTAAAAATTTTCGGTATCGACTTGAACGGGTGATTGCCCCTTTAGCACGCCCGTGGCAAAAATCGCGTTGTAATAACCATCAAGACCGATGGTTGGAATACCACCATCTGGAATTCCTGATTGTTCAACATTTAAAAGATTTAGGTGAATACGCGTATCAGTACCCAAACCTAAACCCAGCGAAGCGGCAACGCCTTCATAGTTGTTTTCAACCTGATCACGGCCAGCAATACCAGCATCTTGCTTGAGCAAGTTAACGCGAACGGCAGCGGTATCACTTAAAGCGCGGTTAACATCTAAGGTTGCGCGTGTGTAATCACCTGAACCCACACTCACATTGCCTGAACCTGCGTTTTCACGGCTGGCCATCTTGCTGCTCATATTCACATAGCCGGAGGCTGCGCCACGGCCGTTATCAACACCGGCTGGGCCCTTGGCGATTTCAATTTGTTCGGTATTAAAGGTATCGCGAGAGATCGCGCCCAAATCGCGAATGCCATCCATAAAAATGCTGCCTTGAGTATCAAAGCCGCGCATAAAAATAGAATCGCCAGTGGCGGTGTTGCCGTTCTCACCCATCAACATGGTGATGCCGGGCGTGTTGCGCAGAGTTTCGCTCAAGCTGGTTGCAGCTTGTTGCTGGAACAATTCCTTTTTAACCACCACGATAGTTTGAGGAATATCCACCAGCGGTTGGGTTTGTTTTGGCGAACTGACTTTGTCGGCTTTGAAATCTGCCGCTATAGCATCTGCATTCACCTTAACCGTGTTCAGCTTGCCCCTAGCTTCGGTTTTCTTGTGGTCCTTTTTATCGTCTTTTTTAACATCTTCAGCTGCCCAAGCGTGGCCAGCTGCCAGCAACATCACGGAAGACAACGCCGATACTTGTAAGCGTTTAAGTGCACGATATTGCTTTGCAGCGTTTACAGGGGATTTAGTTTTACTCATAACAGTCAACTCCTTAAAGCGAGAACAGATCAATTCTCTAATATTAATAATAATCATTTCTATTTGTGGTCAAAAATAAATCCCTTTCGGGATTTGGGTGCAGCTTTTAACGTCCATCAGGAATTCTGTCTTGATAGTTTTGTGAGCTGCTTTCATATTCAATAATGCAAAAATAACTCAAATGATAATTATTATCAACTGAAATAGGAATATTTCTCATTTAAGAGGCGGGCAGTCGCCTGATGTGTTTTGGTTGGCGTGCAGAATTGCATAGCTATGGATATATGTACCGTATATTGATAATTTCCACGTCATGAAAATCATCTCTCTTATAACGTGCATTTGTTTGTCACTCGCGTTCTCTGCGAGCCCACTTGCCAGCCCTAAGCCGCTCATTTTAGGCGCAGAAGACTCATGGCCGCCCTATTCCAACAAGTCAGGCCAAGGGATTTCCACCAATATTGTTAAAGCAGCCTTTGCTAAAGCAGGCCTAGAAACCCAAGTTGTAGTCCGCCCCTACGCCCGCGTACTGCAAGATGTAAAAGCCGGAGCCTTGGATGCGGGCTACAACGTAACCCGCCAACAAAATACCGAGCTGGAATTTATTTTTGGCAAAGAACCTATTCTGCAAGCCAGCGCCTATTGGTACTTTCGCCCCGGTGCCTCGCAGCCCGCAACAACCCCTAAAAAATTGCCCCATGGTTATAGAGTGGGAGCCATTATTGATTACGAATATGGCGATATTTATGAGATAGAGCGCCGCCGCTTTAAGGAAGTTCGCGTACCGCGCCAAGTACAATTGATAAAGATGCTGCAGCAAGGCCGTATTGATGCTGCCTTGATGTTTGAAGAAGAAGCCAACCAAACGCTAAAAGAAATGGGGCTAAGCAATACTGCGGTTCAAAAAGGCATGTTCAATCACACCAGCGATATCTACCTCGCCTTCTCCCGCAAAAAAACACACTCACAAGAGCTCGCGCAAAAGTTTGATCAGGGAATTAAGAAGCTAAAAGAGACGGGGGAATATGAGCGACTGTTAATGCCTGGCATTCTTCAGTAGTTACAATTTACGTTTCCCTGTCACCATAGAAAGCGGTAAATTTTCCTTGAGCTTATAGCTTTCAAATAGCGCAGCGGCTATATGGATGAACACCAACGCCAATAAACTATGTGCACTCCACTCATGGAGATTTTGCACCCATTCCTCGCCCCAGAAATAATCTATTTCTTCCATCATAAAACCGGTGATGCCTAAGACCAAAATAAGCAGCATCATAAAAATCATAACCAATGCACCTAGCGGTGAATGCCCCATGCGGTGATAGGCTTTGCCATTTATTAGTGAACTGATATGAAGTTTAAGGCGGCTATAGGTTGGCAAAAAATCTGACCAGCGCGCTGCGCCTTTGCCGATAAAACCCCACACAAAGCGAACACATAACCAAGCGATCGCGATATAACCCAACCATTTGTGCCAATCTTCACCGGTTTCATTGATCCAATAGTTAGCGATAAAAATCCCCGCCAACGACCAATGAAACAAGCGAACCAGTGGATCCCATAAGGTAACTACAGACGGTTTCATTTCACTCATGTATTCGCCCAGCAGCGCAAAAGATTGTGATAGAGGCCAGTGAGTTTTATTAACTCTGGATCTGTTGCGGATAATTTTGGGGTTAGTTGCTGAATAGTTTGATCCAGCTCGAACAAAATGCTGCGCTGTTTTTCATCGCGCACGTAACTTTCCACCCAAAAAAATGACGCTATGCGCGCACCTTGGGTAACAGGTTTTACTTGGTGCAAATAGCCAGAGGAATAAAGCACCATATCGCCCGCAGCGAGCTTAATACCCTGCCCGCCTTCAATACCCTGAACTTCTAATTCACCACCCACATATTCATCTGGCTCCGACAAAAACAAGGTCGCGGACAAATCGCCACGCACGCTTATATTAGTGCCGGGTACAGGCATCAGTGCGCTATCTATATGAGTGCCATAAGCGCCACCATTGGTGTAGCAATTAAATTTAGGCGGATAAATTTTTGCAGGCAAAGCAGAGGATATAAATAAAGGGTGAGTACCGAGTTTACGCAAAATATGGTTGCGTAAGCTGGTAGCCAATTCGGATGCATCATCTAACTGCAAATTTTGTTTTGCAGAGCGCGCCAAAGTGCCCGCTGATTTTAAGCCGGATTCCCAATTCGCTTGCACCATATGAGCGCGAAATTGTTGCACGTCTTCTTTGCTTAAAACATTTTCGATAATAAGTAGCATTAAATGCCTCGCCGATTTTTTAAATAGACTCTAACGCGGTATTACGAATATCGCTCAAACTTGCGCAACCGGCCAAGGCCATACACAATTCTAATTCTTCGCGCAACAGTCTCAGCATATGTGCAACGCCGAGTGCACCTGCAACACTGAGCGCATAAACTTGTAAGCGACCAATTAAAACCGCATCTGCACCGAGCGCAATCGCTTTAAAAATATCTAAACCAGAGCGAATACCACCATCAAATAATACGGGGTAATCATCGCCCACAGCGGCACGAATTTTCGCTACGCAATCAATACTTGCCGGTGCGCCATCTAAACTGCGGCCACCGTGATTGGAAACAATAATACCTGCACAACCTATAGCTTTAATTTTTTGTGCATCCTGCGGGTGCAACACACCCTTTACAAAAATGGGCAATGAAGTTTGGCTTAGCAACCATTCTAAATCTGCCCATGTAGGCGCATCACGCATTGCGCCGTTAAAAATTCTGCTTTGGCCTACGCTGATCACATGCGCTTCAGGTACTTCATAATTTTGCACATTAACGGCAACGCAATCGTCTGGCATGTGAAAATGCGCACGCACGGCGCTCAAGCTTGGCGTGCGGATAGATGCATCCACCGTGACAACAATTACACTATAACCTGCAGCGTGCGCGCGATTCAGTAAATCTAAAGTTGCGGCGCGGCTCGGTTGAAAATATAACTGAAACCATTTTTCACTAGTCTTGTTTTTTATATTGCTATCATTCCTGTTATTACTAACAGCCGCAATATCTTCAAGGCTCGTGTTGGCGAGTGTGCTTGTAATCATACAAGCTTCCATCACCTCTGCAGCGCGCGCAGTTTCTAATTCCGCTTGTGGGTGCGCCAATTTTTGATAAGCAACAGGCGCTAAAAAAATGGGATGCACAAATTCGCGATTCAACAAATTCAAACGGGTATGGCCTTGAGTGACATCGCACAACAAACGCGGATACACAGACCATTTAGAAAATGCAGTGCGATTTGCGGCGAGCGTTTGATCTTGCCCGCTGCCACCGGCGATATAAGCAAAGCTGGGCGCAGGGATAAAACGTGGCGCAAGCAATTCGTAATCTTGCGCGCATTGAATATCCGCAGGAATGTAACTTAACGCTGACAGTAGTTGCTGAGTTTCATTCATAGTCAAAAAAAAGCCGGGCATAAGCCCGGCTTTACTCACAGAGGGATTAGAAGTTGTAGTTTAGCGTGACACGTGCAGTACGTGCATCGCCTTTATACACAAATGATCCTGAACGATAGGCCGCAAGGTAGTAATCCTTATCGGTCACGTTGCCAATATTCAAACGCACATCCAGATTTTTGCTGAAATCGTAAGTGGCGAACAAATCCAACACAGCATACTCAGGAATCGGTTGAGAATAATAATAAGCACCTGTATTCAAGGTGACATATGCTGCTGCCGTATCTGGCTGACCTGCATACTTTTTGCTTTCGTATTTCCACGCGCCACCAAAACCAAACTTCTCAGTCAATTGATATTTCAATTGTAAATTCAATGAAGTATTTGCAAAGTTACTGATTGTTTTTCCGATATTTAAGCTAACTGTTTGGCCTGCAAGCGGTGCAGATTCCAAAACCTCTGCCTCCATATACGTTATTCCTGCTTGAGTCACTAATTTATCGGTAATTTGGCCACTTGCACCAAACTCTATACCACGAACACGAAGTTTACCCGTGTTAAAGGTACCACCGGGTGTGTACCCAACACCTTCCATAAGATCAGACTTAGTTACCTGGAAAATTGCGCCTGTAAGCAACAATGTTTCATCAAAAATATTCCACTTGGTACCTAACTCAAGATTTTCTGAGCTTTCTGGGCTAGCAGTAGCAATAGTGCGCTTTCCGGTAACTGGATCTGTGTAGACTACAGTACCGCCATAACCTGCACTGGTGCCCACGTCAGATTCACCGCCATTAATATCAGCAGCAGTGGACCAAGTAAAATACACATTGCCAACAGAGTTGATATCATAAACGACACCCACGTGGCTATTAGTCAAAGTATCAGAGTAATCAAATCGATCAACAACCAATGCCGATGATTGCGTGCCCAAATCAAAATCAAATTTATCCGCACGAACGCCCGCGAACACAGTCCATTTATCGTTCAGGTCAACAGTATCCATAATAGAAATTGATTTTGCTTTTACTGCCCAATCAATATCCCATATACCTTTGGTGATTTTGCGATTCATTAATTTATTAATGTTAGCGACTTCTTTGCCGGTTTTATCGAAAACACACCATGCATTTAACGTAGTGCCATTACCAGTAGTACAATTTTGACCAGAGCTGGTAGAGGCATAAACGCCATTTAAAACGGAGTGATCGGTATACTCGGCACTCACAATAAATTCGTGTTCCATACCACCAATAGTTTGGTTAATAAACAAGTTGGTTTGGTTGGCAACATAATCCACTTCTTGCCAACCTTGGTGTGTACTTAAGCTAGCTGTGGTGTAAACACCATTCGGATCTTTTGCACCAGTAGTTCGGCTGTTAGCACCCGTTACCACATAGCCGTTGTCAGAAGTGCCTTTGCGAGTAATGTTGGTAATGCGCAAATCAGAATTAAAACGATATTTCAAACGCGCGGTAAACGTATCAACATCTGACTCTTGGAAATCTTCGTCTTGCGCATACACAGGAACATTCTTCGCAGGCTTGCGATTAGGAACCGAACCTTCTAAGTAAGTGCCCAAATCAGGATTGTCTTTCGCATCTAAACCGTAATAATCCAGAGTCATTTCAAACTCTTCGGTTGGATTATAGAAGCCAGAAATCGCAGCACCTTGGCGTTCGCGATAAGTTGGCGCGCGATCTGGAATATCTTCTTTCGCGGTTAATAAATTGACCCGCACGGCTAACTCTTCGGTGAGCGCTTGGTTAGAATCCAACGTAAGACGGTGATGATTATCGGTACCAAGGCCAGCGGTTAAACTGGTGAAATCATAATCAGTTGTGGCTTGTTTGGTAATTGCATTCACGGCACCGCCTGAACTACCACGCCCCGCAAAACTAGAGTTTGGGCCTTTGGTAATTTCAATTTGTTCCACCACAAAACTTTCACGAGTGGTCATGCCTGGGTCACGCAAGCCGTCTACAAAAATATCGCTGCGCACTTCTTGGCCGCGAATAATATAACGGTCACCAAACGCGTTACCGTTTTCGCCAGTACCTAAAGTGATGCCAGGTTGTGCATCCAAAATTGCGCCTAAATCGGTGTAACCCGATTCTTCAATTTGCGCTTTAGTTAGCACAGTAATATTTTGCGGAGTTTCTGCAATCGGGCGAGTGTGACGGTCATCACCAGAGAATTGTGCTTTGTAAGGTACGCCCGCTTGCGCATTAGGGTTAGCTTCAAGTGCGGTTGCTTCTACTTTTACGGTCTCAAGTACTTTTTTGGGCTCGTCTTTATTGGCAGCTTTAGCTTCTTCAGCAAAGGCGCCAAGCGGCATCAACATAGTGGCAGCAATACCTACTGCAAGGCTGCTTTTAGCCATGGTTGGAATACTTACAAAATTCTTTTGACTCTGGTTTTTCATGCGTACATACCTAGATTTTAAATGTGTGTGTTTTTAGTGCTAAACGCTGAATTTATTACATGCTTCAGCTATTCCAAGACTTTTTAGTCTCTAAATTTCTTTTTGACGATTTCGCCAGTCACCGGATTAAAGTAAACCTCAATCTCTTCGAATTTTTTGCCATCTTTGCTTTTGCCCCAGCCATAAATTTCATAGCAAGAACCTGCTTCTTGAAATTTTTTGATGGCAAAGCCATGTTCATTAACAATCTTTTTTTGCATATCCAACACATGCAGCCACTCAGTTTTGGGCTTATCGGTACATTCCATATCAGCATGTGCTTGCGCGTAACCACTGGCTAAAAATGCTGATACCAGAGCCAAAAAACGAATATTTTTCATGAGGTTAGCCTCCAAAATTAATGTTCTTAAGCAATAAATTTGATTCTTGTGCTTGCGATGACAACCGAACCGATTGGCTTCTGTTTCGGGAATCAAGCCTATTACTTTCTCAAATGACTAAAATTGACCTAAAGCAAAATATATCAAATGCTACTAATTCTCATTATTATCAATGTTCGCAAAAATGCTGTCAAGCAATTCAAAGGGGCCCGCAAAGCGGATGGGAGTACTCAGAGGTGTGAGATAAGGGAGAGAGGTAAAGGTAGCGGCTGTCATAAATCTAACATCAAGCTGCGGTCAAATAGCCAACGAATCTGTGTGGCGCTACTGAGAACCTTCGCCCATCCAGCCACCTACCCAACAAGAGCCCCTGTTTATGAGCTCGTTAAAAGTCATTCATTTTGTTACTGGCGGCTTCTCTGGCTCAACATCCGTGGCCATAGAGCTTGTAAAGGCAAGTCTGGGTAGTACGGATTTCGAAAGCTTATTGGTATTGCGTCGAAAAAAATCAAAGCACGATGCAAAAATCCAAGAACTTCGGGATTTTGGGCTTCCGGTTGAAACTGTTACCAGCTGGTCGAATATCGCCACCATTTTTGCGTTGGCGAAAATCTGTCGGCAGTACAAGCCCGACATTATTGTGTGCCACGGTTTTAGCGAGCATTTGTGGGGCCGATACGCCGGTCTTATTGCGGGTGTGCCGCACCTCATTCATGTTGAACACAACTCGCGCGAACGCTACACACCTTGGCGATTAATGCAGGCACGCTGGCTTGCAAAATACACCGATAAAATTGTGGGTTGTTCTGAAGGCGTACGCCAAGAGTTATTGCGATTAAAATTTCCCGCCGAAAAAACGCTAACCATCAACAACGGAATTGACCTAACACCTTACACACAAACCGACTGCCCCCCCCTGCAAGAACGTGAAGCCGGTATTGTCATGGCTGCGCGTTTTGCTAAACAAAAAGATCACCTCACATTGATTAAGGCAGTTGCTTTATTGCGCGAAAGAAATGTATTTGCTCCGCTTTATCTTGCCGGTGCAGGTAGCAAGAAACACATGAAGCGTGCAAAAAAATTGGTGAAAGAACTTAAATTAAAAGATCAGGTTAAGTTCTTAGGCTTTTGCAACAATGTTCCCGAGCTTTTACAACAAAATAGAGTTTGCGCACTAACAACACACTACGAAGGCATGCCTTTAACGCTGTGTGAGGGCATGGCTGCTGGCTGCGTGGTGATAGGCTCAGAAGTGGTCGGCGTACAAGAAATGATTCAACACAACAAAGATGGTTTATTGGTTACACCGAACTCGCCAGAGTCGCTCGCCAATGCTTTACACATTGCACTGGTTGATAGCTATTTCACCCATGAACTCGCTAGAAACGCGCGCCAGCGTGCAGTGCAGCAATTGAGTTTAGAGCGCATGGTTAAGCATTATGAAAATCTGTTTTTATCGATTATTCGGCTACCTGAAGCTGTGTACCGCGAATCATTGTTTTATTAAGTGTGCATATGAACTCTGGCTATTGGTTAAGCATACTTATTCCCGTTTATAACGTTGAAGCTTATTTGGTTGCATGCCTTGATTCCGTCTGCTCCCAAGTAGATTCCACGATAGAAATTATCGTGTTGGATGACTGCTCCACGGATAATTCGAATGCCATATTGAACACTTTTGCTTCGCAATCGCACATTAAGCTCACCCTAATGCAGCACGAAAAAAATCAAGGATTGAGCGCCGCGCGAAACTCCATGTTAGATGTTGCACAAGGCACTTACATTTGGTTTTTGGATTCCGATGATGTACTAGAGCTAGGTGCAATTCAACAGCTCAGCACTATTGTAGAACAACACTCACCCGATTTAGTGTTGTGTGATTTTCGTGTCTTGCGCGAAAACCAAAAACCGAAACACCGATTGCGCGGCGAAAATCATCGCGCATCTTTTGTGGGAATCTCAAATTGCTTACTGAGCAATGGCGAAGATTTATTCTACGGCTTGTACAAAAAAGGCGAGCTGCATGTATGGTCAAAAATCGCGAAGCGCACTCTGTGGGGTGATGACTTACGATTTCCCGTTGGCCGCACCATGGAAGATATGGTGACTACGCCGCGTTTAGCCGTGCGCGCACGAACCTATTATTACCAACCCAGCGTATGGGTTGCCTATCGCCGCCGCGCAGGCAGCATTCTGAATACGCTTAGTGAACAGAAAATTGAGGATGCAGCACTCGGATGCGAGGGTGTGTTAGCGGTATGGCTAAAACAATATCCCAGCCTCTCTGCACAAGCCCGTTTAGCCTTTAGCCACTACTGCGCTAGAACCCACTACGTTGTTATGCGCGATTTAAAGCAGGTAAAACCTAAGGACATTGACCAGCAAAAATCCGCTTACCGTCAACAATTTTTAAACAACACTCAGTGGACAAAACTTCAACTCTGCTGGCAGTACAGCAAGCGCGGATTGATTTCACGCGTCATTCGATTGCTGACCAAGTATTGATTCATCACACCTTTTAA
>ENA-UOWO01003906-UOWO01003906.1-activated-sludge-metagenome-genome-assembly--contig:-NODE-3906-length-16862-cov-5.431665_pt1 | contig 16862 bp, 15 predicted proteins | sample MGYA00238148_ERZ761564 | MGnify/ENA primary metagenome ERZ761564 (study PRJEB28885, sample SAMN05720194) | activated sludge metagenome | isolation source: Anaerobic digester | place: USA...
GAAGAATCGGAATCGCCGCCTTCTGTTTCGTCATCATCGTCATCATCATCGTCGCTCTCTGAGCGGATCGGTGCAATGTCCATGTATTCGGGCTGGCCCTGGGTTTTGACAAATTCAACCAGATCCATCAATTCACGGTCTGACACGAAGGCGCCCTGTAGTCTGAGCGGCTTGTTGCGGCCTTTCGGAATGAACAGCATGTCGCCTTTTCCGAGAAGACTTTCAGCGCCCTTGGCGTCGAGAATTGTTCTGGAGTCTACAGCAGATGCCACCGAAAAAGCAATTCTTGTCGGAAGATTTGCTTTGATCAGACCGGTAAGAACATTCACCGACGGGCGCTGGGTGGCGATGATCAGGTGCATGCCGACGGCGCGGGCCATTTGCGCAAGGCGGCAGATAGAGCCTTCTACTTCGGCCGATGCGGTCATCATCAGGTCGGCAAGTTCGTCGATGATGATCACGATGAATGGCATCTGTTCAAGATCTGCGTCCACATCGTTTTTCAGTCTTTCAAGCTCTTCGTTGTAGGTGGTAATTTTTTTGCAGCCGCATCTGGCAAGAATTTCGTAGCGGCGACCCATTTCTTCTACTGCCCAGGCAAGTGCGGCAGACGCTCTTTCCGGTTCAGTCACGACGGGGGCGATGAGGTGTGGAATCCCGTTATAGCTTGAGAGTTCGACCATCTTCGGGTCGATCATCACGAATTTAACCTGGTCGGCACGGGCCTGAAACAGGATGCTGGCGATGATGGTGTTGACGCAGACAGATTTGCCAGAGCCTGTCGAACCTGCAATAAGAAGGTGCGGCATGTCGGCAAGATCTGCGAAAACCGGTTGCCCGCTTATGGTTACCCCAAGGGCCAGGTTCAGCGGAATTGGATTGGTTTTAAACTTGTCGTTTTTGATCAGATCATAAAAATAGACAGGTGTGGGTTTGGGGTTTGGAATTTCGACGCCCAGAGCCGGTTTGCCAGGAATCGGCGCCTCAATACGCAACTGCAGGCCGCCCATGGCAAGCGAGATATCTTCTGCGAGTGCCGTGATTCTTGAGACTTTAACGCCCGGTGCCGGCTTCAATTCGAATCTTGAAATTGCCGGACCTTCAACAATGTCGGTTACGGTGGCTTTTATGCCAAAATCTTCCAGGGTTTTCAACAGAAATGCCGAGCGTTCCTGCAGGCTTGATTTTGTTTCAGAAACGTCACGGACCGGTGGCACTTTGAGAATTTCAAGCGGTGGAAGCTGTGCATCAGCATGCCGGTTGATCTTTTCGGTGCGCTTTTCGTGCACCTCTTTTTTAAGTTCATGGTCAATCGGGTTGTCATCGAGATAGACAGGTTCTTCTTTTAGATTTGTTTCACGAGAAACTGTTTGTACGCCACTTTTCGGGTTTACCGCTACGGGTGCCCCATCGACATTAACGGCTTCGAGCTCTTCACAGTCTTCGCAGTCTACATCGTCATCATCTTCTTCCTCATCTTCATATTCTTCGTCTTCAAAACGGACAAGAACCTGAAGCTCTTCTTCTTTAACGATTTCTTCTTTTACTGGTTTTACATGAGCAGCGCCGGCATCTACCGCCGGTGCCGGCGAATAAATACATTCACTGGCAAAGGTTGCTACCTGCACAGATACGCCAGAAAGACTGCTCTGAGCAGTTTTTTCTGATGCGGGCGGGGTGGGGGAGTGCTTTTCGCCGCCCCTGATTTCTTCCTGCCAGCACTTGGGTTCCGGAATGATAGTGGCTTCTTCTTCATCTCTACTGAATGATGCTGATGAAGAACCAGCGGTTGCCGTTTCTTCACAGAGTTCGTCACTCACGCCAGGCACTCTGGGTCTGAAAGAAAGGAGTTTCCCAAGGTGTCCCTCGGGATCGATTTCCTGTTCTTCCCAGGTTTTTTTGATCCGGCCGATTACTGCGGCAACAAGGTTGCCGGTGGTTTTAACTGCACCAATGAGCATCGAAAGTAGAGAAAGTGTAACTTCCCATGTGAAAAAAGCCAGGCGGGTGAGCAGACTGGCGATTACGAGAGTTGCGGCGAGAACATCTTTGTAAAGAATGTCGAGGGCAAAAATCAGCGATGAGAGAACAAGTGATACAAAGAGGATTTTACTCGGAACCGGGCCAAAAACGCCGGCAAACAGTTCAAAGGTATGAACCCCGACCTTGCCGCCTTCCATGCCAAGCAGGCCGAGACCAAAGGTCATTACGCCGAAACAGCCAGCCAGACGCCATCCGAGGTTTTGAAAAGGCCTTTCGAGGAACCTCTGGATTCCCATCAGGCCCACCAGAACCGGAAGAATATATACGCCCACGCCAAGATAGATCATGGTCGCATTTATGATTCCGGGGATTTTTGATGAGCTGATGTAGTGAATCAGCGACAGAGAAAAGGCACTGACGCCTACAAGCACAAGACCGACAGCTTCATTTCGCTGTCGGATGTCGGTAACCATGGGCATGGTTCTGGTATTGCCGCGCGTCGGCCGCGAACTGACGCGCTGCCTTGGGGTTGCAGTCCGTCGTTCCTGGACTGCTTCTTCTGGGGCTGGTCTGCTGCGACCCCGGCTTCTTTCTTTGATGTTGCTTTCCGGGAGCAGGATTTTTTTGTTGCTCATGTTTCAGTTCCCCGCAAATTGAATGTAAGTCAGGCTGGCAATTGATACCAGGAAAAGGTAGTAGGCGAAATAAGACAGCTTTTGTTCGCGAATTATGTAAACAAGAAATTTGAGTGCCAGAAAGCCGGTGACTGCTGCCGCAAACGTTCCGGCGATCAGTCCGGCCGGGTTGATTGCTGCCGGCAAACCAGCTTCAAACAGATCTTTGGTTTCGAGAAGGGTGGCACCACCAACAGCCGGGATCATGAGAAGAAAAGAAAACCGGGCAGCATCTTCGCCTTTCAGGCCCAGCAGCAGTCCGGTAGCAATTGTGGAACCGGAACGTGAAATGCCGGGAGTTATGGCCAGGCCCTGCGCGATTCCTGTGACGATTGCTTTAATGTAGGAAAAGTTGCTGAGTTCGCAGCAGTTTGAATTCTTTTTGAGTTTTTCAGATGCAAGCAGCAGCAGTCCGGTGATGAAAAGAGCAATGCATACCGCTTTGGGCATGCTAAAAAGGGTTTCAAAACTGTCTTTGAAAGTCAGTCCGATCAGGGCGGTCGGAACGCTGCCAGCGATTATGAGAAATGCGATTCTTCTCCTGGCCGGGTCTTTCCAGCCAGTTGGGGTGAAGTAGGGGAGGAGGTCGGCGCGAAAAAAGAAAATTACCGCCAGAAGGGTGCCGGCATGCAGCGCCACATCAGTCAGCATATTTGCTTCGAGGTCTTTCATGCCTGAAAAATACTGGAATAACGTCAGGTGCCCGGAACTGGAAACCGGTAAAAATTCAGTCAAGCCCTGAAGAATGCCCTGAAAAATATAACTGACCAAGACCTGCCTCCTGTTGTTTTTGCGCGAACTCTGCTTTTATTTGAAGCTTGCGGGATTTGACCTTTTGCTTTGTCTTTAGAAGTATCGGAAGCAATCTGAATAATATTTAAGACAAATCTTAGTATTGTCTGAATATCTGTCAGCCCGAGCAGGGAAATTTGATGGAGCTCATCAAAAAGGACGGCAATTAGCGAAATGCGAAAGGGAAAACTCTGAAATTTATTATCATAAAACGAGTAAAATATTCTTGTTGGCCTTTCGATTTTCATATATCATTTGCTTGATATTTGGCGAGAGGTTCTTTTTGAGACACTCAAATTTTTATCTAAAAAATGATCGCGGGAAATTTAAAAAAACTTTCTGTTTGTGTTAATTGATAATCAATTAATGAGCAAATGAGATTTCTTGTCTGGGTTTGATATTTTTTAAAACTGATATATATAGTATTATTTTGATTGGAGGTGTTTTTGCGCGGTGTCCAGAAATTTTCTCTGCTGGTATTGGTGAAAAATATGCTATAATCTGCCGATAAAAATCCAGCCAGGGAGACATATATGGCTATCACTGCTAATGACTTGAGAAAAGGTATGGTAATACTCTATAACGGCGAACTTTGCCAGGTCGTCGAAATAGATTTCGTTCGTCCGGGTAACTGGCGCGCAATGGCTCAGGCCAAATTGAAAAGCCTGAAGACCGGCGCGACTTTCATGCAGCGTTACCAGACGACTGAAAAGGTTGATGAAGCAACCGTTGAAACCAAGTTGATGCAATACCTCTATTCATCAGATCATTTCCTTCATTTCATGGATACTCAGACCTATGAGCAGATGGAAATGGAAATGGATCTGCTTGGTGACCAGACCAAATTTCTCAAAGAACAGATGGAAATTTACGTAAAGCTCTATGAAGGCAAAGCAATTGGTGCTGAACTCCCGCCCTCGGTAGATCTTGAAGTAATTGAGGCTCCACCTAACGTCAGAGGCAACTCAGCCAGCGGTACAAACAAACCTGTCGTCTGTGCAGGCGGCCACGTTGTGAATGTACCAATGTTCATTGAAGCTGGAGAATTTATCAGGGTAGACACCAGAACTGGTGAATATCTTGAACGCATGAAAAAGTAAGCCTGTCGGCTTTTTTTCAGCTTTCGGCGAGCGTTGCTCAGCTGTTTCTGAGGTCTTGATACAGATCCCGGAGGCGGCTGGGTTGTGTCTTTATGGTAATTAATCCTTCTGGAAGGTTACCCATGAGATTATTGAAACGACAAAAAGGGCTGCCATTTTTACTGGCCCTGGGTGTGTTGTTTATTTTATCAGCCAGCTTTCTGGCAGTTCAGCTCTGGTCTGACAAATACACCATGAGAGGAGCTGTTCAGGCGTTGGAGGCTCCTGTTATGCCCCCGGCAATGCCAAAAATAGTGGCGCCTCCGCCGGTTAAAAAGGTTGTCAGAACGCAGCCGGTAAAGCCCGACGTTCAGCCTGCAGAAATCAAGGCTGAGCCAGAAGTGGCTGCAGCAGATTCCACCCCTGCTGATATAAATGCCGCCGAAGTGAAAATTGTTACCGAGACTCCGGTCGAAAAGGCTCCAGAAAAAAAAGTGATTCCTGCTCCGGCTGTTGAACCGGTAAAAGCGGTTGTTATTCCGGTTGAAAAAACCGAGAAAAAAGAAGAAAAAAAGGTTGATGTGAGCAAAAAAGCTGAACCAGTTGCTCATATAGAGAAAAAAGAAGAAAAGCAGCCAAAAGCTGTCAAAAAGGCCAGAAAAGCCAAAAAGAATGTTGAAGCTGTGCCGACAGAAATTCCGGCCGAATGGAATTGGTTTTCACAGCCGCTGAAGCTTAGTTTTAATGATGGTAAAGCGGTAATCGACAGGTCCGAAAACGATAAGTCCATCTCTCTCTCTCCTGAAGAGAAGATCAGGGTCGAATCCGCAAGCGTTGCTGATGTAGCCGCTTCTGAAGAGGAAAAGCAGTCTTCAGATGCAGCTGTATCTGAAGCTGATCCCTCAGCAGAAAAGCCCTTTATGCTTGCCCTGGCAAGAATGGCAAGAATTCGCCAGATGCGTCTCCAGAACACTGGTTCTGGTGAGAAAAAAGCAGTCGCAACAAAGACTGTGGAACTTTCTCCGAGTATGAAAGCCATGGGTTCGATGCTTAGAGAGCTTTGCGAAAAGCTTGACAGGCGGCCGGAAGTGGCAGAGAATTCGCTTTCTTCTAATGAGAAGGCAGTAGATGCCGAACTGGTTGATGAAAAGCACTCTGAGCCTATGGAATCATCCAGTCAGAATGCTGTTGAATCATCCGAAGTGATTGCCGAAGAAGCTTCTTCTGAAGCTTCGGAAAAGGTTGAAACTACTGGCGACACTTCTTTTAAGCCTTATTACAGCGGTTCTGGAAGTAGTTTCAGTGCCAGAATCAACTCTATGCTTAAGCATGGCCTGATCAGGGCGGAATAGATTGAGACCGTCGCAATAGAGCGCGACAAGAGAGCCCCCGCAGAAACATCTGCGGGGGCTCTCTTTTTTTTCACAATTATTCGCAAAAATGTATTGTTTTCGGAAAAAATATGAGAAAATTGTTTGTGGAAATGAGAGATTAGTAGTCGTATTTTATAGATAAATATTTATTTATCAATTGCAAATTGCTTATTTTGAGAGGGTATTGTGCTATGTTTTTAAATAAAAAATAATTTTTTATTTAAATTTGTGGCAGGCGGGCGGTTTTTGCTGTAAATAATTGTGAAAGTTTATAAATTAAAATTTAAAACTGCTAATGGGAGAATTGGAGGATTCTGTTGTTGTTGTTGTTGTTGTTGTTGTTGAACGGAAAAATTGACAATGAGAAAAAGTGTCTGATTCTCGGGCTTGAGATTTGTTTGTCGTTTTCGCATACGACAAGGTCAAAAATAAAAGATGCAAAAAAACGGGGCAGTAATTTTTTTATTCTGGCCTTTGTCATTGGAGTATTGAATTTTATTTAGTTACTGCCAGGTATGAATTTTGAAATCGGCATGGCAATTTTAAAATCGGACCTGTCTTGCGCTGAATCAAAATCCTGTTTCTTGGTCTGTTTATATGGCACCTCTTTTGGAAATGTTCTCGGTGTTGAGCAAACTCGCTCGGTAACGGGTGGGATTTTTTTTTGCTCCACACATCATGTGTCCACTTCAAAATAAAGATTGCTTTGATCCTGATCGCCCAAAAAATTGAATGAGCCGGCAGACTTTGTCGCGGCAACGATGGAAAGACTACAGGTAATGGTCTGGCGAGCTGCCAGGCTTAAAAATTAAGGATGGGGTAAAAAAATATATGAAAAAATGATAATAAGCGTGGGCTGGTTTCAATCGATGTGCTCCGGCGGAGGTTATCTCCGCTGCAGGCCTTTTCGGAGGCTGTGCTTGTCGTTATGTTCAGATGACTGGTAAGTCATGTTTGAAGATGAATTAATTATTCAATTATCACTTATCTGATATGTTATGCGCTGTTGTTTTTGCTGGCTGGACAGTTTATAATTAAAAAACCTTAGAAAAGACGGATTGCTGGAAATGCTGACTGTTGATGGCAGAAAGGTTATTCTGATGGGTTTCGGGGAGTCTGACGACCCCATGCCTGATCGTGTACAATATACCAGATTCAGGGTTTTTGCCGGAGAATGTCAGAAGTGCAGTTGTCCTGGCAGAAAGCTTTTGTCTTTGGGTACCGATCTGGTTATTGTTTGCGATGCCTGCGGAGACTCTCAGTCAACAAGTCTGCACACAGATGACCTGCCGGAAGTAACCTATATCTACTGGTGTAATTCCTCTTATTTTTCAACTGACGATGTCGTTCTGTCGGCAGAGGATGAAAAAAAGATTGAAGAATTTGTTGGGCAGGTAGATGATTATGAACCGCCACACTGGGCCGTGATGATTGTTGGTGGCAGGTGCAGCAGCAGTGATCTTTGTCAGCGGTTAAGCTGCCCTTACCTGAAAAAATCTCAATAAATGGAGCCGGAAATGCAGTTCAGAGAAATGGTCATAAAAAAAGAGGTCAGAGACGCTCTTGCACGAAACCAGGCAGTTGTTGCACTGGAGTCCACAATTATTTCGCACGGCATGCCGTATCCGCAAAATGTCGAAACGGCAAAGCTTCTTGAAAAGACTGTGCGGGAAAATGGCGGTGTTCCAGCTACCATTGCCATAATCAGCGGAGTGATAAAAGTGGGCCTGGATAGTCAGGATCTTGAATTTCTCGGTACTTCAAAAGACATCAGAAAGGCTTCCCGGCGAGATCTTCCGGGCGTTGTTGCCCTCAAACAAAGTGCTGCCACAACCGTTTCAGCGACCATGATCTGTGCTCATCTGGCTGGAATTCGTTTTTTTGCGACCGGCGGTATTGGGGGAGTACATCGTGGCGCCAGCGAAACTTTCGATATTTCGGCCGATCTTCCGGAGTTCGTGCATACGCCGGTAATGGTGGTCTGTGCCGGTGCAAAGGCAATTCTCGATATTCCTCTCACCATGGAATATCTTGAAACTCTTGGGGTGCCGGTGCTTGGTTATCGTACAGAGGAAATGCCGGCTTTTTACTATCGTTCGAGTGGAGTGAGAGTGCCGCAAAGGGTCGAAAATGCCGGCGAAGCTGCTGCGATTTTTTACCAGGCTCAGGCGATGGGATACAGGGGTGGAATTCTGATCGGTAACCCGGTTCCCGAAAATGCCGCTCTTGACCGGGAAAAAATTGAGAGTTGTATTGGCAGGGCTCTTGAAGAAGCTGCGAAAAAAGGGATAACTGGCCAGGCAGTGACCCCTTTTCTACTGGGAAAATTAAACGAAATCACTGCTGGAGAAAGCCTCAAAACCAATATTGAACTGGTTAAGAATAACGCCAGCGTGTGCACGCAGATTGCTGTCGAATTTGCGAAAATTCAATCCTGATCGATTTTTTTGACGACAACTGATTTTGCCAGGATGTCATGCCATGTCTGGCCGTTTTCGTCAAAGAGGCCCCAGAAAAAACCGAGTCCGAGAAGCATCAGCGAAAGCATTCGGCAGGGAAGTTCCCGAAAAATGACCTGGAGTATTCCTGCCTGATTGCCTTTGAGAGAATTCATGAGAAAAAGGCCGGTGGCGCGTTTGCCCGGAGAAGATCCGGTCAGGAGGAACGCTGTGTAAAAGGTGATTATTGCTATGGCAATCTGGTATGGTGCCATGGCGCTGAAATACATCTCTGAAAGCATCACCGGTATTGCCAGAATTGAGGCATCAATAATGACTGCTGCCACGCGTCTCGGCAGGGGGGCTTTTTGCCAGGCGGGATTTTGCATCAGAGATCCGCACCAGATGCAGAACATGGATTCATAGCTGTGTTTGCCGCAGTTGCGACAGGTATGGTTCTCGAACGAAGCCTGGCAGAAAGGGCATTCGCGAGAATCCGGGGGGATGTTTTCTGTACAGAACGGACAGATTTTGAAACCGTTGGAACTGTCGACGGAACTGGTTTCACACGCTTCAGGTTTTAACAGGTGTCTGATTACCGGTTGAGAGGTCAGGAACTCAAACGAGAATTTGCCGGGAAACTGAGATTCAAGTTTTCTGCAGATTGCTCTGACCTGAATGGCCATATTTACATCAAGACCGGTTTCGAGCACCTTGAGAATATTGTAGACCTGGTCGGCATTTTTTTCTGAGATTTCCAGGCGCGCCAGCTCGTCGACACATTCCTTTCTATCTTCGTGAGAAAGGTGGTCGAAGAGATCCCGCAGTGTTTCTGCATCCAACATGATATTTTCCCCGCGCCGTTTGCTTCGTCCTGTGCTGACAGAGGCTTCAGATCTGTTTATTATTGAGCCGGCCAGCCGCAGGTTTCACGTATCAAACTACCCTGACTAATTTTATACGAAATATGTTATTCTGCCAAGAGAAATTTTCAGTTGGCAGAATTGATTGCTGCTGGCTGTTTTTATTGAGGTAAAACGTGCAGGAAAGAATACGCAGTGCGCTTCTGACAATACTCCAGAATTCTGGAGATGACTGGTTTATCATTATTGAAGAACCACAACATGAAAAGTTCGTTCAATTTGCTTTTGATGAGTCTTCAGGTCTGTTTTTCGATCTTCCCTTTCAGGCTTTGACGAAAGAGGAACTGGAAAGGGCCCGGCGTCTTTTTGCTGAACTTTCGATCGATTCACAAAAAGCGCCTGTACTCGATCAGCCTGGCGGCAAAGAAATAGGGCAACAGGAGTCTTTTAACCACCATGTCGGTCGTGATATAGATCAGGCGGTAAATCTCGCATACAGTGTTTTTAAAGAAGTTTATGCCTTGCATGATTCTGCCGGACTTGATGTAACCATCATGCGATGAGGGAAATAAAATGAGCAGCAGCGGACAAAACCAGGAAAGTCTTGTGGCATGCCGATTCTGCCGCAGTGAGATTCCCTTTTCGGCTTTGAAATGTCGCCATTGCCGTGAATGGCTTGGGGACAGAAACGAGAGTCAGTCTTCTGTTCTTTCGCAACGGGCCGGCAATGATACTGGCAGTGGCGATACCACTCTGGCACATTTGCCTCCGGCATCTTTTCAGAGTCGTCTGGCAGCGCAGGTAAATTTTGTCGGCTACTGGATGTTTTACTTCATCCTGAGCATGATTCTTTATTTCAGTATTTCGATTTACTGGACTTTCGGCGAGGAAGACCGGATTTTTCTCGTGTCGTTTTTTCTGAACGCCATGCAGATGTTCTTTTCTTCGGCCGGACTTGTCTGGTTTGAGAAGCTTCTAGACCGTTTCAGAAACGAAATTCCGGTAATTACAGGCTGGTCGAGAGAGAGAAGCGAGAGTTATTATCTCGCAGCCCGCGAACGCATTTTTTCATCGCCCCTGCCCATTGCGATCGGTTTAACTATCTGTACAATTGCGGTTTTTGGTGATCGCTATATTATCGGTACCCCGTTCGAGAGTTCGGGTGGCGAGCTTGCTTATCTGGCATACGAATTTTGTTTTCTCTTCTGGTCAGCCTCTGCGATTGTCTATTTTATCAAATTTGCAATGTTCATAAGAGAATTCGGAGATCTTGACCTGCGCATTCTTATCATTCAGGAAGAAAACTCAGGCATTCGACTGCTGGGCAAGTTTATTCTGCAGACGACACTGTTTGCCGTCATTCCCTATGTCTGCAGCATCGTTGCACGGCATATCGGCGGCTGGAACTTCGGTTCACTGCTGGCGGTATGGTTCGGGATGTTCGGAGTGGCGATTCTTTTTTATCTTTTCTGGCCGATTTATAACATTCATCGAGCCATGATCCGTGAGAAGGATTGCAAGCTGAACCTTATTTCGCATGAGCTCAATGAACTGCTCTCCGGTAGAAGCCTTGACCACGACAAGATTCACAAGCTGCGCAACCTGATGGAAATTCGAACGCATCTGCACGACATCAATACCTGGCCATTTGACATGAACAAGGTAATTGGTCTGCTGTCGGCAGTTATAATACCTATGGCTTCGATTCTGATTGATCGGATGCTTTCGAGCAAATAAGTTCAGGAAAACATCAGCAGGCTGAGGGCCATGACTATCATGCCTGAAACTACACCATAGGTGCACAGGTGGTGTTCGCCGTATTTTTCGGCGGCGGGCAGCAGCTGGTCAAGTGAAATGAAGACCATGATGCCAGCGACTCCGGCAAACAGCAGCCCGAACATGGTGTCGTTGAAAAACGGCATCAGAACGAAATAACCGAAAATTGCGCCGACCGGTTCTGACATGCCCGAAAGAAATGAATACATAAAGGCTTTGCGGCGGCTGCCGGTTGAGTAGTAGATCGGCACCGATACCGCGATTCCTTCAGGGATGTTGTGAATTGCTATGGCGAAGGCGATGCTGACGCCAAGGGTTGGGTCCTGGAGGGCGGCAGTGAAGGTTGCAAGACCTTCTGGAAAGTTGTGGATCGCGATGGCGAGGGCTGAGAAGATACCCATGCGGTGCAGGCTGGCTGTATCCGGTTTCTTGACCGTGCCGTTCTTTTCAGGGTTGCGTTCCAGTTCGCTGACTTCATGCGCTTCGTGCGGGTTTTCGAATTCAGGAACCAGCTTGTCGATCAGGGTGATCAGGAACATGCCGCAGAAAAAGGCGATCGTGGTATACCAGTAACCCCTGGTCGGCCCGACTGCCGCGACCAGTGAGTCTTTCGCCTTGACAAAAATTTCGATCATCGACACGTAGATCATAACCCCGGCTGAGAAACCGAGAGCTACGGCAAGAAAGCGTTTACTGGTTTTTTTTGAAAGAAAGGCGAGCAGGCTGCCAATGCCGGTGGCCAGACCGGCCAGCATGGTCAGCATGAAGGCGGGGAAAAGATTGTCTGCGTACATTTTGTCTCCGTATTGTGGCGATTTTTTCGCAAGGGTAGGAAATTTTTCGTAAAAGGGTTATATTTAAGTTAGAGGAACCGGGAGGCAATTATACTATAAACAGCATTGTGCTGCAGCAATATCTGCATCTGCCTCAGTTTAAAGGAGAGGTGCAATGGCCAGTCGCACTGTTTTTGTCGGCGATCTTCACATTGGCTCCGGAGCCGAAACCAACTGGTATCAGAAATCGGTGCACGAACCTCTGCTGAAATGCTTTTTGCGCTATCTGCAGGAAAATGCCCGCAATATTGATGAGCTGGTCATACTTGGCGACTGGTTCGATCTCTGGAATTATCACCCGTTCTGTGCCCCGCCGTCGGTTGGTCTGATAATGGACCAGAACCCCGGCATTTTTCAGCGGCAGAACGATGGCGACTTCATCAGTCTGCTTGACGAAGTCAGGGTGCGCTTCATCAACGGCGACCACGACATGGAAGTTGAATTGAGAGACATCAATCAGGCACTTGCTTCAAGGTCTGATAATAAGATTCTGCCGGGGCATGGCCATGATTTCGAAAAAGGGGCGGTTGCCAATACCTACTATCTCAACGACATGATCTGGGCCGAGCATGGCCATCAGCACGATCTTTTCAACAAGCCGGCGCTGAACGAAGAAAACCCGATGGCACCGCTGCCGCTTGGTTACTTCGTCGCCCGCATCTATTGTCATTTTCTGCAGAAGCGTATTGCCAGCACACACCGCATGGATGCAGCCTGTGTTGCGGGCAGTGGCAGCACAAGCTACGACAGTTTCGGCATCAAGCTGCATGATCTTATTGCACAGCTGATGCAGCAGGCGCACCGCGGCGAAAAGTTCAACCCGGCCCGCATCATTCTCGACCTGATGCTGCAGCACAACCGCAATAATCTGCTTGAATTCAAAGTAGCCGGAAAGAGCCTTGCAGAAGTGCATACCGATGGCGTGGCCCGTTTTTACCCGAATCTGATAACCGAAGACAACTTTTATGAAGCGCTTTGTGAAGCTGAGGTCGCTTATGACGGCCTGGGTCATTTCGTCAGAATGCACTTTATCAACAATCCGCACTGCAAGGTGGCGGTAATGGGGCATACGCATGTTCCGACTCTCAGCCTGTGCGGAAACGGCAAAAACCATGCTTACGCAAATCCTGGCTATTTCTGCCCCAGCCAGCCTGATATAAAAGATCTTCGCTCTCTGCCGGGCTTTGTTGAAGTAGAAAAACTCGATGACGGTACCTGCAAGGTTTATCAGAAGGCTGTGGTGGGTATTTTCCCTGAAGATATCGTTGAGGTTGCAACTCTCAGGGTCCTGTAAAAGTCTGTTTAAAAAAGATTTCCTGGCCCGCCCGGCGATTGTCGGCGGGCTTTTTTATTGGCACTTTGGCAATTAAAAATTTTCATGCATTATTTTATGGCGGGGGCTTAGCAAGCGAGGCATTAATCTGTATAATGGTTTATTCACAGTCACACTGACAGTTATGCCACAAGACTCAGGAGTCTTTCTAAACTTTATGAAATTTTCTTTCAGTCTGTATTTTCAGATTACCGTGCTTTTTCTGCTTCTCAGCGTTATTGCCGCCGTCGGGGCGGGTACCCTCAATTATCTCGAAAGCCGGCGCATTATCGTTGGTCAGTTCAATGATTCTATGCGCAGTATATCGACTACCATCGGTTCAAGTCTCAATGACAAGGCTGACGATGCTGCGGAAGCCATAATGCGTCTGAGTCGGCACACAATTCTCAACGCGGGTTCGGAAGACGATGTGCAGAAGTTTCTGCAGGTGGCCGTCGATTCGTCTTCGCTGTTCAACAATATTTATTATTTCGATGCGGCCGGGCCTCTCAAAGCGGCTGCCTATGCCGATGGCCGCGATCTGGCGAAATATGCCGGCGAAAACTTTCAGAACTACCGTGAACAGGAAAAGACCCGCATGGTTTATTTCGACCTGGTGCGGGCTCTCGAAACCAGAACGCCGGTGTTTTCGGCGTTTTTCAAGTCGGCCACCGATCGCCTGATGAACTCTTTTATCGTGCCGGTCGTACATGAGGAAAAGGTAGTCGGGCTTCTCAGCTGCGGCATTGTGCTCGACCGCACCAACAAACTGCTCGAAATGATGAATCGTCTGAAACCGCACCCGCGCGGCTACATTGCGCTTATCGACAAGGATGCAAAGGTTCTTCTCAGCGTCGGCGATCTTCCCGAAAATTTTTCGCCGCACAGCCAGTGGATGGAAGCCGAAGATCTTCTTATCCGTGAATCAGGCTATCTCCAGACCGTTCTACGCATGGAAAAATCAGGTCTCGGTATATGCACCGGTATTCCCGAAACGGCTATTGCCGGCCTTCTGACGCACCTGCGCCGGGGCACGATTGCCTTCACTCTTGGCGTTGGTCTGTTTGCGACCCTGTTCGGGGTTCTCGCCGCTTCGATTCTTATTTCGCCCCTGACCGACCTGGTCAAAGGTCTGCGGCAGCTGGTTGCCGGTACCCCTGGCGACCGCATCGACCGCGCCGCTTCCGGCGAAATCTCGCAAGCCATCTGCGTCTACAACGAAATCTGCGCCCGTCTGCACCGCGACCCCGAAGCCCTCTCATTCTGGGCCCGCCTCTGGAACCGCCAGGATGCACAGCAACCCTCCCAGGAAGACCCAGAAAACACCTCAGAAAACGACTCAGAAAATATTCCCGAAGAATAATTACGATTAACTGCTGGTATTAACTGGAAAAGCATGACTTATGCTTCTCTTTACTTTCAGTCACTGATTAGCTCACTGATTCTATATAATATCTGTTAACCGAAAAATCAGGAACAATACCAATCGCAAATCAGCCATATTCCTGAAATAAGCAGATGTAACTCGGAAAGTTGACTTGTGGTATAAAAAAGGTATAATTATTATATGTGAATAATTTTGAATTTGACCAAACCAAAAGCTTATCAAATCTGGAAAAACACGGAATAGATTTTGTTCAGGCACAAAATTTATGGAATGATCCGGATCTTTTAGAAATTCCTGCAAAAACTTCTGATGAGCCAAGATTTTTGTTAATAGGACGAATTAAACAGAAGCATTGGTCAGCAATAATAACTTACCGACAAAGCAATATCAGGATAATTTCGGTCCGAAGATCAAGAAAAGAAGAGGTTGATTTATATGAAAGCGAAAAATTTTGATGAAAAGTTTGATGATGGAGAAAGTATTCTGGCAAACCTTGATCTAACCAAGGCCAAAAGATCATCTCGTGATCAAAAACGCGTAAATGTTGATTTTCCAAAATGGATGATTGAAGCATTAGACAGAGAAGCCAAACGGCTAAATGTAACCAGGCAGTCAATTATCAAACTTTGGCTTGCAGAGCGTTTAGAGAGACAGACCCAGGCAGCATAATAATAAAAGACAAAACAATTGATAAAAAGACGGTTAACAAGTGCGTCGACCCGGAAAAACCGGCCGGATCACGGGTCTTGCTTGTGCAACACCCGCGCCCGTCTCGTTTTTCCGGTCACGACTCGCGTTCGAGACGGAAAATTATCGCCGTTCACTGGTCTTGCTCGGCAGGCTTTCTCTCTCGTAAGCGATTTTCGCTCACAATTGTTAAAGCATGAAAAATTAAGAAAATATGCTATTGGATATAAGCAAACAAAATGATTTTAAAGGAGATGAATTACTTGAAATTTGAAAGAGGGAATATCTGGAAACCTGTTTCATCAGCCCACTATTATTTGATGAGCGATAAAAATAGCGCGACTCTATATATCCTGGTCATCTGCGTCGTGGGTTTTTTAATTTATGGTTATTTTGCAGATGTTCTCAGTAACTATTTTTGATAAACCTGTATCAAAGCCAGGAAAATTCAGATAGAAAGCTGATAAAATAATGCGGGGAGATAAAGATAATCTATGAAAGCGGCAGGGGAGGGTATGAATGCGGTTGCTGCATACTTCTGACTGGCATCTTGGCCGGTCGCTTGAGACTTTTAAAAGATATGATGAATTCGAAAGCTTTCTTGGCTGGCTGACGCAGACGATAATCGACAGGCAGGTCGACGTGCTGGTCGTGGCCGGCGATATTTTCGACAATACCGCGCCGCCGAACCGTGCGCAGGAACTGTATTACCGTTTTCTTGCCGGCCTGACCGGGTCGTGCTGCCACCATGTGATCATTGTTGCCGGAAACCATGATTCACCCTCGTTTCTCGATGCGCCAAAAGAAATTCTCAAAGCCCTCAATGTGCATGTGATCGGAACGGCGAGCGAAAAACCCGAAGACGAAGTGATTGTGGTCAGGCAGAAGGGCGGCGGGGCCCCGATCGCTGTGGTGTGCGCCGTGCCCTATCTGCGCGATCGCGACATTCGCAGCGTCGAGGCCGGTGAGACCATCGAACAAAAGGGAGCCAAACTGCTTCAGGGAATGCAGGAACATTATGCGCGGGTGTGCACGTTGGCTGAAAATCTGCGAAAAGACAACGGCGCGATTCCGGTGATTGCCACCGGGCACCTGTTTACCCAGGGCGGCCAGGTAAGCGAGGACGACGGCGTCAGAGAACTTTATGTCGGAACGCTGGCGCATGCCCCGAGTGAAATTTTTCCGGCAACGATCGATTATCTGGCGCTGGGACACCTGCATGTGGCACAGAAAGTGGCCGGGAAAGACCACCTGCGCTATTGCGGATCACCGATTGCCATGGGTTTTGGCGAAGCCGGGCAGCAGAAAAAGGTGCTGCTGGCAGAGTTTTCGGGCAGAACCCCTGCGGTCGAAGAAATTGCGGTGCCCTGCGGTCGACCTATGCAGAGAATCGCCGGCAATTTCGAGCAGATCAGATTGCAATTGAAAACGCTGGTAAAAGAAAATAGCAATGCCTGGGTCGAAGTCGACTACACAGGTGAAGAGGTAAGACCCGATCTGCAGGACGAAGTTTACCGGCTGGTCGAGGGCACGCCGATCAATGTTGTAAGGGTGAAGAACCAGAAACTGGTCAGTGGTCTGATCGAGGGCATCGGCAGCGGGATTGAAATAGATAGCCTCGATGAAAAGAGAGTTTTTCAGAAATTTCTTGAAATGAACGGGGTG